>Ga0326758_100089_pt1 | contig 32980 bp, 29 predicted proteins | sample GCRJH_S_FD_207221 | JGI IMG/M metagenome (GOLD analysis project Ga0326758, IMG submission 207221) | Hot spring sediment microbial communities from Geyser Creek Basin, Yellowstone National Park, WY, United States - GCR.JH_S | ecosystem: Environmental > Aquatic > Thermal springs > Near-boiling... | reverse complement strand
AGCACCACCTTGAAGGCGTCAAGTATCGAGGGCACGAGCTTCTCGACGCCAACAAAGGCGATGTGAAGCCTTGGAAGGTTGGTCACCATCCTTATGTTGCCCTCGTTCTCAACTAGCAGGAGCGCGCCCTCCCTGGCAGCCAGCACGTTGGCCCCGCTTATGCCGACGTCGGCACTCACAAACTTAGACCTTAGGAACTGCCTCACCTTAGCCACCATCTGCTGGGGCGTGTCCGAGGGACTGACGTCAAGGTTTAGCCTCTCCCTCAGGAGCTTAGCGACCTTGGCCACCGTCATGTGTATCGCAGGAGCTATGGAGTGCATGGGCTTCCCTCCCTCCAGCTGAACAAGAAGCTGCCCAAGGTCCGTCTCCCAGACCTCGTTGCCGGCCTCCTCCAGGGCCTCCCTTATGCCCAGCTCCTCGGCCGTCATGGACTTCGACATGATGACCACCTTGCCCTTGCCAACCAGACCGAGGGCAAGCTCCCTGGCCTCTCTGGCGTCAGCCGCGTAGTGGGGCGCGGCGTTCACAGACTTCAATGATCTTATGGCATCGTCTATGAGCTCGTCCATGTGGGCTATGGAGTACTCCTTTATCTCCTTGACCTCCCTGGCGAGCTGGACTATGTCAGGCCTGGACTCGAGGAACTTCCTTACCCTCTCCTCGGAGCCAGGCACGTAGGTGCGCAGGGCCTCCCTTAGGTCGCCGTCCTCGAGCGACCTAAGTATGGCGCTAGCGTAGGCCTCAAGGAGCTCGTCACTCACCGCCTATCACCTCGGCCAAGTCCATCAGCTTAAGGTTGACGCCAGACCTCATTGAGGCCCTGCGCAGGTTTACATAGCATATGGGGCACATGGTCACTGCGACCTCGCTGGCCCCCCTGAGCTCCGCAGCCCTGGCGTCAGCGACCGCCTCAGCCAGGGAGGGCAGGAGGGCCTCAAGAGGTCCCCCGCAGCAGTAGGTCCACCTGCCCGACCTCTGGACCTCCACGACTTCAGCCCCTGACCCCCTGAGCAGCTCCCTGGGCCTCTCAACTATGCCTATCTTCCTGGCGTAGACGCAGGAGTCGTGTACAGTGAGCCTTAGGTTTACCTTAGCCAGGGGCCTGACGAGGTCCATGTAGTTCACTGCCCTCAGCCCCTTCCCGAGGGCCTCTGAGTAGCCCCTCGTGACGGTCTCCATGGTGTGTGGGTCCACGACTATGAGCTCCTCGTAGCCCGCAGAAGATATGGCGCTGAGCACCCTCTCGGCGTGCCTCCTGAAGGCGTTTACAAGGCCGTAGTCCCTGAGCAGGGCCCCGCTGTACATGTCGGAGAGCTCGGGCACGTAGTCGAAGCTGACCCCGGCCGAGGTGAGAAGCCTCACTATGGACTTCAGGACCCTGTTGGACCACTCTATGAGCTCCGGGTCAGGCCTGACAAGGGAGGAGAGGTCAAGCCTCCCCGAGGCCAGCCTAGCGAGCCTGAGGGCCGCCCAGCCAGCGGCGCTGCTCCTCTCAACGGCCCTGAGGAGCTCAACCGTGCCCTCTATGTAAGGCACGAGCTGGTAGAGGGCCCCGGTGAAGAGAAGCCTCCTGCTGCCAGACCTTCCAAGGCCTAGGTCCTTTGACCACTCGGAGGCGAAGCCCCTGGGGACAGGCATGGGGTAGCCTGTCCTCTCGTCGAGCTCCGCCATGAGTTCCAGGAGCTCCCTGAACTTCAAGCCGGCCCCTGCGCTTGAGGCGCACCTAGGCTATTAAGGACGGCTTAACGGGCGTCCATACTCGAAGGCAGCTCACAGGTAGTCCTCGGACTCGCCCTCCTCTTCCTCCTCGGACTCGCCTTCTGGCACGCCTGAGGGCTTAGTTGACCTGCTCACCTTCCACCTCCTCTGGTCCTCGTCATATATCACGAGCCCGCTCCTGACCATCTTGTTGAACAGGGCCGACGCCCTGTCCCCGAGGTCGGCCTGAACCTTGTCGCTCACCTGCCTCGAGTCCTTAAGGGATGTTGACTCCACCTCGGCCACGAACTTCTTCCAGAAATCGGGGTCAACAGCGGCCCTGCCGTCGCCCAGGGTCAGCACGACGGCCCCCTCCCTCTCAAGCTTTGCGAAGAAGCGGTCCGGGGCCCTGAGCCACTGGAGCTCCTCCTGGAAGACGACGCCCTGCCTCCTCAGCCTCTCAAGGGCCGTGGAGCCCTGCGCCCCCTCTCTCTTAGTCTCCCTCGCAGTCTCCTTGACCTCCTGGGCCTGCTGAGGCTTCGCCTGCCTCAGCTCCTCCAGGGCCTCCTCTATCTGGGCCAGCCTCTTGGCCAGGTCATCGACCTTCTGAGTGAAGGGGTTCAGCACGTCCTGTATGAGCCTCTCGACCCTCTTTGACAGCGCGTCAATGCTTCCCTGCTCGGGGGGCTGGGCGCCCCCCTTTATTATGGCCTCCACGTAGGCCCTCACGTCCTGGTAGCCCGCGTCCTTGGCCCTCTTCTCAAGGGTTGCCAGCTCCGAGTCGCTCAGCCTCACCTCTATTATGGTGTACTTGTCAACCTTCGGCTGGGACAAGCCTTAGCCCCTCTGTTTATGTGGCTCACAGGACCTAATTAATTGAGATTAGAAGAAAGGGTGTCAGGCCAGGAGCTCAAGCGACCCAGCGAAGAGGCTGGAGAGGTGGAAGGCCCTGCCTATTACGTAGCCGAACAGCAGCCCCGCGGCGGTGGCTCCCAGGAGTATGAGAAGGCCTACCGCCAGCTCCCTGGCGAAGCTCGTGCCGTTCACGGTGGCGCTGTAGAAGTGGAAGGCCGCAAGGATGACAACCCCTATCATCAGGGACGCCACGAGGGCTGCCGCCGTGCTGCTGAGCAGAAGGTAAGGTATGCCGAGGAGGAGGGCCGTAACAAAGTAGGAGAGACCTGTGGCGGCGGCGCTGAGGCCCGGCCTCACGGAGCCCTCCTGCCTCGACTGGAGAAAGGCCGCGGCCGCCATTGATATGGCTGCTGAGAAGCCCACCAGGAGGCCCGCCAGTCCTACTATCAGGGTCCTGGTCGTGGCCCCGAGGAAGCCGGCGTAGACTCCAACTAGCTCTGTTATGGCATCAGCCATGCCAAGAGCCACGAAGCCCAGGTACTGAACCCTGACGTCGTTGAGGCCCCTGATGAACTCGGACTCATGGCCCTCCTCGTCGGCAATTATGCTCTCAAGCTTAGGCCTCAGCTCCTGGGGGGCCCTGGACAGGAACCTCCTGTACTCACTGGCCGCGCTGGCCTCCCTCCTCTCCAGGGCCTGAAGCGTGAACACTGGCCCGAAGACCTTGTAGAGCGCCCTGAAGGCCCTGCCTGGCGGGGAGGCGCTGCAGTCCCTCCCGAGCAGGGACCTCCAGAAGAGGTAGTGGCCCCTCTCCTGCTCTGCGGCCTGCCTGAGCTTCTCCGAGAGCTCCCCGCTCTCCTCAGAGGCCAGGGCCTCGTAGAGCATGTATGTGCTGAGCTCGTCCCTGCAGTAGCCCTCCACCTTTCTTAGGTCCTCCTCCGTGAGACCCTTAGCGATGCCTGTCAAGTCGCTCACCTCCCATAAGCTCGCTGGCTCCGAAAAACCTTTCTATTGAGTTAGGCTTTTCTAAGCCTCTCGTAAATTGAGAGCAGCAGGAGCGTCTTGAGGTCATGCACCTCAGCCCTCGCCACCTCCTCGGGCCTGAGGGTCACGAGCCTTATGACCTCGTCGGGCTCAAGCCTCTGCCCCACCCTCGAGAGGCCCTCTGCTATGAAGCCGTGCTGAACCTCGTCGCTGTACCCTGGGCTCACGTAGGCCTCATATGCCTTGGTCAGCCTCGAGGCTTTGTAGCCCGTCTCCTCCTCGAGCTCCCTCCTCGCGGCCTCCTCGGGCGTCTCCCCCTCCTCTATCCTCCCAGCCGGGGCCTCGAGGACCCACGAGTTGATAGCGGGCCTCCACTGCCTCTCCAGTATCACGCTGCCGTCGTCAAGAACCGGGAGCACAGCCACCGAGGAGCCGAAGGCCACCCTGTCAGCCCTGAACTCGGCCCCGTTGTAGGAGAACCTCAGCTCCTCAAGCCTCACCCTGACGCCCGAGCAGAGGGCCTCCCTTGAGGTTAGCCTCGGCTCGCTCACCTGCCCTCACCAAGGTGGGACTTGAACCAGTCAAGCATCAGCTTCAGGTACTCCACCCTAACCTTGGGCCTGCCGCTCCTGGTCAGGTCATGGTTCTCGCCAGGGAAGAGGGCCAGCTTGACCTCAACGCCGAGGTACTTGAGGGCCGTGAACAGCTGGAGCGCCTGGCTCACGGGGCACCTGTAGTCCTCCAGGGCGTGCATTATCAGCGTCGGGGTCGTGGCCCCCTCTATGTATGTCAGGGGGCTCGCCTTCAGGTACTGGTCGGCTGACTTCCACGGCGGCTGGGCCATGAGCTGGTCCTCGTCGAAGTACCAGCCTATGTCGCTCGTGCCCCAGTCGCTGTAGAACTCGACGCAGCTCCTCTCCGTCATCGCTGCCTTGAACCTTGAGGTGTGAGTTATCACCCAGTTGGTCATGAAGCCCCCGTAGCTCCCCCCTGCCACCCCGGCCCTGCCAGGGTCAAGCTGCGGGAACTGCCTGGCGGCCTCGTCAGCTATCGTCATTAGGTCCTCGTAGTCAACTGTGCCCCACCTCCCCCTTATGTCAGCGAAGTCCTCGCTGTAGCCGTCGCTCCCCCTCGGGTTGCCGTAGACCACCGCTATGCCAGCTGAGGCCAGCACGTGGAAGGCCACCATGAAGCCGTAGCCGTAGCTCGTCTTAGGGCCGCCGTGTATGTAGAGAACCCACGGCGCCCTCCCCTTGACCTCCTTAGGCATTAGGACCCAGAAGTCAAGCTCCGCGCCGTCCTTGGCCTTGGCCTTCGCCTTAACCGCCCTGGTCAGGGAGAGCTGCCTCAGCAGCCCTGAGTTGAAGTCCGTAATCTTCCTGCCCGACTGGCCCCTCAGGACGTAGAGCTCGCTGGGCTCCGACTCGTTCATCTGAGTGAAGTAGACGGAGTCGCCAGCGACACTGAACTCGTCGACAACTGCGTCCTCAGGCCTGAGCATGGGCTCAACCTTGCCATCAGCGCTGGCCCTGTAGAGCCACGCCCTGCCTGCGTCGCTGACCTGGAAGTAGGCCCAGCTGCCTGAGAGCTGGAGGGGCTTTGAGCACGAGGGCCCGCGGGCCTCGCTGTTCACGCCGTTAAGCAGGTTCCTGTCAAGGCCCGTCTCGACCTTTGTCAACTCCCCGGTTTTCACGTCGTAGAGGTAGAGCCTGTAGTGGCTTGAGAGCCCCCTCTCGAACCTGTGCATGAGGAGCGCCACCCTCCTGCCGTCGGGGGACCAGGCCACTGAGGCTATGGAGACCTTCGAGAGCAGCTGCACGTCCTCCCCGGTCTCAACGTTAACGAGCCTGAGCTCGTCGTACTGAGCCTTGAGCTCGTCCATCTGTTTGACGTAAGCTATGCTCCTGCCGTCTGGCGACCAGGAGAAGTCGCTCACGTCAAGGGCGTGCGACGTCAGCCTCCTGGGGGCGCCTCCCCTTGAGTCCACTAAGTATATGTTGCGTGGCCTGTCGAATATGTAGCCCTCGCCGTTGAAGAACGGGGGCAACCTCTCAACTACGAGCGCCTCCCTCTTTGAGTAGTCCTTCCACTCGCCCTCGGCCAGCGGCCTCCTAGCAAGGAAGGCTATGGATCCCCCCGTTGGGGACCAGGACACCGCTGAGGCCCCAAAGGGCCAGGTGAAGAGGGCGTAGGGCTCGTAGCCGGGCCTCATCACCATTATTGACGTCTGGGGCGGCTGTCCCTCCTGCCTCACCGCCCTTACGAAGGCCATCGTAGAGCCGTCGAGCGACCACACCGGGCAGGTGTCCCCGGGCCCTGAGGTGAGTGGGTAGTACGACCTGCCATCGTAGAGCCATATGGAGCTGTCGTACCTGTTCTGATCAAGGTTCGGCCTGCTCACCACGAAGAGGGCCCTTGAGCCGTCAGGCGAGGCTGAGGGGTTCGAGACGAGGACGAGTCGTGCCAGGTCCTCAGGCGACGTGCCTGACAACTTTCAAACACCAGTGGGGAACGTCACGCCAAAGAATAAAAGGGCGACTTTAAGGGCGCTTAAGGCGATTATTGTCTCAGCCTTGAGTAGGCCCTCAGCAGCTCCAGGCCGCTCCTGACGCCCGGGCTCCTCCCTATTGGCCTTGCCGTGAAGAACTCCTCCACCTCCCTCTCCCTGCCTATGCCGAGGAACGGCAGGTAGTTGCCGAGCCACCTCTCAGCTATAGCAGTGCCGCTGAACGCCCTCTCTAGCAGGTCAAGGCCCCCTCCCCTGAGCCACTCCCAGAGCACGTCCCGGCCGTCAGGGTTAAGGGCAGCGGTGAGCACGTAGAGCACGTTCTGCTTCCTCTCGCTTGAGGCCACCCAGTCAATGGCCTGCCTCAGCACGGACCTGTCCCTTATCTTGGTCACCGCGTTGAGCACCTTGATCTTCTCAGAGTCCAGCTCCTGCCTCTCGTGCTCCCTCCTGAGGCCCTCAAGGTCCCCAGTTGCCACGGCGTAAGCTATGTAGACCGCCTGCCTAAGGTTGGGGTCAACCTCCCTGCCGAAGTGCGACGCGAGGTCGTCCGCGAAGGCGCGGTCCATGTTTGCTAGCCTCCCAGCTATGACGCCAGCCAGCTCCCTGTACTGCTCCTCAGACCTCCTGGACTGGAGGGCGTACTGCGACCTGTGGAACTCCACCGCCCTGCCCATGAATGTCGTCGGGTTCACCATGTAGAGGTTGTAGAGCTCCGTGCTGAGCTCAAGGCTCGGCAGGTAGTCTGTGACGTTGAAGTTCATGTCCACGACCTTCAGGTAGTCCTGTCTGCCCACTAGGCCGGAGAGCATGAAGTAGTAGTAGTCGTTCAGCAGCCCGTAAGTCTCAAGCTGGTTCAGCCCTGCAAGCCTTGAGAGGTCGGAGTAGAGCACCCTGTAGAAGCCGGCCCTGTCGAGGTTCACCTTGAGCTGCTTTACCTCCTCGCCCGCGTCCACCACGTGCTCCCTGTCGCGCATCACAAGGTCGACCCTGCGCCCGTTGACCTCGAGCGTCACTGGCACCATGTAAGATAGGTCCTCCGCCCCTCCGCTTATTGTGAACCTGTGCTGCTCAAGCCTTACCCTGCCGCCCTCTACGCCGACCTTGATGTACGGGTAACCAGGCTTCATTATCCAGTCATTCATGAGGTCTACCACGGGCACGGAGGTGAAGGGCTGTATTGCAGTCCAGAGGTCGTTCGCTGAGGCGTTGGAGTAGCTGTGGTGCTCCAGGTAGGAGGAGAGGCCCTTCCTGAACGACTCCCCCAGGAAGTACTCTATCATCCTGAGTATGCTTGCCCCCTTGCCGTAGCTTATCTCGTCAAATATGGCCTCTATCTCATCAGGTGTTGAGACCTCCACGTGTATCGGGTGGGTGGTGCTAAGGGAGTCCCTCACCATGGCCCCGTCGGTCTCGCCGTAGAGGAACGCCTCCCACGGCATCAGCTCCGGGGTGAAGGAGCTCATGGCCTTGTAGCTCATGAACGTGGCGAAGCTCTCGTTGAGCCAGAGGTCATCCCACCACCTCATCGTAACCAGGTCGCCGAACCACTGGTGAGCTATCTCGTGGGCCACCACCTCCACGACCCTCCTGCGCTGGGCCAGGTCAGGGCTCTCAGGGGCCAGGAGGGCGCTCTCCCTGAACGATATGGCGCCCCAGTTCTCCATTGCCCCGAAGGCGAACTCAGGGACCGCTATCAGGTGCATCTTGGGCATCGGGTAAGGTATGCCGAAGTACCTCTCATAGAAGCCCACGCTGTTCTTGGCAGCCCAGAGGGCCAGGGAGCCGTACTTCGTCTTCCCCGGCACGGTGGCTACTATGTAGCGGCCGTCCCTGTCGACGACCTCCTCCCACTTACCTATGCCGAGGTAGAGCAGGTATGTCGACATGGGAGGCGTCTCCATGAACTCAACTACCTTCTTGTTCCCCTCGAGCGTGACCCTCTCTATGGGCGTGTTTGAGATGGCGTGCAGGTCCCTGTCTATGCGGACTGAGAGCTTGAACCTGGCCTTGTACGACGGGTTGTCAACGCACGGGAACATCTCCCTCGCGTGGACCGACTCGAACTGAGTTGATATGACGTAGCCGCCCTCGTAGGGGGCCCTGTAGATGCCAACAAGGCTGTCCCTGGCCTCGCCCTCAAAGTCGACCTCAACGGCGCCTGAGAACCTCCCAGTCCTTATAGTGACCCCCTCGTCGTCCTGAGCGAACTGGAGCTCCCTCCCGCTGGCACTCACGGACGTTACCTTGAGGCCCTTGGCGTCAAGCCTTAGGTCCTCCTCGGTTTCAAGCTCTATGACCTCGTGGCCCCTGTACCTGAAGCCATCGAAGTCAAGGAATATCGCGTACCTCCTTATCGAGGCCCTGGGCGACACCAAACCTATTCCCAACAACATATGCCGTGGGGAAAAATAAGCTTTGGCCCTGCCGCACCCCTGTGGAGCGCTATGGAGGCCTCGCATTAATGGTGTTAGTCCATTCTTAATACCTACTCCTAAAGCAACGCCTTGCCTGGACGTTGCAGGCAAAATGATGCTCGATAATTAACTTAAAAAGAAGGCTTAGAGATCAGTGCCTTCTGATGAGGAAGAACGCCACCACTATCAGCGCTACTACTACAGCGGAACCGCCTATGACACTCTCAGCGGGCGTCGCCCCGCTAGGCACGGTCACTGTGACGGAGCTCAGGTTGCCGAATGTCGTCTGGGTCGGCGACACCTTGACGCCGCCCACGCCCACCAGGGTCACGTCCTCGTTCTCTATAGATGCTATGGCCTTGGCTGCGTCGTCAAGCCCGTTCTGCTCGTAGAAGGCCGAGGCGTTGCTTATGAGGTACTGTATCGCTGCCAGCGTCTGCTTCGGGCTCGTGGCACCGGCCTTTATTATCATCGGGCTCCTGAAGCTGAAGGTCACATTGTAGCCCTGCGCCGTCACGTTGAGCTGCTCGCTAGAAGGCACCACAATCCTGAAGTTCTGCCTTATGTATCTCGCAAGATACTCCGTGGCGTTTATGAAGGCCTCAGAGCTGTTTACAAGGCCCTGCAGGCTGCTCAGCTGGTCACCTAAGTCGTTGTCCTCTCCGAGGCCACTGAAGAGGCCTCCGAAGGCGCCCTGGCCGTTCTCGTCACCCTGACTGCTGAATATGCTTCTAAACATGTTGCCCTGGCCCTGCTGCGCAGCCTTGGACAGGGCCTGGAGCAGCGCGCTCGCCTCGCTGAGCAGGTTATCTGAAGCGTTGACGCTCAGCGACTCCCTTGCAGTATTGCCACTAACGTTGAGGTAGTAGCTGTAGCTGCCGTTAACGAAGCCAGGCGTCAGGGCGGCCTCTACCGCCCTCTGGGCGAGGCCCAGCGTCGTGTTGGGCGACGTCGGGGTCGCGTTAACCGATGCTGTGATCAACACGCTGACGAACGTCGCGTTCTCAAACACCTTTACCGTGGCGTTTATGCCCGTCACATTAATGACCTCGTACTTGGTGACCTGGAATGTTGGCGAGGGCGGGTAGTGAGAGGCGTTGAGGCTCAGAGTGACCAGGTAGAGCGGCTCAGGCGATGTCATGGCCTCAACGAGCCTGTAAAGGCTCACGTTGGTCTGGGACTCCTGCGTGCCGCTGGGGCTCTTGAACACAGCAAGTGTCGTGGACCTGTAAGTCAGCACTGAGGTCCTCCCGCTGGAGGTCCTGTTGAAGGACCCAGAGGACTGAAGGGCCTCGAGCAAGGCATTAAAGCCGTGAATGGCGTGGTGTCTGAAGTGATGCGGCAGCTGGCCGCTGTGGCTGTAGCTGAAGTATGTTGACCCATTGTAGTACGTCACATCAATGGAGGTCGTCCCCTGCGGCACCTCATGCTTGAGGGTCGCGGTCCCATTAACAAGGACTACCACAGCGCTGTTGGGGTACACGTATATGTAGTTGGCCTTGCTTACGTGCGCGCCCTCGGCTAGCGCTGCGACCGGCGAGAGCAGCAGGAGCGCCGCAAGAATCATTGAAGCCGCTAGGCTTCCCTTAAACTTCAATACCTACCACCCTACATTGAAAGTGTTAAGGAGGATTATATAGGTTTCTCACATAGCCAAACGGACGACGTCGCAAGCGCTCACCCACAGGAGCTGAGGCCACCAAGCTACCGAGGAGGTCTTAAAGTCCTCGGCGCCGCGACTCCTGGCGGTGGTCACTTGCTACCCAGGTGGGCTGTGGCGGTCCTCGTCTATGCTATCCTCATAGTTGGAGCGGTCTCACTGGCGGCCCACCCCTACGCCAGAGGCTCAACAGACTGGGGCGTCCTAGTTAATGGGGACTACAGGCTGCTCTACTTCAGCCCCAGGGACCTCGCAATGGCGCTGACATCTGATAACGGCACCCTGCTCTACGCTAATGGGGAGTGGCTTAAGGTCAACATGAGCTCAACGGCGGCGTGCTCATACAGCGGGGAGGTCGCGCTGGCCGGCTCCCTGGGCGGCAGGCCAGCCCTTGCAATAGTAAGCGGCGGCCGCGCGCTCTACTACGTCATTAACGTCAGCGGGGAGCTCACCGCCCTCTCCTGCTCAGGTCGCGCCATAGCGGCTGGGGGTATAGTCAACTCAACGCCTGTGCCCCCATATAATGTCATCGCTGTCACCCTCTCCGACGGGCGCCTGGCCGCCTACGAGGCTAACTTCACCACCTACTTCTACCCGCAGAGCGCCTCAGCCCTAGGTGACGGGGACGTCGCCATGACCTTTGGCAACGACTACGCCGTCGTGATTGGCCCCCGCGACCCGAGGGCCCTCGAGTACCCCTTCAACGTGACCCTGGACTACATAACTGGCTACGAGGGGGAGCCGCTGGCAGGCGGCATAATTACCTATCGCAGCGAGGAGTACGCGGCACTCATACTCAACGGGACGGCCTACCTCTACGACATCGACGCGAGCGCCGCCGCCATAGCTGCAACCCTCAACGGCCTGGCGGTCTACCTGAGGCCTCCGGCAGGCTGGGCCTCAGTCATGTACACCTCAGGCTTTAAGCCAGGGGCCGTCACGACCGCCGTCATGGACTACCCCTTCACGCTGACCGGCATCAGCACCTACATGCACGGCGTAGAGTTCGTGGGCCGGCTGCTGTCCCCGGCGGAGGGCTACGTGGGGATCTACGTTAACGGGACGGCGGAGGGCTACCTTGAGGCCAATGGAAGCGTCATAGGCTGGGTCGCATCATCAAGGCCGGCCGTCACGGTGCCCCAGCTGGTCACGTCAATAGCTGTGAGCCCCTCAGTCTACCCCCTGCAAACCACTGAGGTTGACCACTACGAGGCCGCCGGCAGGGCCTTGAGCGCCCCTGGGATCAGCTTCAGCGTGGTGAAGCTCGACTACGACATATATTATGATGCCGTCGGCTACTCTGTAGTTGCGATAATAATTGGAACCCTGATACTGGCCTTCGCCTCAGACCGCCATTAGTTAAAGCGTCACTGGGAGGACGTTATGAATATCCTGTCCTTCATGCTTATCAGCGCGTCGGCAACCTCGGGCCTCATCATATAGTCCGGCGGCCTCTGGCCCTGGGACAGGAGCTTCCTTATCTCTGTGCCGCTTATCCTCCTCCTGTACTCCTCGCCGTGGGGGCATATCTTGTCGTTGACTATTGTGCCGCACTTGGTGCAGTAGAAGGCCTCCCTGAGGAAGAGCGGCGTTACGCCCAGGTCAGGGAAGTCCTCAAATATCTTCCAGGCGTCGTATGGGCCGTAGAAGGAGCCGACCCCGGCGTGGTCCCTGCCGACTATTATGTGGGTTGCCCCGAAGTTCTTCCTTATTATTGCGTGGTGTATGGCCTCCTTGGGGCCCGCGTAGACCATCTTCATCCTGAGGACGCTGAAGACGTAGCTCGACCTCGGGAAGTAGTCCCTCAGCAGGACCTCGTAGGACGACACTATGGCCTCGTCAGTGAAGTCGCCGAACTTCTTCCAGCCCACCAGGGGGTTCACGAAGAGGCCGTCGACGAAGCTGAGGGCTGCCTTCATGACATACTCGTGCCCCATGTGGGGGGCGTTCCTGGTCTGGAAGGCCGCGACGCTCCTCCAGCCCAGCTGCTCGAACAGCACCCTGGTCTCCTTGGGCCAGAGCCTGTACTTCTCAAACGGCTCGGGCAGCTCGGCGAACTGCTCCACCTTGCCGCCCACTAGGGCCTGCCCCTCCCTCTTCGCCAGGAGCGCCACGCCAGGGTGGGCCGGGTCAGAGGTCCCAAAGACCCTCTCGGCGAAAGCCTTCTTGTCCCATTGGTACGTGTCCTCCACGCTCATAACCGCGAACCTGGTGCCCTTGTAGCTCAGGGCCACGTCAGAGCCCAGCACCTCCTTCGCAAGCCTCGGCTCGACGTCCAGCACTATGGGTATTGTCCAGGGGAGGTCGTTGGTGAGCCTTGAGGACCTTAGGACGCCCTCGTAATCTTCCTCAGTCATGAACCCCTCGAGGGGGCTGTAGACGCCGTGAGCTATGTTGGCCACGTCATATGCCAGGCTGGCGTGGAGCTCTATCATCGGCAGCTCGGCCGCCTCGCAGGAGAGCTTCTCGGCCCTCGGCCCCCTCGCGACCCTGTCAATTAGCCTGCCGCCGTGAGGCGCTGACACCAAGGCTCTCACCTCATATGTAGCCCAGGCTCCTCAGCCTCTCCAGTATCTCCCTCCTCTCCTCCTCTGAGACCGCGCTCTGGGCCTTCTCCTTCTCCATGTCGCTCACCACCTCCCTCAGGACGTATGTGACGAACTGGGAGACGCTGCTGAACCCTGTGCCAGCTATGAGGGCCCTTATCCTCTCATAGAGCGGCGTTGGTATTGAAACCGTGGTGTACCTGCCCCTCTCGCCCTGGGGCCTCCTGACCAAGCGTATCACCGCGCATCTAAGCGCGCTGGGGCATACTTAAGCTTAATTAAGCTTAATTAAAAGTCCCGCTTAAATGCTGGGCCCCCGGAGAGCTACCGGGTGTCAGCCCTGAGGGGCCTGGTGGTGTGGCTCACGGGCCTGCCCGGGAGCGGCAAGACAACTATAGCTACAGCAGCGGCCGAGAGGCTCAGGTCTATGGGCTACAGGGCCGAGGTGCTCGACGGCGACTGGTTCAGGGCTCACATAGACCCTGAGGCGGGGTACACGAGAGAGGAGAGAATCAAGCACCTGGCCAGGGTGGCCTGGGTAGCAAGGCTGCTCGCGAGGAACGGGGTCGTGGCGCTCTGTAGCTTCGTCTCCCCCTACAGGGAGGCCAGGGAGGAGGCGAGGAAAATAGTCTCTGAGGAGGCTGACTTCCTAGAGGTCTACGTCAGGTGCCCCCTGGAGGAGTGCATAAGGAGGGACCCGAAGGGGCTCTACAGGAGGGCGCTGGCCGGCGAGATAAAGAACTTCACAGGCGTGTCGGACCCCTACGAGGAGCCCCTGAGCCCCGACCTTGTGCTTGACACTGTTAAGAACAGCGCTAGCGAGAACGTTGAGAAGCTGGTTAATCTCATCACTTCAAGGCTCAGAGATAGCCGAGGCGCCTGAGCCTGTCCTTCACGGCCTCCTCGTCCTCCTTACTCATCGACGTGCCCCCCTGCTCCTCCAGTAGCTGTCTCAGCAGGAACTCGACGAGCTCGTCGACTGAGCTGAAGGTGCCCTGCTCCTCAACGTACTTCTTAGCCTTCTCGTAGAGGTCCTTTGGAACTGAGACCTGAGCCCTCTCGCCTGACACCTTAGTTCCCGCCCCTTCGCTGGCCTTAGGAGTTCAAAAGCTCATCGCCTTCAGTAGCACCTGCTGCCTCTCGCCCTCATCCTCTTCCTCCACATGACCCTGAAGAGGACCCTCGCAAGCTCAAGGAGCGGGAGCCAGAAGGTCAGCACTATCATGCGCGGCTCGTCAAGGGCTATGTGCTTTACGACGCTGTCGTTCAGGTTTGCCCTGTCCCTGTGAACCACGTATATGTTCTTGAACTCCAGGACGTGAAGGCAGCTGCTGTCGCTGAGCGTGGCCCTCCAGTTCCTCAGCTGCCCCCTGTACTTGCCGATGGAGGGCTCGAGGCATGCCTTCTCAGGGCTTGGCATCGAATCCTTTGGGACAATGTAGTCGACGTGATACGGCGCCTTAACCATCACCCTCTCGAGGGTCTCCCAGTCCATTGGACCGCCAGCAAGGCGTAATTCGCCTGGAAAAATAAATTGCTTGTGTGTGACCCTTGAGCGAGCAGTGCAGGGGGCTCACAAGGGCGGTGGCGGGCCTCATAGCCCTCGGCATGACGAAGGAGATGATAAAAACAACCCTTCACTATGACTTCAAGCTCGACCTGGGCGACAGCAACTTTGACTACCTCTACTCCCAGGCGGCCAGGTGCGTGGAGGAGGGCCTTGTGAGGGTAAGGAGCTGGTCTACGCCATTTAGGCCGGGCGACTGCAATGATGAGGTGGTCAGGGACGTGGGCTCCATGATACTGAGGGGGCTTGACCTTGAGCAGATAGTCGCTGAGACGCTGAGGAAGCACTACATGCTTAGGATGGGCAGCAGGTACAGGGTGCTGACGCAGAGGGACGTAGAGTACGCCTACGACGTGGCCCTGCTCTGCATCAAGGAGAAGCAGAGGAGGGCCGCTGAATGGGCGGAGGGGAGTAAATCCAGCTGAGGAGAATGCCTAAGCCTGCCTTGAAGGTCTTACAGCAGGAGAAGGCTTGAGGAGGCCTAGCACTTTGACGATGCGAAGTATATGTCAAGAACGGCCCTCAGGTCCCTGAGCTCAAGCTCTGTCGGCATGGGGTTGTCCCTCCTCCTGCCGTCGACGTAGTCAGCGAAGGCTCTAACCTCCTCTGCTATCATGTCTTTCCTCGGAACCTCCACCCTCTGCCCGTTCACCACCAGGTCCCCGTGCCTTGCGAAGTACCTAAAGCCCCTGGACTCCATGAAAAGCCTAGAGCCGGGGTCCTCGTAGATTGACCCCCTGTCCCCGTAGACCTCTATTATCGGCACCCCCGGGGAGTCCTTGAAGGCCCAGCCGTACATGTAGACCCCCTTGGCGCCTGACCTGAAGTTAAATATTGCAATGCCGACGTCCTCACCCTCCATGTCAACGGCCCCGCTGCGGTATACCGTTGAGCACACGGAGGAGTAGTCGCCCATTGCGTTAAGCATGACGTGAATCATGTGTATGCCCCCATCTATCACGGCCCCGCCGCCCATCTGCTCCCTGACCTTCCTCCAGCCCCTCGGCTGGTTGAAGTGTATGTCCCTGACTATGGCCGTGTGGACCCTGCCTATTGATGGGAGGCGCCTGTAGAGCTCGTTGAAGGTCTCGTTGAAGTGGTAGTTCTCGGCAACCATGAACTTGAGGCTGTGCTCCTCGGCGGCCTTAACTATGGCCTCCGCCTCCTCCATGCTCCTCGCTATGGGCTTCTCAAGCATCACATGCTTCCCCGCGCTGAAGGCCTTTAACGCCATGGGCATGTGAGCGTCATGGCTGACCACTAGGTCAACCGCGTCCACTCCCGAGGAGAGCACGTCGTCGTAGTTTGTGAAGTAGCCCGCCGCCCCAAACCTTTCAGCCAGGGCCCTGGCCTCCTGCTCTGAGGAGCTGAAGGTGTAGTACTCTATGTCAAGGCCCTCATCCCTCAGCCTTGACATAGCCGCCAGGTGAACTGTGCCGAAGCCCCTGCTCCCCACAACCGCTATCCTCAAAAGTGCTCGCCGAGTTAAGTAAGAGGGCTGCCGCATAAAAGTTTAGCACTTACCTGCCTCCGAAGGAGGCCCTTTCTATGACGAAGCCCACCACCACGAACGGTATGCTGACGAAGGCTATCATCAGGCCCGGGAACAGCAGCCACCACCACCAGCCGTTCAGCGCCGCGTTGTAGTCGTAGGCAGCGTCAAGTATCCCTCCCCACGTCACTATGTTGGCAGGCGCCACACCTATGAAGGCCAAGGTCTGGACGAGAAGTATGGCGCCCGGTATGCCAAGCACTGTGTAGGCCACTATGAAGGGCACCAGCCTTGGAAGGAAGTGCGTGAAGAAGGTCCTGTAGGACGGTATTCCCATCAGCCTGTCTGCCTCAACGAAGGCGTTAGTCCTTATGCTCTGGGCCGAGCTCCTGGCTATTATCGCGTAGCCGGGCCAGCTGAGGAAGGTTATCAACAGGACCTCAGACATTATTGTCAGGCTGGACTTGAGCATGATGCCCAGCGTGACCAGGAACGGGAGCACGGGCAGCGCCAAGATCACGGTGCTGAACCAGTTTAGCCCGGCGTCAGCCTTGCCGCCTAGGAAGCCCGCGAAGCCGCCGACGAAGACCCCTATTAGGACCCCCAGAAGCGACGTGACGACCCCTATCTCAAGGGCGTTGGGGAGCCCAAGCAGTATGCCCTGGAATATGGGCCTGCCGTAGCTGTCGGTGCCCATTAGGCCGTAGGCGTTGCCCAGGACCCTGACCTGGGCCGCATAGAACTTTGCAGGGCCTGAGGTCCCGATGAGAACTGTGACCGTGTAGGTCCCCTTCTCGGCGGGCCCTGCCGACTTCTCCGAGAAGTTGCTGAAGAGGGCTGTTGCCAACACTGACGTTGTCTGCAACGTTGGTACCTGGCCCGTCTTCTGAAGTATATAGGATAACAGGGCGCTGGTGACGTAGCTTAGGTCAAACGAGTATTTTGACACGGACGGGGTCTGCGAAAACATTATCTGCGAGCCTGAGGGCTTCTTCCATAGGACCTGTATTGTCTGCATGGTGGTGTTTGTTGAGAACACGAAGACCACGTCCGTCGGGACCTTCTCAGAGCTCCAGTCAAAGCTGAATGTGAGCTCGTACTCATATATGTTGGAACTGCTGACGCTCCCGTACAACTTAACCTCCTTAGGGTTTAAGTAAAGCGACGGAGAGTACTGGGAGGGCTCCAGCGCGGCCATCCATGAGGGGGCCGCGTCCTCCGGATAGGTGTTCTCGTAGTACTGCGTGTTGTAAAGGTAGTTTGTCGACACGCTCTTGGGCCAAGTGCTCACGTAGACTGCAAGCCCAACAAAGAACAGTATGACTACGATAGCCGCCAGGGCGCTCTTGCTCCTGAAGAGGTACTTCAGGTAGAACTTGTATGTGGTCTCCTCAGCCATGGTTCATCACTCACCCTTGTCCAGCCCTAATCCTCGGGTCCAGGGCTCCCTTTATTATCTCGTTGAGGAACAGCGCTATTATCAGCACCAAGGTCAGCACGTAGGTTACGGCCATAACGGTCGCCTCGTCCTCCGCCATGACGGCCTCGTATGTTAGTAGACCAACGCCAGGCCACACGAAGACTATCTCCGTCGTGAGGCCGCCGCCGAATGAGAAGGCCAGCCAGAGCATGGCCTGTGTGGCTATTGACGGCGAGGCGGTCTTAAGTATGTGGCTGAACACTATCCTGTTCTCAGGCAGCCCCCTGGCCTTAGCTGTGAGCACGAAGTCCTCCTTCGTGGTGGCCAGCGCCAGGCTCCTGACTATGTAGGCGAAGCCCCCGAAGTTAACTATGAAGAACGCTAGCAGGGGCAGCACCATGTGGTCCAGCAGGCTGGCCACGTACTTCAGCGGCTCCTTGGAGAAGGTAAGCCCCACGCTCACTATGCCGCCCGGCGGGAACCAGTGCATGCCGTAGGCGAGCCCGGCTATGAGGAGGAATCCTATCCACCAGGTCGGCAGGCTCTGGTGAATTACGCCTATCACAGGTATAGCCTTGTCATACGCTGAGCCCTGATACCTTGCTGCAAGCACTCCCAGTATGACGCCAACTATGACTACTATCACTGTGGCTGTTGTGAACAGCAGTATGGTCCTTGGCAGCGCCACAGCTATTATCTGAGCTATGTTATTAGAAGTCGTATAGCCTGAGTAGCTGACGCCTGGTGGGGTCACGCCGAAGTGGAACGTCAGCAGGCTCTTCATCTGAAGCGCCAGCTTTACAATGAAGGGCTGGTTAAGCCCGTAGGCCGCCGCAAGCGACTCCTCGTACTTCTCCACCTCCAGGTTTATCTGAGTCGTGTTTAGGGTCCCCTGGTGGTGTCTTATAAGCTGAGTCTTGAGCTGCAGGCCGGCGTACTGCACGTAGTCCTTGTAAAGCTTCTGTACCGCAGGGTAGGTGAAGCCGTAAAGTATAAGCATTGCTGCAAAGAGCACAGTAATGTATATAACTGCGCTCTTTGCCAAAAAAGCCTTATATCCCATTAGGCGATGTCACCCCCTGGCCCCTCACTTCCTCCGGGCCAGGAGGGCGACCACAGCTATTATAACTATTACTATCACGACTATACCCACTATCAGTGTAGTTGACACTGTTGGGGCAGGCTTTGTTGATGTTGTTGTGGACGTTGTAGTGGTTGTGAATGTTGTGGTTGTGGACGTTGTAGTGGTTGTGAATGTTGTGGTTGTAGTAGTTGATGTTGATGTTGTGGTTGTGGTTGTAGTAGTTGTTGTGGTTGTGGTGGTTGTAGTTGGCGTGTAGACAGTTACTGGCACCTTAGTTGGGTTCATTAGCATGTTGTTGGGCGTGTAGGCCCAGAGCACGAGGTTGTAGCTTCCAGGCGTCAGAGTGCTTGGCACAGTTATGGTGGCAGTGCCGTTGGTACCGCTGGTCACGTTCTCCTGCGCAACTACAGCGCCCTCAGGGGTGACGAACTGGGCTATAACGAAGACGCCAGACTGCGGCGTAGTCTGGCTGGTGCCGTCAGGCGTACCATAGACTGTTGCGCTTATAGTGCCTCCAATTGGCACCGCGCCCGTCAGTGGCAGGCTAACGTGTATGCTATATATCATTGGCGTCGAGAGCAGCGCGCTTGGCACCGGGACGTTGAAGTACGGGTTCCTTACCAGCTTGGCGTACTGGCCGGGCTGGTAGGCAACCAGCATATATGGACCCTCGCCTATCACAGCGTTGCCGTAGGTGTTGATGTAGTTGATAGCGTCCGTGTAAGCCTCATGAGCGAAGGTAGTGTTTACCAGGGGCACGCCGCTGAGCTGTTGGACCTCCAGCAGGCCCTCAGGTATGTAGCCCGTCGAGTTATCCTGCTCGAGGTAGCTGAGCACGTGGCTGATATCCGTTGGGTTCACCAGGTTGAGCCAGTCAATTCCCTTGCTGGTGGCCGTGCCCGAGCTCCATGCGGCCTCGCCGTTGGCAACCACCTGGGACATTGCCACGTAGAGGGGCCACGGCATCATGCCGCCTCCGGGCTCAGCGTAGCCGAGTACTAAGAAGTCACCTATTGTGCTTAGCGCTGCATAGGCAGGGTTGAACCACCAGGCCGTGCTCCAGATCTCTATTGACGTGCTGTTGATCACCTGGAAGCCAACTATCTGCTGCAGGCTGGGGCTGTAGGCGGCTGATGCCGTGGTGTCGAATATTGGGCTGCTGCTCGAGAGGCTGGCGTTGGCGGCTATGAGGTACTGCTCTATGAGGTCAGCCAGGGTTATGGGCTGGCCGTCAACGAACCTGTCGTGCTGCATCAGGGGCGCAAAGTTAACTATCACTGCCACCTTCGCGTAGGTGCCCGAGGGCACGTGGACCACCTGCATGCTGGTGGCGTTGTACATAAGGGCTGACGTGGGCACGGGTACGGTCGCGTTCACGCTGAGGTTAACAAGCTTGTAGGTAATACCAACTGGCACTGGGAAGGCGTTGCCAGGTATGTAGTACGTTATTGGCAGGAAGACGCCAGCTGCCGTGGCCACGCTGTAGGCGTCTGTCCACCCTACCACTGGGTTCATTGAGCCCATGGCCAGGTGCCTAACTCCTATGGTCAGCGTTCCGGACGGCGTCCTAGCGTTGAGGAAGCTGAACGGAGTCATCAGCCCCTCTACGTAGTTCGGCACCAGGCCCGTTACCATGTTGCTGTTGACAAATATCGGTATGAGGCTCATGCCCAGGCCTATCCTTATAGCTGATATAATGCCGTAGTAAGTCATAGTGTTGACGTACTCATAGTACTGCTGCTCCGTTGAGAATTGGCTCTCTGCAAGCCTTAGGGTCAGGTTGTCAATTATGTTAAGCTCCTGGGTCAGCTTGGGCTCCTGTATGTTGGTCGTGTTGACCCCGAGACCCCATGCCGTGCCGTAGGCGTCGCTGGCCGGCAGGTCCGTGAAAAGTGCCCCGTAGAAACTACCGGGCAGGCTCCAGTCGTAGTAGCCGTAGGTGCCTCCCCAGGCCTCTATGAGCACATTCCAGTCGGTCTCGTTAGGCACCATGCTGTATATGTCGGTTATCTCCTTCTGCAGGTTGCCAGTCACCTCGTAGACCTGGAAGCCGAGGTCCTCGAGCTGCTTTATCAGGAACGTGGCGTAGATGTACCTGACGGTACTGTCGGTCCTGACGAATACGTATATGACCACGGGCTGGCCGTTGGGGTAGTACCACTGGCCATTCTTATAGACGTAGCCGTGGGCCGTCAGGGTCTTGTATATAGTCTCATTGGCGTATGAGGGGTTGTAGGTTATGTTCGCGAACCTGTCTGTGACGTTTGAGGTAGTGAGCATCTCGTACTCCCCGCCGTAGACTGATATGGTGGGTATCCCGTAGCCGCCGAGCACGTCGTTAACGAAGTAGCTCCTGTCGACTACGTAGTTCAGCGCGAACCTGACGCTCTGGTAGTAGAACGGGTTGAGGACCTCCTGGCCGCTCGGGTTCTCTATGTACTCTACTGGGTTCAGGAGCACGTCGTAGAACGTCGAAGGCATCTCATAGGCCACCGCGCCGGAGGGCAGCGAGCTTATCTTGTAGGGCGGCAATGCGTAGTCGTAGAAAGCTATGTAGCCGTGGCTGAAGTCCGCTATGCCCTGCGTGTCGGAGCCCACGTAGTCCTTGAGGGTTATAGATGAGACGGGCTGGCCCGTCGCCTGCGCCCTGACAACTCCAAGGGGCAGGAGGACGGCCAGGCCGAAGACTAGGAACAGCGAGGCAACTAAAAGGACCTTCAACGCGTGCCGCATACTACCACGCTAGCTACTTCTGGAGGCCGCGAGGGGATTTATTTGCTAGCTTTTGTGAAGACTATGCACTACCTATTAACTTATCATATAATCAACCAAAACGTCATATAACTTTAAGTAATGCTAGCTCTTTGTAATTATTTGTCTGTAACCTTTTTACGTAACTATTCATTATTTTAATCATTTCTAATCTTTAATGCTGTTAAGCAGGCTGAGGCTGCATGCCTAAATCAATTTTTTGAGCTTTTATGCTGACATTCCATCGGAGGGCGCCACAGTGAAGTCAATGAGCAGTCGCGAGGCGAAGGAGGGCGCCCATTGAGGCTCCCCATGTCGTGGCTGGGAGCTGTACTCCCAAACCTAGGCGCGGGGAGGGGGTGAGGAGTGGTGAGGCCAAGCGACTAATAGCCGCGAGAGGCGGCTATTAGTCACGATGAAGGCCGAACTCTCACAGCCACGCGCATAAGGGCAAAAATCAACCTGTCACGCGCTCCAGCGCTCACCGGAGCCTCTTTTAAGCCTTACGGGCAGGCATTAGCTGGGCGCCTGCAGCCAGGCGACGGCCTTGAAGGTGCTAGTGATAGCCAGCGGAGGCGGCCACACGGGCCACGCAGTTGCGCTTGCCGAGAGGCTGGTTGAGCTTGGGGCCCAGGTTGACTTTGTCGTCCCCAGGGGCGACGGGTGGAGCGAGGGGCAGGTCTCAGCCCTGGGCAGGGTAGTGGCGAGAACCCCTAAGTTCCTCGACCCAGGGGAGGGCCCCTGGCTCGGCGTCCTGAGGGCCCCCTCAGCCCTCCTGAGGGCCTTAGCTGAGGTCCCAGGGGGCTATGATGTTGCCGTGGCCAGCGGGAGCAGCCACAGCATAGCAGCGGGCGCGGCGGCGAGGCTTAAGGGGGCCTCCCTCGTGACCCTTGAGGCCACGGAGAGGTTCCTGGAGCCAAGCAGGGCCGTGAAGGTGCTGTCCCCAATTTCAAGGCTTGTTGCCCTCCAGTGGGAGGAGCAGAGGGCATTCTCCCGCAGGGGGGTCGTGGTGGGCCCCCTCCTCGGCAAAGTCCACTACAGGGTGAGGGACGAGGGGTACGTGCTCGTCACGGCTGGCAGCTACGGCTACAGGAGGCTCTTCGACGCCGCCTCCTCCTCAGCCCTGAGGGGCAGGCTTGTCATACAGACGGGCAGAGTCGACCCGGGCCCCTACAGGGGCGCGGGGGTTAAGGCCTTCAGCTTCGACCCAAACCTTGAGGACTTGATAGCTGGCGCCTCCGCCGTAGTTACGCACTTCGGCAGGACGGCCGTTGAGGCGGCCTGCAAGTACGGGAAGCCCACTGTGCTGGCACCCAACACCGAGTGGGTCTGGATGAGGGACCCGAAGAGGATGAGGGAGGCTGAGATGATGGCAAAGAGGATAGGGGCTGTCCTCCTGCCCCCTGAGGACGTCACCCCCGATGGCGTGGAGAGGGCCGTGGAGGAGGCCATTAACAGGCCGCCGGCCAGCTGTGAGGACGGCTCCATAAGGCTAGCCCAGATAATAACCTCCTGGGCCAATGAGGGGAGGGCGTGAGCATGCTCTTCATAGTGACGGGCGGGGCCGGGTTCATAGGGGGCAGGCTGGTTGACCTGCTCCTCAGCGAAGGCCACTCTGTGATAGTTGTTGACGACCTGTCGACCGGGAGGGCAGAGAACGTGCCCCCTGGCGCCAGGCTCATCGTTGGCGACGTCAGCGATATAGATGTCATGAACAGGGCTGAGACCATGGCCAAGGGGGAGGAGGTCGCCATAGCCCACCTGGCGGCGGTATCCGGCGTCGTTGAGGCCAGGGACAACCCGGTCAGGGCCGTGAGGGCAAACGTGCTGGGCACCGAGGTCGTCCTGGAGGCTGCTAGGAGGCTCGACGCTCACGTCACCATAGCCAGCAGCGCCGCGGTCTACGGCGACGTTGAGAGGGTGCCAGTGAGCGAGGACGCGCCGCTGAGGCCGAGCAGCCTCTACGGCCTCACCAAGGTGATCTCTGAGCAGCTGGCCCAGCAGGCCTACAGGGACTACGGCGTCAGGTCTGCCCACCTCAGGCTCTTCAACGTCTACGGGCCGAGGATGAGGAGGGGGCCCTACGCCAGCGTAATCTATAACTTCATAGAGGCCGCCCTCAGGGGCCTCAGGCCAGTCATATACGGCGACGGCAGGAGCACCAGGGACTTCGTCTTCGTTGACGACGTCGCGAGGGCCTTTGAGCTAGCTTCAGCCAGGAAGGCCACGGGCCCCATCAACATAGGCACCGGGAGGGAGGTCAGCGTCCTTGAGCTCCTTAACGCTGTAGCCTCGCTGGCCAGGGTCAAGATAGTCCCTGAGTTCAGGGAGCCGAGGCCCGGGGACATAAGGAGGAGCTGCGCTGACATAAGCAGGGCCAGGGAGGTCCTGGGCTGGGAGCCAAGGGTCAGCCTTGAGGAGGGCCTGAGGCTAACAATAGAGTACATGAAGGGCTCAGGACCTTGAGCCCCTCCACTCGTACCTCTTTATTATAAGCTTAGGCAGGGAGAGGAGGCCTGCGACCAGGTATATCGCTATGGCGGCGGGCAGCGGCCTAACCTGCCTGCCAGCCTTTGAGATGGCGCTTACGTAGTAGGCCGCGCTCGGCAGGAACCAGGCGGCCGACCACGCTAAGGTCCAGGTCAGAAGCTGAGGGTGAAGCCTCGCCACAGCGAGTATGCCGAGCCAGGGCGTTAGCAGGTAGCCCCAGGCCGGCATTATTAGGAAGAGCAGAAGGGGCCAGGTGTTCCTAACCCCCCTGAGCGCAGTGAACGTGGCCAGCATGGAGCCCCTCACCCACCTCTCCTTCTGCCTTATGACGGCGGCCAGGGACGTCAGCGGCTCCTCAAGCACCGGGGCCCCCTCGACGAAGGCTATACTCTTGCCCCTCCCCATGAGCTTCGCAGAGAGGTCCAGGTCCTCTGTGGGCGCCCAGGGCGTCCAGAGGCCCACCTCCTCCAGGTCCTCCCTCCTGACGAAGTACCCTGTGCCAGTTATCCAGGCAGAGCCCGCGAAGCCAATTAGGGCCGGCGCCAGCACCCTGTTGTAGAGGGCCATCTCGGCCCCCTGGCCCCTTATGTAGGCCCCAGCGAAGGTCCTCTTAGCCTCGGGGGGCATGACAAGCTCCCTGGGCATCTGGGCGGCCGCGAAGCCCAGGCTGATGGCCCTGACGGCCCTCGATATCATGTCCGGGGGCGCCGCCCCGTCAGCGTCAAGAACCCCTATGACGTCGCCCTCGGCCAGGCTGAAGGCCCTGTTGAGGGCTACCGGCTTGCCCCTCGCCCTCCCGTCGCCGAGGGACAGCTTGACCCTCACCCCGTTTACGGCGGCCTCGGCCCCGTCCACCTTCCTGAGCCCAAGCCTCGCCAGGGGCCCGTCAAGGGTAGGGTCGTCGGGCTCCCCAGCGATTATCACCTCATAGAGGTCCTTTTCATAGTCCTGTGCAAGGAGGGAGTTAACAGTCCTGAGGAGCCTCTCGCCCTCCCTGTACGTCGGAACTATTACTGAGACCCTGGGCCTCTCAGGGAGGTGCTGGGCGGCGCTGAGGGGCCTGCCCCTGGGGAGGCCGTGAAATATTATGACGAGCTCAACCACGAGCGCCAGTCCGACCGTTATTGCGCTCCCTGCGGCGTAGGCCATGAGGGCCTTCGAGGCTGAGAGCGTGAGGTGGATGCTCTGCAGGTACTGGTGGAAGGTGCTTATGATCTGCTGGCTGCTGAGCGTCGTCAGGTCACTCAAAGCAACCCCCTTTCGCCCTCGTCTAGGCAGCCTTAAACTTAAAAGCGTTGAGGCCCTTTCGACTAAGCTTAAAAAGGTAGCTATATTATATTAACTAAAAATAAAATAAGGTAGACCGGCGCCCGAGCTGTTATGCCTGCTGGCCGGACTTCAGCTCAGATATCCTCTTGTCTACTGCCCTCAGCTCCTCATCCAGCCACGACCTGAGGTCCTCAAGGTAGAGCCTGTAGGCCTGCAGGCTCCTCAGCTCGGACTCCCTGTCATACACGGGCGCCGCTGCCCAGTAGGTCCATCCAGGCCTCTCCCACGGCGGCAGGTACGCGAAGGGCCCGTGCCCGGGCCAGGGTCCTGCCCACGAGCGCCTCCACCAGCCCATATCGCTCACCCGACTCGAATATACGATACAGGCCTATTAAGCTTTTCTGTCGCAGCTCAGGGAAGTCTGAGGGCCAGGTACATGAAAAATATATAGACATGCAGGGCCACAAGCTGGACGGGACTGTATGTAAGCTGCAGGTGGTGCGCCTTGCTTTCAAGGGTCAAGGTGTCCTTTGAGAGCGTGACGAGAGACGACAGGGAGGCCGTGCTATCGATGCTAAGGGGGGCGCCTGAGCTGGCTCACGTGAACATAGAGCCAACCTTTGACAGGTGGCTCAGGGAGGGGCTCTTCATAAAGGCGGTTGACGCGGACAACAGGATAGTCGGCGTTATACATGCCAGGCAGCTCGAGGACTCCTACTGGCTCGAGGGCATAGCCGTTAGCAACGACATAAGGAGGAAGGGGGTGGGGAGGCAGCTGGCCCTCCACGTCATTGAGCTCACGGGGGGCAGGACCTTCAGGGTCATGGCAAGCGAGAGGAACGTGCCCTCGAACGCCCTGGCGCTGTCGCTCGGCTTCAAGGAGGTGGACAGGGTGTACTTCTCTGACGGCGCCTCGTACTCAGCCCCGGAGCTGGCCTCGAGGCTTGGCCTCTCCCAGGGGGGAGCCGACGACCTGCCGGGCCCGGGGTTCGTGGACTCCTGGACCTGGAGGCCGATAGCGCTCTACAGGGGCAGGACCTTCAGGGGCAGCGGGGTCGTAGTGCTTGAGACAGACCCGCCCTTCTTCGCCGCGGGCGACGCTGAGGGCTACAGGAGGTTCTCAAGGCAGAGGGGGAGCTACTCGGAGGCATTCATAGTTTACGAGCTGAGAAAGCCTTAGAGGAACAGCGCCAGAGCCACGGCCCCAACTGCCGCCTGGAGGCACATGAGGCCTATTGTCACGCCGCGCTCCGTGGCCCTGCCCCTGAGGGCCCTCTGGAGCCTCAGCATCACGTGAGTTAAGCTGTAGGACCTGTCGTAGGGAGGGCTCAGGGAGCCGTCGCCGTTTACAACGCCGAAGTTCTCCTTGTAGACGCCGTGGGACAGCCCCCTGACGAAGAGGATAAGCTCAACGTAGTAGAGCAGGTACATGAAGAGGCCGAAGGCAGCTATGTCGCCGAGGACCACTACGCCGGCGTAGTAGGCCCCCACGGCGTACGTCATGGTGTTCCCCGGGAACACCTTGGCTGGGTACCAGTTGTATATTAGGAAGCCCAGGAGGCCGGCCACCATTATGAGGGAGAGGTAGGCCGTCATCCAGAGGCCCTTGGCTATGGCAAAGGCCGCCGTGAAGGAGTACAGCATGACCCCCATGCCTGCCTCGAGGCCGTTGTAGCCGGCTATCATGTTGTAGGCGTTTGAGGCGCCCATAACTCCTATAGGCACTACTACCAGGGGGAAGAGTAGGCCCAGGTATATCTCGTGGAGTATCGGCACGTGGACTATGTACCCGTTGTACTTGGCTATCATGAGGGGCAGGGCCGCCGGTATGGTTGAGAGCACCCTAACGAGGGGCGGTATGCCCTTCTTCCACCCCAGTATGTCATCTAGGAGCCCAATGAGGCCTGTGAGCATGAGCAGGGAGACCATTGAGAAGATGGGCAGGGGCTCGTATGGCGACCCGTTGACGAAGGTGTTTATGGCCTCCATGACAAGGAGGCCCAGGGCCACGCCAACTATGACCCAGAGCCCTCCAGCCTCAGCCGCCTTCCTCCTGTCGGCCTTGTTCATGTCAGACCCAACGAGGCCCCTGGACCTCGCGACCTCTATCCACGGGGGCTCGAAGGCCACCACTGAGCCGAAGGCGACCAGCGAAGATATCAGCGCCACAAGGGCCTCCTGAAGCAAACGCGTCAGCCCCAGGGCATCAGGCCCCTTGGCATTTTATTTAATCATGGACAGGAGCCCAGTGGCACGCCTATCTCCTTGGCCCTCTCTACCACCCTGGCAGGCAGCGATGACACTTCAAAGCAGGGCCTTGACCTCACGTCCTCCTCAATCATCCTGAGGCCCACCTCCCTCAGGTCGTCCGTGCCGTAGAGCTCTCTGGCCCTCCGCCTCACGGCCTTCATGGCCACCTCGACGCCCTGGGAGGAGGCTATGGAGTGGAACCCCACGTCCCTGGAGAGCCTCTTTAGCGCCAAAACCTCGGGCCTCCTGACCCCCGTGAGGTGAAGCCCCAGAGGGGCCGAGGAAAGCCTCCTCCTGAAGTAGTAAGGCGGCGCGTAGAGGTACTCGAACCTGCCGTCCCAGAGGTACCTGAGCCTCCTCGAGTACGTGAAGGCCCAGTGCTCCTCGTGGTACCTGTCGGCCCTGCACCTGTGGCTCAGGTCTCCGCAGAGCGTTATGAAGGGCCAGTAGAGGAGGAAATACCTGTCCCTCCCCTCGCCCTCAACGAAGTCCCTGAGCAGCCTCCCCAGGCCCTCGAAGGCTATGAAGTCTGAGTCCCATACAAGGACGTAGCGGTACCCCGACTCCCTCAGGGCCAGCCTCCTGGCCTCGGCGTAGCCCTGGGGAGGGTACTGCCTCACCACCCTGACCCCAAGCCTTGATTTGGCGTCCTCGAGCACCTCCTCCGTCTCGTCCCAGGGGTCGGAGGAGTCAACCACCAGCACCTCGTCAGCCATTGAGGCGGCGTCTTCGAGGGCCAGGGGGAGCCAGTCAGGGTCGTTGTAAACTATGACGGTGGCCGTTATGCCTGAAGGCCTGCCCTCCCTCGAGGGGCTCACTAGCCTGAGGCCGCTCGCCGCGTAGGCTAAGGCGTTGTAGGCGGCCCAGGTCAGCCTCCTGCCAAGCAGCCTCCTAAGCCCCCTGGCCACCGCCGCCAAGGCTCCCTGGCCGTTGAAAGGCTGACAGTTAAGTTTAAATCCATGTGAAAGCTCGTACTGCTGTGCCTTGTGATCCGCGCGAAGATGCCCCTCCGCTGGCTGCGCTGAGGGCTTCCACAGGTGCAATCAAGTGCCGTTAGCAGGGGGGCTCACAGATTAATAGTCCAGCCGTTCCAGGCCAGCTGGGACTAGCCGTTGGAGTGGGACAGCGTCATCAGGGTTGTCCTCTCAATGCCGCCCCACAGGGACCTGGCGCTTGCAAAGCTCAGCGTCCCAAGGCCTCAGGCCTCCGGCTTCAGGAGGAGGTGGCTGGCTGAGCCCAGGGGGCAGAGGGCCGACTGGGAGAGGGTGATGCCTGACGGCAGGTCCATACACGTGAGGGAGTACAGGGACTTCTACCTTGTGCACTGGGACGTTGCCTCCCCCTCAAGGAGCGCCGTGAAGCACCTGGTCTACGACGCGCCGCACTGGCTTGTCATAGCGGTGGCCGCGGGCCTCACCGCCCTTGGGGCCCTGATGGGTCCAGGGGCCAAGGTCAGCGCGCTCGGCAGCCTGATGGCTTTTGGGAGGGTGCTTCTCAGCTACAGAAGGCCCCAGGCCGTCGAGGCGCTCGTCACGCCCCTGATGACTACGGGCTGAGCTCAGTGGTTGTTAGCCCCGAGCTGCTCAAGTATGGCCCTGGGCCAGGCTCAGAGGTCCTCGAGGTCCCGGGACCCCTGAGCGAGGCCGTCGTAAGGAGGAGGGTTAACAGGTTCCTGGTCGAGCTCCAGGACGGCAGGCCCTGTCACCTTCACGACCCTGGGAGGCTGCAGGATCTCATCTACCCCGGCGCCAGGGTGCTCGTGAGGCCCACCAGGGGAGCCAGGACGAGCTGCTCAGTGACGGCCTCCTGGGCCGGCGAGGCCGCCGGGTGGGTCCTGATAGACAGCAGGTTCCACTCTGACGTAGCGGCAAGGTTCCTGCCCCCGGGCGCCGAGAGGGAGGTGCGGGTCGGGCGCAGTAGGCTCGACTTCAGGCTGGGCGACGTCTACGTTGAGGTCAAGGGCTGCACGCTGGCCAGGGGCGGCGTGGCGCTCTTCCCTGACGCCCCAACCGAGAGGGGGGCCAGGCACGTGCGCGAGCTCGAGGAGCTGGCCTCCAGCGGCCACGGGGCCATGCTGATGGTCCTTGATATGAGGAGCGACGCCACGTGTTTCTCCCCTAACTGGGAGACGGACCCCAAGTTCGCGGGGGCGTTACTTGAGGCCCTCCGCAAGGGGGTCGCTCTGAGGGTTCTCAAGTTTGCCTTCAGGCCGCCGCACCTCATTTATATTGGCGACATAGGTCTCTGCCCAGGGGCCCTGTTTAAAGGGGCCGGGGCGCAGCCGAGGCAGGGGCTGCCTTGAGGGTCTGCGTCGCAGTTGACAGGGACGGCAAGGTAGTGGTGTCGTCAAGGGCTGAGCTGATGGCGCTGGGGGAGCTTGATGGGAACTCCGTCAGGGTTGAGAAAACAGTTGGCAACCCAGCCCTCAGGGCCAGGGAGAGGAGGCCCACCTTCATAAGGGCCTGCGGTGAGGCTGGGGCTGAGGCCGTGATAGCAGCCCACGGCTCCTTCTGCGTGCCGTCCTTCGCTGAGGCCAGGAGGCTCGGCCTGAAGCTAATGGTTGGCGAAGGCCCTGCAGGAAGCCTAAGCCTGAGGAGGGCGGGCCCCTGGGAGGCCATGTACTCGAGCGCGCTGGCAGTCGCCGAGAGGCTCAGAGGGCACTAGCTTACCTGCCAAGGATAAGCTCCTCCAGGAGCCCCCTGACCCTGGTTATGTCAATGACACCCATGTCGCCCCTGCTCACCGTGCCCTCAGGGTCATACACTGAGAGCACCCCGAGCCAGTCGTGCATGGAGTCGTCAGGCCCCTTGTCGTTCCTGTCCATGTAGTTAGAGGGCCAGCCGACTGTGCCTATGGGCCTCCAGTTGAGGTCGTCAAGGTAGACCGTGAGGTCAGGGGCGTCGCCCCTGGCCACCGGGTATATCTCCTGCGGCTCGTAGGCCTCGTTCCTCCACGCCTCGCCGTTGGGCCCCCTTATCCTTGAGACTGCCTGCTTGACCTCCTTCACAAGGCCCTCAAGCTCCTCCCTGCCCACTATGCCGTGGGGCTCCCTGCCCCTCACGTTGAAGAAGAAGCGGGAGTAGTAGCCTCCCCAGGCCCACACCCTCGTGTGGTCCCAGTCTATCATGTCAAAGGTCAGGTCCTGGCCCGGCGCCCTGGGCCTCCCCCTGAGCTTAAGGTAGCCCTCCTCCTCGAGCCACTGGTTTATGGCGAAGGCCCCGTGCATGGACTTAGTGCCGTGGTCGCTCGCTATTACAACTATAGAGTCCTTGAGTGGGCCCCTCACCATGTCCTCAAGCCAGGAGTCCACCTTCCTGTAGACCTCAGGTATGGCCCTGCTGTAGACCTCGTGGTAGGTGTGCCTCGGGTGCCTCTCGTCGAAGTACTTCCAGAAGGCGTGGTGGGCCCTGTCCACGCCTATCTCAACGTATATGAAGGCGTCCCAGGCCCTCCTCTCAGCTAGGTACTTAACTATCCTGCCGTGGTTCTCCACCATTGAGAGCAGGTCGAGCCTCGCCCTGTCCCTGTCCTCGGTCCTGAAGACTATGTCAAAGATGGGGTCCCCTACCTGGGACTCGAGCTCCTGCTTCAGCCACGGCGGCCACGTGTAGGGCCTCTGGGGCCCTGGGGTGTTGAAGTCCGTCACCATGAAGCCGTTAACGGGCTTAGGGGGGTAGGTGGGGGGCACGCCGAAGAGGCCGAACCTCAGCCCCCTCCTGCCCAGGTCGTCCCATATGGCCGGCTCCCTCACGTCCTGGGATGTCACTACGTAGGAGTCAAATGTGCCCGGCCTCCTGTGCCTGAAGCCGTAGACACCCAGCTCCCCGGGGCTCCTCCCCGTGAACATGACCATCCAGGCCGGCACGGTTATAGGCGGGTGGCATGTTCTCATGAGGTAGCGGGCTGATTCCTCAACTAGGCCCCTTATGAACTTGAAGCCTCCCCCGTCGTGGCCCTCGTAGAGCACGTAGGGGGGAAGGGAGTCAAGGCCCAGCACGAACAGCCTCCTTGGCAAGGCTCCTCGCCTGCGGGGGGAGGCGGGGAAGTTAAAAAGGCACCGAAGGCGCGCGGGGTAGCGCTGAAAGCAGAGAGAAGGGGACAACAGCAGCAGCAAGAAAACGCGAAGGAAGAAAGGAAAAAAGAAGAAAATAAAGATAGAGTTAGGCTAAGCTGTGGCCCTCAGAACTTGGCGAATGCCACGTAGGCTATGAGGGCGAGCGCTATTATTGCTACTATCAGGGCGCCGAGGCTGTACGTAGCTGCGCTTGAGGCCGCTGAGGAGGCGCTGTGGGCGCTGCTCTCAGCGCTCGAGGCCGTGCTGCTTATCGTGCTGAGGGTTGACTGCATTGAGCTCAGCGTGCCCTGCATGCCGCTGACCGTTGAGCTCAATGAGCTGAGCGTGCTGCTGACGCCGCTGAGGGTTGATGACATGCTGTTCACAGTTGATGATATGGAGCTCACGGTGCTGCTGAGCGAGCTCAGCGACGAGGCAACGCCGCTTATCGTTGAGGTGGCCGAGCTCAGGGTGCTGTTTATGCTCTGTATTGAGCTCGCCAGGGCTGTCATACTGCTCGACAGCGAGCTCACGTCGCTCTCTACCGTGTTCACGTCAGAGGCCAGGGCGCCAACCTGGCCGCCCACGTTGGTCAGGTCGAACTCTATCGTTGATATGCTTGAGTTGACGTAGCTGAAGTTGCCGTAGAGGTAGCCGCTTATGGTGCTCACCGCGCTGCTCATCTCTGAACTTATGGTGCTATTGAGGCTCATCACAGCGGAGCTTAGCGACTGTATGGAGGCGTTGAGGCCCTCCACCTCAGAGGCCACCATTGAGCCCTCGCTCTGCACCTGCGAGCTCAGGGTGCTCACCGCGCCGCTTATCTCTGACTTTATGGAGGCGTTGAGGCTCTGTATGAGCGAGGCCACCTGCGACTCAGCTGAGGCTATCTCGTTGTTTATGGCCTGCGTGTTCACCGACACTATGCCAGAGGTCGCGGCGGCCTGGCCTGTGAAGGTGTAGGCGCTCGGGTCAAACTTGTAGGCGGCCGTCACAGTCACTATGATGTCGACAGTTCCATTTGCAACTGTGCTGGGCAGCGTCACGTAGTACACGTCGAAGCCAGGTATGGCCGCCACGAACCGCACGCTGGAGGCCGGCAGCGGGTACACGCCGCTGGCGTTAGCTATGTAGGCGGTCACCTGCGGCGCGGACACTGTGAAGAAAGTCGAGGCCTCGCTGGCCGGCAGGCCGAGCACTGAGACCTGCTTGGACACCAGCACCTCAACCGGCACGCCAACAGAGGCCGTGCCTGGGGCAGTCACGCTGAACTGCACCGGGATTGTCGGTATCTGCTCCACGTAGTACATGGTTAGCGTGACCGGCGTTGATGGGTAAGTGACAATAGTGCCCGTGGGCACGTAGGGCCCTGTCAGCTGGAAGCTCAGTTCGTTGTAGCCTGGGCACAGCGGCAGCGTGGTGCCGGCGCTCAGCGTGGAGCCCTTGACGTACACGCCCGTGAAGTTGCTAAACAGCGTGCCGTTGATTATGTAGCCGAGCGGCACCACCTTTGTGGCGACGCCGCACTGCGCGGAGACTGTGAAGTTGACGGGCAGGGCCTCGTCCGTGGGCTTACTTATTGGCGAGCCGAACACGTAGGCCGTCACAGGCACGCCTGGGAGTACCAGTATGGGCTGGCTGGTCAGAGGCGACGTCACAGTGATTATTCCGCCCGTCGTGCTGTTTGTTATGAAGTAGGCCAGCGAGTAAGTGCCGAGCAGCAGGTCGCCGGCCTTGCCCACGTAGAGCGTGGTGTAGGCCGGCCCTGACTCGCCGCCGCCTGGCAGGCTGGTCACGTTATATATCACTATCTCGTACGGGTACATGCCGCTCGGCATCCAGCCCGCGTTGCCGGGCAGATCTGGCACGGGCACGTCGTAGAACACGCCGTAGCCTCCCAGCACCCACGTGCCGCTGAAGCCGCTGTCGCCGAA
>Ga0326758_100088_pt1 | contig 33024 bp, 34 predicted proteins | sample GCRJH_S_FD_207221 | JGI IMG/M metagenome (GOLD analysis project Ga0326758, IMG submission 207221) | Hot spring sediment microbial communities from Geyser Creek Basin, Yellowstone National Park, WY, United States - GCR.JH_S | ecosystem: Environmental > Aquatic > Thermal springs > Near-boiling... | reverse complement strand
CTTCCAACCTGCAGGAATAAAAAGATGCAACTCACCGTCTGAAGTACCATTAAAATTATACGGAGTAGTATTATCCCAAGTAGAAATATACAAGTAAACAGTCTTAGTAGAAGGATTATAAGGCAACGGCATAGCTCCGGGCGGTAATGCTGATGTTGTAGTAGTAACGGGAGTCGTAGTTGTCACAGGGGTAGTAGTTTGAGTCGTAGTTGTTGTTGTGGAAGGGGGTAAAGTCGTTGTACCTACTGGTATAGGTGATCTTGTTGCTAAATAATATCCTGCAACTGCAACTAATATTAGTGCTATCGCCACAACTATTACCACGGAAGTAGATACGGCTTTGTTCATTAAGTAAAGTTAATCAGGAAATGCATAATAAAATTTTTGATATGTTAATCTTCATAACTTTTCTTTTAAACAAACTTTTCATTATTTAACTTGACATTCCTTCTTCTTACTAAGCCTTTGTAAAATTTTATTCATTTCTCTAAAGTTTTCAAAAAGTAAAACTGCCGAACCTATAGGTAATCCGTACCACACAAAGGAAAAATAGATAGGGGAAGCTAAGATCGGTAATACGGAAGATATTACTCCAACGTCTAAAGCTACGAAACATATGATTATACTAGGCAAAGAGAGGCAACAAGAAGTTCCTGAAACTACACCAATTACCGGAACGCCTATAAGTACTGAACTAACTTTTCTTTTGCTTACTTCTCTCTTTAGCTCAAGAATTTTTTCTATGTTTGCTCCTATTAATAATGCCAATATTATTCCTATGAAAGTAATAAATGGGGATATAACGTCCTCATATCCAAAAAGGATAATGTTTAATGCTGGACTTAAGGATTCCCAATAAGGTAAAAGGAGAATAGAGGACGGTGGTATTCCCACTCCGTAAGATACGCTAACTACTGGAATAAAAACGTCAAGACCGAGGATTATGCCGTAAAAGAAGCCGTAAAGCGTTACGTGAAAAAATAAGTATAGTCCAAAGGATATCCAATACGCCTTGGTCTTCTTGACACTGAGGATTGCCTTAAAAAATTTAGTAGGAATTATAAGTAGTACTCCAGACCAGAATGAAAGCGATGATACTGCAGATGTTGTAAAGATTAGTCCCTTATTAAACGACATAAAATACGTGATAACTGCCACCGTGAAGAAGATAAAAGCAATAGCTATTCTCTCTTTCCTCATTATCTTTATATTAAGTTAATAAAGCGTTATATAGTTAACTTAAAAATGTTTCAAAAATAAAAAATTTTATATTTTTTATAAAAATAAATATGTATACTTACACATATATATGTAGACTTTTTACCAGATTTTTAACTAAATTCTACATGATAGAAGTGATGAATGATGTCGAACGAAAAGAAAAATGAGGGCAAAAAGCCCGATCCAGATAGGAGGGCCATAATAATAGGTGGAGCGGCTGCAGTGGCAGGAGTAGCTGCAGGTATAGTAATAGGTAGCCAAGCTTTTCCAAAACTACTTACTAAAACAGAAGTGCAACCAGAAGTTACTAAAGAGGTAGTTCCACAATATATAACCAAAACTGTAACACAAGTAGAGAAATATGTAAAGCAATTAGTGGCAAATGTAAGTGACTTCCCAACTGCAGGAACTACTAAGATGACTACCTACATGGGTTACTCAGTTATTTTAATCAAGACAGGAGTTCCTTCAATAGGCGGAGTAGGTCCAGATAACGATATTGTTGGTTTTAGCGGATATTGTGCACACATGGGTTATCCGCTATCTTATGATCCCAACACTAACTGCTTATTATGTACAATGCACTTCTCTCAATACGATGTAACTAAAGGCGGAATGCAAGTAATAGGGCATCCTAACCAATACTTGGCTCAGCTAGTCCTAGAATATGACTCTAGCACAGGAAATATTTACGCGTTAGGTTTCAACAAGTTAGTTTACGGAGCATATAATAACGTTTTACAAGGTAGCGGAGGTGCGACCTCATGAGTTCCTCAAGTACTCAATACACTGGAGTGCCTAATAGTAAAGTTCCGTTACCTCCAACTTCAGCAGAAAGGTATTTTGCAACTTGCAGGTTCTGTAACGTAGGTTGCGGATATGATATATTCGTCTTCCCAGTTGGACAAGAAGGTCAACCAAAGGCTGGACAGAACGGAATACAGTATAACTTCATAGATTACGTATTTACCGTAAACGGTAAACCCAGGAATTTACAAGGATATCAAGCCGATTATACATCCCCACTTCAACCTCTTTCAGCATTAACAGGAACTCCTTGGATAGGAGAAGGAATGGTAACTAGGACAATGAGGTATAATCCAACAAAGCAAAGCTGGGAGGAAGTTTGGATAGAGGAAATCCCCAGCCCAGAATGCCCAGTTAACCAAGGTAATTATTCCACTAGAGGAGGAAGAAATGCTCAAAGGAACTGGAGTCCATTCAGTGATGTTGCCTCTGGTTTTGCAGTCTATCAATCTAGAATAAAGACGCCATTGATAAGGTGGAACGGTAGTTTACAGCCGGTTGGTTGGAGTTATGCGATTAAGGTAGCAGCAAAGATACTTAAATATTACATGGATAATGAAACCTTCGAATACCCCGTTGGCCCTGGCGCTGTTCAAGTTCTGGCTATAAGGGCAGACCACGGCGGAGGCCAAGGTGGAGGAGTATTTAGCAACTTAATGCCTGGATTATTGCTTCACATGGGTTTAGCTACTCCATTCGTGAGGTTCCACTATCAAGTAGCATTCTCATTTACGCAAGACGCACTAATGGAGGCGACCAACGGTAACGGTACTGACACTGCAAGTATGCTCGATATTACTATAGCAGATAACCTCATCTTGTGGGGAATTAACGAATACACGACATCGACGGTCAATCTAATCCAGCACATATTCGATAATATTACTGGAGCTACAATAGATAGGAAACAAGCTTGGTTTGAGAGCGGTGAACCTGCATTACCTGCAAATATCATAATAGTTGAAGCAAGGCCTTCCGAGACAGTTAAGGCCGTAACTGCAAAGCTAGGAGTTAGCGTACAAGATGCGATGCAAGGATATGATGTAACTGCTGGAGCAGTGTATAATGGTCAATATAATCCTAGTCACCAATACGTAGTTTTCGCTCAAGTTAATCCCGGAACTGACGCTGAGTTGGCAAACGCTATTGCAGCATACATTTATTACACATACCCTGACGTAGTTAATCATTTCGTCACAATGTATCAAAACGCCAGCCAATATGGTTTTCAATTCAATCAGCAGACCTACCAATATTACATACAATACTTACAATCAAAGTCTCTAGACGAATGGCTATCAGAAGCTTCACAAATAACTGGAGTTCCACAAAGTGTTATTCAGCTAATAGGAGACATTATTGCTGCACCAAAGACTAATAGTAGCGGGCAATCATTCTATAAGAGAACCCTAATAGAGTTTGAAAAAGGAGTAATATGGTCTGGTAATTATACACCAATTTACGCCATAGCTAACTTAGGAATAATTAGCGGTGCATTATCCGGAAGACCTTGCTGTGGTGTGTCAACAGGTTTCGGACATCAGAGAGGAGCAGCGTTCCCAGCACCGCCTCCACCACCGTGGTCAAGTAACTTAAATGCCCCTAGAAACTACTGGATTCAAATGCATGAATATGTTCCACAGCAATTACAAGCACAAGGTCAAACTGTTACCGGCACTGCTATAGCAGAGTTCATTAAGAACTTCTATAACCAATACACATCTACGCTAGTGCCTCAAGTATATCAAGATAATCCTGTCATTGATTACTTGATTTATAGCGGTTATGGAAAAGTACTCTGGGTATTCACTGCCAATCCTTACAAGCTGACTATGAGCGCTGAAAAATTAAGCCAAGTAATTGATAATAGAGCTCACCTATTACAAGAATGCGTAGAAAATACTATTAATCTAGGAATACCTTCTTCAAACACTGACTCACAAATACTCAGCGGACAATATAATACCCAGAACGTTGGTGCACCATTACCTAACTTCCCAGACCCAGACACTTATGCAAATGCAGTAATTTCATGCCTTAGTGGGTCAAATGCTGTTCCTGGAGCACTATTCGTTGTAGGCAATGATATAATATTACAGCAAAATGGAGTTCTTGAGAGGGCAGCTCATTTATTATTGCCTTCAGCTTCAAACCACGGAGAAACTTATGAAATAAGATGGGACGGGCACGATAGAAGACTTAGACTGGACGAAGTTTACCACACTCCACCAGGGAGTGCTATGCCAGACGTTTGGATTTACGCAATGATTGCCTACGAGATTTACCAACTATATCAAGCAGAAGGAAAGCAGAATTCGCCACAAGCTCAAAGGATTTACCAAGCCTTCAACCAAATCTGGAATTCCCTGAGTGCTCACATGATACAAAACACTCAACCTTTATCGTTAATCAGCAGTTATTCTGAGTTCTACTACGACTACGATTGGTTCAACATTTATAACGATATCTGGAATTACTACGTAGCTAATGGACCTACAAACTTCAAGTCCTGGCCTTATGGATATATTGTACCGCACTGGGCTCCAGGGTGGGCTCAAATAGATTTAAACGATCTCAAGGCTGCAAGGACTATAGGAGTTCAATTACCAATACTTGGTAAGACTACCAACCCTGACGGTAGCTTTACCCTTTACGGCTTAGTTAATTATGCAGAGCCGGCAATTAGCGGAAAATTAAGAGTTGAAGAAGTAACGATTAATCCTAATCAAGCAATTACAGTAGGAACTACTCCCTCTGGACAGACAATAACGTTACCACTCATAACTAGGAAAGTAGAGTACATAAGCATTGACGATCTGCAGTCAATGTTCGGTTACAGCTGGAACGATCTATTACCTTACGTGATTAACGGATTTAACCCATTCCCAACGCCTTACGTAGGAGTCTTCGGTTATGCCGCACAATTACAGAGCAAATACAAGTACTGGTTAAATAACGGTAGATGGAACATAATCTTCCAGTCCGGATGGATAGACTATCAAATTCCAGAAATATTACAAAGGGTTCCTTATCCAATAGTCATGATGAGTTCCACTGACGCCCAGAACGAAGGGTTACAGAACGGAGATATTGTAGAACTTTATAACGACTATGGTTCAGTAGATGCAATAGTTTGGATTTCTGACACTGTGCCTCCAGGTCAGCTATTCTTAGCAATGGCACTCGAAGTTAAGCCCGGAGCAAATAATGCTACTACACCCACGGTTGACCCAGTGACAGATAATCAAATGGTGAAGTGGAGCTGGGTTAATATACAGAAGATAGGTACACTATCTGAGGAGACTAAGGCAAGGCTAACCTTCGCACCAGTAAGCTTCCACTTACCATCGTGAGAGAATAATGAAAGGCACCTCCTTTTTTTCTTCCTCTCTTCTTAGATACCTTATCTTAATGTTAGCGGGATTTTTCATAATTTATATTTCTCCAAGTTCACCGGATTATTTCCTATATTCTACAGTTGGAAATTTGATATTCTGGTCTTCTCTCCTAATTCTTTCTATAAAGACTGTACTTAGGAAACCTCTACACTATCTGAAGAAAGGTAGAACTGCCTTGATAATATTCTTCTCTTACTTGTCTATACATTACTTTGTTTACAGCATAGCTTTAGAAAGGCTATTGACTGGCTTTTACGGAATTTTATTTACAGTACAAAACCCATTCATAACGTTCTCTTTCACTCCTTTATATCCAGCAGGACTATATACTGCTGTAATGAATTTAGTATTTAACCCTTCAATAGCTGGAGGCTTCCCTCCCAACTATTATTTCGAACTTTCACTTTACGCGATGGTAATGGGATTGGTTATTGCTACTTTAGTTACTGCGAACATTATGAGAGTTCTTGAAATTTCCTCTAGGTTAACTAGGGCTAAAGTAATTCTGTTAGCCCCTCTTTTAGGAGTAATAGGTGGAGGGAGCTGTTGCATATCTATACCAATACTTTTGGCTACTGTAATTCCAGCTGCAAACTCTTTGCTCTTTTTACCAATAGGAGATACTGCACTCTTCCTAGCTTATATTTTACTTCCTCCTATAACTGCTATTGGATTGAAACTTAACTACGATGCGCTCTTTCCAAAAGTTCCTAAAGAATTTAGAATAAAAGACGAAATGATAACTAAAAGAAAAAATTGACTTAAGGTCTTCACTACCTCAAATTCATGCAACTTCTCTTAAAGTTTTGAATATTTCATTAAAATCTGCCTCATTTAATTTCACAAATACTCCATATTCTCCAACTACGCAGACAGCGTATTCTCCTGCAGCGACTGCCCATCCTATTAATGGCTTCCATTTCATCTTCGAAAAAGCAGAGAAACCGTCTGCCTGCATCTTTGCCATCATTGTATTTGCTGCGCACATCTCGGCAACCATTTCTGCAACTTCCTTCGGTATTTCTCCTTTATATGCTACCAGTTCTCCAGTTAATTTGTATTGTCCAGCAGCTACTGCTCCCTTTATTCTCATTAGTTTTTCCAACTTTTCTTCCGACATGTTTCTCTAATATATATGATATATTTCATATATATAAGAATTTATATTAAACATTGATAAAAATAATAATAAGTAAAGTATCACTCATTAACTATCATATTAAACATTATAGAATATCTTCAGAATGGTAGGTAATGCGATAAAAATTTTTCGTATTACATCTTTTAAATTCAATGAAACTTGGGTGGAAAATCGATAGGAAAATTTTAAAATCTAAATCACTTCTTCTCCTTTCCATTCATTATTTTTCTAAAATTCAAACTGAATTAAGGATCTAATTAAATGACGTTAACATTTCCGTGATGTTAAAAATTTTTTATCTATGAATATATGATCTCATATGCACATTCAAAAAGGAGATACGGAAGCTGAAATCCTAGATAAGGGTGCTTATTTATATTCATTCAAAGTTAAATCAAAGGATATACTGCTAGAAGGTAGGGAGAGACAAACTAGAGGAGGAATGGCTTTACTAATCCCTTTTGCTAACCGAATAAAAGGAGGAGAATATTATTGGAGAGGTAAAAAGTACGAACTCCCTAAGAATTCTGAAGGAAACGCAATACACGGCTTAGTTAGGGATAAAATATGGGACGTTGAAAGCTTAAAAAGTGACGAAGTAACTCTTTCCCTTTACTTGAAGGATCCCGGTTATCCGTCACCTCTCTTTATCAAGGTGAAGTACTCTCTCGACTCCTCTTCATTGACCACCGCGATCAGTGTGAAAAACGAGGGCGAAGAAGCTCCCTTAGTCGTAGGAGCTCATCCTTACTTCATAGTTAAGGGCAATTGGAGGATCTTTCCTGAGAAAGCTAAAAGGCTCATAATGAAGGATAAAATACCTACCGGAGAAATGGAAGATTTTACAATAACTCAAGGAGAATACGACGATTGTTTTCTACTTAAAGGAAATGTAACTTTAATTTCTGATTATTCAAAAGTAACGATAGAAAAGGAAAATATGGATTTTATTCAAATATACACCGGACAACCTTCTGCAGTAGCCGTAGAGCCTATGAGCGGTGCCCCAGATGCATTTCATAACGGCATAGGGCTAATAACTCTGAAGGAAGGAGAAACTGCAACTTTCACTTTCAAGATTTCTGTAAGACTTTAGACCTTATTCCTTAAAACAAGGATAGTATTCCTTAAAGAGTAAGCATAAAGTAACACGATAGCCAATGAGAAGGCGACTGCTATAGCTTCAAACACCGGAAGCGACGTTTCTTGGTAAAGCATAAAGTCTAAGAAGGAAGATATTCCTAAAGGAAACACGTAGGCCCAGCTAGTTAGCGAAGGTTTATCTTTATCTTTTATGTGCTTCACTGCAATTATGAGTGCAACTAGTGAATTCCATATTTCGAAGCCCCAGAGCATTATTGCTAGTGTTAAGGCAGACTTTGGAGGAAAATAAAAGAGGTGAAGGTAATTATAACACGGAAATACTAACACGTTGATAGCTAATACGCTTGCTGCACCAACGGGAAGCATTATAATGGCTGAACTTTCCTTATTTATTATGTGAGATAGGAAGGCTATACTACCTATAAATACTACTTGAAAGAAAGTTATCCCAACTGAGAATAACATAATGAAGTACACGATTTTAGCAAAGTAAGTTGATATGAAAGGGAGGGAAGGAGGTAATAGCGGAGCACTTAAAAAAACGTTAGCAGAAAGTGCTAATCCTGGAACTAATAGTGCGTAAGATATTTCGTTCTGTCTAACGCCCTTGGTAAATAACTTGTATCCTAAAAACACGTTAACTAAAAACACAATGGAGTAACCCAAGAAGTAAAGAACTAGTAATGCGTAAGCTATTTCATAATTTATTTCGACATAAGTCATGAAAAAGAAGCCTGCAACGAATAATATTACTCCTAAGAAGGCAGTAAAGCTTATCCTATTCAAGTTCTCCATGTCTTCTCTCCAGTTAGTCATTATCCTAGATATCCAGCCAAAAAATATTATGGCAAAAATTACCAGATCTAGAAAGTATATTACTTTTCCTACATCAAATAGAACTTGTGACTTAAAGAGTATAGAATTCATCCAACTTACCATAGTTAATGCGAAGGTTCCTATAACCACGGAGAACCATTCTGAGCCAAACTTCATATGGGTAACCTTGTTACGTAATATATAAATCTTTTTATGAGTACTCCTTAGCTGAGATATCTTTACTGTGCCGTTCTTTAGGGCTTCAAGCACTTGGTATCCACCGAATTTTCTTAATCCGCCAAACATTTTTTCACCGATATCTAATTCGATATCGAAATTAATAAATCTTTCCAACCCCAGTATTGTAAACATCATTAGCGTCATAAGCCTTATCTCCGTAAAACCTCTTGACCTCCTTTCCCTTATCTTGTAAATCCTTAACTGTCTTGACTGCAGTCTCAACCTCGTTGCTGGTCACTTCAGCGTTTATCACGTTGAATTGGTCCTTATCCATTACTATCTTGAGGAGTTTTGAGTCCCTCCTTTTGCCCCACTTTGCTATAATGTATTGTCCTCCCTTGTTTGTGCTTATCCCCGTTTCGTCTGCTATTACTTCTAGCTCGTCACTCGCTTCAGGGAACGTTATGTCCATGTTTCTTACCCTTTCCCATATTGTTGAATAATCTAGGCTTGTCGGTATTATCTTCATTTCAACTAGCGCTTAGTACTCCTTCTACTCTGTAAGGTAAGAATAAGTGTAGGAATGCTAGTCGTTGAACTCCTTTGGTGCCTTGTACTTGATCTTGGCATACCTGTTCTCTTCCTGGAGTAATTCCCACCAGTGTTCGAAGAAGTAGAAGGGGAACATTATCTTATATTCTTGTTACCACGTTCTCATCGTGCTCCAATCCCTAGTGTTCTTCTTTTCCATGGGTAATACTCAGCATAATTTCTTAAAATTTTTGTATAATTCTGAAGCGATCCACAACGTACTAGAATTGAGTTTTAACAACTTTAACCTCGGTTATTTTCTCATAGCAAATCTCTCTCGTCAATCCTAATCCTATTTACCTCTAGATAGGCAAGCAAGTCCAGAACTTTCCTCATGTACATTTTAACAAAATAATAAACGTGGTAAGAGCGGAACTCGTTCTCATCCTTTGTAATAACGGTAAGGTATTCTTCAGGAGAATAATGCTTTACTGTAAGCTTTCTACCTTCTACTTCGATCTCTTTAGGAACTTCCTTTTGCGAGACTATGAGTAGCTCGTCACCTTTAATTCCAGCCAGTTGTACATACCACTTATCTACTTTTTCTAAAGCCTTTAATACAACTTCCTTCTCTTCCATCATAATTTAATAAAATAGATTTATTAAAATATTTTTCCATACTCTTTAGGCTACCTTTCAGTTACAAAGGATTGAAAGCCTCTCCCTTCCAGGGGATGGAAGAGTCAGATAACGGTAAGATCCCCAGTTACTTTGTAGATTAGTTGAAATAGAAGGATCAAAATAAATTCCAAATCTCGCCTTGAGTTAGTTATACATTCCTATTGAAAAACTGAAGAATTTTGCTAGCTCAACCTTTTTAAACCTAGCAAGTAATTTAAAACTCGGATGAAGAAGGCTACAGCCCCAATGAACGGTGAAGAAAGGCCTGCGTTCTGACGCTAAATTAAGAAAGAGACGGCCAAGGATAGAAGAGCTCCTGCAGATAGGGTAAAAATTCCCAGCAAAGGAGAGAATTTAACGGCAAAGCCTATACTTATTGGAGCAAGCAATGAGCCTATTTGAGAAATAGTGTTCGCAAGACCTATTGAACTGCTTGAATTCTCTTTTCCTGCAAATTTCACTATCAAAGTGTCAGTAGGAGACCTAAAGGAAAAAGAGAAAATGCCTAAAAAGAAGGATAGCCAACCTACCCTGGTTAAGAATAAGAGAAAGAGGAATAACACGTAAAGTATGAGCGAAATTTGGACTACTTTCTTTTCCCCTATTAAGCCAGGCAGTTTGCTCGAAACTACAGTAGAGGAAACTAAGCCTAAAGAAAAGAGTAGGAAAATTAAAGACGAGTTACAGAAGTGGAAGTATAAAACCAAGAATGGGAATAACCAAGCAGTAGTTCCGTTTGTCCCTACACTTTCATTTCAATCATTTTATGTTCAATCATGATCGAGTGTAGGGACTTAGCCCTCAACCACCTTTTGGGTGGGTCATGGGACTCCTTCGAGCCCAACGGCACGGGGCTCGCATCTCCAGCCCTTTTCCTCAAATTATAGAGGGCAACCACGTCCCTATGCCACTTTTCCTTCCCCTTCTCACAAACACCAACCCTTGGGGCATCGCCCCCATCGGGTTGGTAAACGATCTTCGCCTCATGAACTGGACAAACGGTAGAAGTATAAGACGGGTTAACTAAGACCACGGGGACACCAAACTCCCTAGCCTTCTCAACAATAGCATTCTTCATTGAGGAAAACGCTGCTCTATAAATCCTCAACCTAAGCTGTTTATCCTTCACGTCCTTTATCATATGCTCCGGAGCTCTCCTTGGCAAGTCCTCCAAGACAATTGCACTCATACTTTCAAGAGCCTCCTTGACGATTAGCTTGGCTAATTTCCTCCTAATGTCTACTTTCTTATCCCTCTCCCTCAGCCTCTTTAACTTCCTCCTCACTTCCCTATCCTTAGTTGACTTACCAGTAGTTATTGCCTTCCTCCTATACTCATAGCCCAGAGTAATTTTCTTAGTGTTAGTCTCTAAAAGCATCGGTTTTCCATCAACTAATACAGAGACCGAATTCTCATTAAGATCGACGGGGATGAAACCCTTAGGTTCATAAGGTTTAGGCTCATCCTTCTTAAAAATGACGTAGAACTCTACAACATTTCCCTTCAAAAATTTAAACCTAGCCTCACTCGCAATCAACCAACCCTTGTTATAATACTCCCAGAAGATCTTAGGGAAGGTTGGGGAAATGAGAATCCTACCCCTCTTTGTGGAAATTGAAATCCTATCGAGGCTGAACTTCCACAGATGGTCATCTAGATGCACAGTGACCTTTCTCACTGAAGGTTTCTCAGTGTAACTCCTCCCCCTCCTCTTCAACTTCTCAAAACTGTCCAACCTCTCGCTAGCGTCTTCACAAGCGGTGTAAATATAATGGGAGGGTAAGTCCTTATGCTTCTCCCTCTCAGTCTTGTAAACTCCAGATTTAATTCTAGTGAAGGAGGTAGTCTTATTTACGAGCCCATAATTTATTGCGTCCTCTAGAACCTCACTGTACTCCTCCTCGACTTCCTTAAGTGCTGAGTATATGGCGTGGTCAACCTTGACCCTTAACTTCACTGTCCTCTCCACTCAACTCACCTATTAACTTTTTTACGCCTTGAACTAGGAGTGTTTTCTTGTGACTCCTCATTCCGTAAATTTTCCCTGCGAATGACGTAATTATGGAAATCAAATCTTCTACGAGTTCTTGCGTATCCTTAGGTTCTTCTCCTAAAACAACCTCAATCTTAACTCCCATGGTCGAGAAGAACTCTTCGATGTACTCAAATCCAAAACGCGTTAATCTATCTTTGTATGTTATTAATACGACGTCGACACTCCTTCCCTCAACAAGTTTGAACAACTTGAGCAATCCTTTTCTTTGCGTGTTCAACCCGCTGGCAACATCTTTCAAAACTTCAACTACCTTGTAACCTTTTGCCGTTGCGTAGTTCGTTAGGTAGTTTATTTGCCTCTCCAAGTCTTCTCTCTGGTCTGCTGATGAAACCCTAGCGTAAATTACAGCCCTCGTCTCCTCCCTCCTTTCTAAGTACTTCTTAATCTCGCTGTAAGGTATCCTATACTTCCCTCCTTCAGTCGTTACCACCCTTATTTTTCCTTCTCTAATCCACCGTAGGAGTGTTGAGTATGAAATGCTGAGCAGTTGGCAGGCCTCCTTAGGTCTCAGTAGTCTCTCCACAAAATTGGTTGATAATAAATAAATATAAAAAGATTTCTATTAACGTGAGAAAGGATTCAGCCCACGCTGAGCGGAAAAGTAGCTGTAGAAAAGTTATTATCCAGCTGTAAGCAAAAATCTTAATCCTTTCCATCTATTAGAGAGATGAGAGAAGAGTATATAAAAATTAATATTTTTCTTTACAATATTAAGCCTAACCTAAAGTAAATGGCTTGTCCTCCTTTGACCTAATGGTAAGACTGTAACGCTTCTACGTAACTACTCGTTATTTTTAATCTAAATATCGTTTTGACAAGTTGTGTTTATATAGTATTACGAGTTGTTTTTATTGATGATCCCCCTAACTGATGACTGCTCACGAGGGTGGGAGTGATAAAAGTGTGGATGGGAGGGTATTGGTGTTTCCCTCGACCAGCCCCAATGGGTGAATGTGCATAATCCCTTAGCCCGTGGCGGAATTAGAGGATAAGTTACGCCACGGGTAAACACTTTAGCCACTATTCTAAAAATGAAATCAACTACTAGATGTATTAATAATTCCTCCACATCATCCCCCCTGCATACACAGGAGGATCCGCTTCATCGTCATCAATAATATATATACCTCAGCATTAATAAATGTTTTATGCGTTTTCTTGGCATAGATACTTCTGGAGACCACGACATAAGTTCGCCTTATGTTATAGGTTACGCTATATCTGATGAAAGTTCCTCAATAGAGAAAAGTAATATAGGGAGGGCAATATCAGAGGCTAGGGCTATTCTTAATAAACCCAATTACGTTTTCCACGCTTACCATGACGATAAAAAAGTTAGGGAGGTACTCTTAGATTCTTTAATAAAGCACGGTATTAGAGGAGGAGTTATAATAATACTAAATAGGAAATTCGTCAACTCCTTCTTTTCCCCCTTATCCAAATTAATAGATAAGTGCTCCTACGCAGTATATGATAATCCAATATTTGATCATATATTATCTAAAATTGTTAAAAAGAGTACAAAAGTTACGTCCTCTAAATCTTTGACTCCCTTATATTTACCGTTACAAGTAGCTGATTATTTTTCACATATTTGGTGGGAAATATTCTCTCACGGTTTGAAAGATTTTAATCAGTTTGAAAAGATTTTATCCATAACCGATGAGCTCGTAGTTATAGGGCTTAAAAATTCTTTTACGTTAGTAAAAACTTAGAACATAGGAACTAGTATAAACTTCAAAATTTGTTAAGATGAAAAACTTAAATATCTCTTACAATTTTTACTCTTTATGCCTCTACGTAAAGAACTTGGTTTCATGGAACTCGTAATTTTAGGAATTTCTGGTGCAGTTGGGACTGGAGTCCTTTTCAGCTCTGCAGGAATGTCTGCCTTAGCTGGTCCGGGAGTTATTTTAGCCTGGGTACTAGGTTCGATATTTTACACTTTCGTAGGCTTAACTTACGTAGAACTGTCGAGAGTTTATCCAGAGGCAGGAGGGCCATCTAGATACGCAATATACTCCCATGGAAAGGTTACTAATTTAATAAACGCAATGGCAGACCTCATTTGGTATTTATTTATACCACCTATTGAGGCCCTTGCGGTAGTTGAGGGATTGGACTATTTTTATCCCTCGTTGATAAGTTCTTCAGGAGTTCCTACTACTGAAGGCGTTTTAATAGGTGTCGCAATTTTATTGCTTTTCGTTCCTTTCAATTATTTCGGAGTTAAGTTCTTCGGAAAATCTACCCTCATAGGAGGAGGAGTAAAGCTAATTCTTTACCTAGCTGTAGCCTTAGGCGTAATCGCATTATCTTTCATTCCTAATAATTTTACTGCTTACGGGGGTTTTCTTCCCTTCGGTTTTGCAGGAGTATTTTCAGCAATACCTTTAGCTATGTTTGCCTTCGGAGGAATAAGAGTTATACCAGATTATGCAGAGGAAGCTAAGACTAAAAAGCTTGGTAGTGCAATACTAATAACTATCTTAGGCCAATCCTTAATTTACGTAATTTTCTCAATTGCCTTTGTTGCGTCCTTGAATTGGAGTAAATTAGGCATAAAACAGGGTTGTTGGTCCTCACTATCATCACTTCCAGGGAATCCTTTCATTGACATTGCCTCAAGTCTACATTCCTCACCTTTACTTTTACTAACCGTAATAATAGGTATTATAGGACCGTTTATTACTGGATACATTTACCTGGGTGCAGGGACGAGAGTTTTGTTTGCAATGGGTAGGTCTGGATACGTGCCTTCATCTATGAAGGAATTACACGAAAGGTACTCAATACCTTACTGGAGCTTAATAGTTTTCGCAATTGTAGGTTCAGTGGTAACTTACATTTCCTCACCTTTGCCAACAATTTACGGCTTAATTACCGACAGCGTTGTTGCAGGTTACATAGGTTTTTCAGTGAATCCCGTAGTAATGGGTTCCCTATGGAGAAGAGGAGTTATAAAGAATAAATTGACTCCCGTAGTCTCACCTTTAGCTTTTATTTCATCATCTTTAATAGTATTCTGGTCTGGTTGGCCTTTAGTTCCTTACGCTGTAATTTTACTTACTGCAGGAAGTTTAATTTTTGGTGCAATCTACAAAGTGAAGGAAGACTTTGTTAAATCCTTGTGGTACATAGGAGATATTGCCTTCCTAACTATAATGACTTATATAGGTAGCGACGGTGCTCTAAATTTAATTAACTTTTATGAAGCATCTGCAATTGTTTCAGTGGTATCCTTGATTTTTTATTTTTTAGGAGTACAAAGTAGTAATATATCTATTACTACTACTAGAAGTAACTCAGATAAAACAAACAATAAAGAAGTTAGCTGATTTTTTATATTTTAAAGAATATTTAATCTTATGAACGTAAGAAGAGTTAGGACTTACATTCCAGGTTTGGATGAAATACTATATGGAGGTATTCCTGAAAGAAACATCGTCCTTGTTTCTGGAGGTCCAGGGACCGGTAAGTCAATTTCAGCACAGCAGTTCATTTATAACGGATTGATTAGAGGAGAGGCAGGAGTATATGTAGCTTTAGAAGAGCACCCGGTCTCCGTATTAAGGAGTTTTCATCACTTCGGCTGGGATGTGACAAAGTTTGAGAAGGAAGGCAAATTCGCAATAGTTGACGCTTTTACTGGAGGTTACGGATCAACTGCACAAAAGGAAAGATATGTGGTAAAGAATGTTGACGATGTTAAGGAATTAGCAGATGTTCTGAGGCAGGCTATAAAAGACCTAAAGGCTACTAGAGTTGCAATAGACTCTGTAAGTACGCTTTATTTAACGAAACCAGCAATGGCTAGAGGAATTGTGATGACTTTAAAGAGAATAATTTCAGGGCTTGGTTGTACTGCGTTTTTCGTTAGCCAAGTTTCCGTAGGAGAAAGAGGCTTTGGAGGGCCAGGAGTTGAGCATGCAGTAGACGGAATTATAAGAATGGACCTTGATGAAGTTGAGGGTAAAATGTATAGGTCAATAATTGTATGGAAGATGAGAGATACAAAGATTTCCATGGTTAGGCATCCTATGGAAATAACGGATAACGGAATTGTTGTAGAGTGGGATAAGTACTTAAAGATCACTAACTTCTCTGCTACAGTTGAACCTTTACCGAAGGAAGAAGTTGATGAAATGAGGGAAGCCATGGAGGAGGAAGAGAAGGCTGAAAAGGAAAAGGTTACAGAAGAAATTGAAGAAGTTGAAGAGAGTGAGGAATAAAAATAATGATGTATTTTATTCTTTTTCTTTTTTCTTAATCACTTTCTAGCTAAGTAGGAGTACAAGTTACAACTGCCTTAATGCTCGTTCCATCTGATAAGTAAATTGTAAGATAATAATTATTCCCTGGAACTAATCCAGTTACTCCCAGAAATCTCATTGTTACAGAATTGTTTCCAGGGTTTAACATATTAGGATTTACGTCCGTTGTAGTGTAAAGAGTATTATCTATAGAGGCACTTACTATATTTACAGTAGTAGACGAATATAGGGTAAGCGTAACAGTACCGTCCAGTCTTATTATTCCTTGTCCTACTTGATAAACCTGCGGTTGATACATCGAAGGAGCTGTATAAGGTTGGGGCATCATGGTTCCTCCGCTTAGTTTCCTTATAATATCGTCTACACTAACGTAAGATAATATCCAGCCCACAAATGAAATGAAAGGTATAATAATTAAAATTCCACCAATTTTTAGCATATCATTATTATAAAAGCTACCAAGATTGTAAATAACTAAACCTATGAGTAAATAAGCTATAAAGAGAACTATTGCAGCTAATAATACTATTATACCTCCAACAGCTGCTAAACCTAAACTGGCAGAAAATATTCCCGCTATAGCTAGTATTCCTCCTATTAAATAGATAACTATTCCTGGTAAAATTAAGTTAATCCCTGTAAAGCCTCTCGATACATCTTTCCCAGTAGAAGCGAAAGTTTGAAATGCGTCTCTAAGCTTTGGTATGGCCATCATGAATAAAAGAACTAAGTCTACTATAGCCATGACTACAGCCGCAACGCTAGCTACTTCCCCTATGAGGGCTAATACTCCTATAATTATAAACCACAGAGAAGCGTCTTTTAATTTCTGTAACGCAATTACATCTGTTTGAAAGCTCATAGGCATATTCTATATATTAAAATAAAAAAGTTTTTGCAGAAGAGAATAACAGATTTTAATTAGATAGTAAGTTTTATTATTGACTCATTTTTTCAGTTTACCAGTATATCAATCGATCTATACAAAAACGACCCTAGGTTTGAGATTCATTGAATTTTCATGAATTTGTATCCAATCCTCAGCCCTTGGGCTTCACCAGAGTCACGGCAAACTCGTTAACCCTGAACCCCTTTAGCGGTGTGTGATTGTCAAATGATAATCCTATTATACACAATACTACAAGGATTTATGAAATTTACGGCATTTAAGTAGGTTTTATTGTATAATCTTCTTATAAATCTTATATATCCAGTTATAAAAGGATTAGCATATCACTATACCCTTAAACTATAACCAGAAATATTTTCCTCCTAATCTAAGAATAATGAAAATTTGAGGAACTTTATTAGGCCATGTATCACAAGAACTATGTACAAAATGGAAAAGACAAGAGATTCACAAGTATAATACATTAATTCTTGTAATTATGTTAAAAATTCTTTGTAACTCTTTAAAGCTAAAATAAATTGATTTATGTTCATATATCCACGTATATTACATATATTCTGCCTACTCTGGGTATAACAGATTTATTCTCATATTTAATTGATTCAAAGTTTCGCAATTCTCATCTTCAGCTTTTAGAACAACATATATAGCTTCATTACCAATTTTTGACGGAGTATTACTCACGGATGTATTACTGCATTGTATGTGCTTAGCATATGCTTTATTATCTACCAAGCTTTTCTAATTTTGTGAAACCTCTCCCCTGCATCAATAACGAATTTACAGGAGCTTTAATAAAAGGAACTGACATTGTATGGCTTGCATTTCCAAGGTATGATTCCCCCTCAGTTTTTTCCTCAATATTAGACCCTCAAAGAGGAGGTCATTTCTTTATCACAGGAGAAGTAGCAAAGCAGGAATACTTAGTTCCAAACGTTCTACTCACTACACTAAAAGACGGGAGCGAAATAACGGATTTATTACTCCACGGAGAACACGGATTAGTAAGAAAAATTGTGGCAAAAAACCCGTTAAAAGTTTCAATTCTCCCTGTCTTTAATTACGGCAAAAGTCCAGCAACAATAGAAAGGCTTTCAGATAAAGTCTTCAAGTTCTCAAATCCTGAAAGTTCCGAGTTTCTGGAAGTCCATTTCCTTTTCGACAAACTTGACCAGATTTCTGAAAACTCTTGGACTGTTTACGGTGAGGGTTACATTTACATGGGGTATTTTAAAGACGATAGGTTCGGAATATTCGGCAAAAGACAACTTAAATTCGACGTTGCTAGAGGATTTGAAAGAACAATAGCCTATTGGAGGAATACAATGAAGAGGGGAAGGAATAAAGGAAAAATTGCAGAAATAGAAATTGAAGGATACACTGGAGACCAATTACTTGAGGCTTACCAAACTTCTGTTGGAATACTTTTAGGTTTACTTTACAACCCTACGGGCGCAATTGTTGCTGCCCCCACTACATCTCTTCCAGAAATAGAAGGAGGTTCGAGAAATTGGGATTACAGATTTGCTTGGGTTAGGGATTCGTCAATAGTAGCAGAGGCTTTAATCTCTGCAGGCTTTTCTGCAGAGGCTAGGAGAATAATAGAATTCTTCTCAAGAATGGTATCATTTACTTCTAAGCCCTTCATCTATCCCCTATATTCAATTGATGGCTCAGTCCCTCCAAAAGAGGAAGAAATTCCTTGGCTTTCAGGTTACGAAAACTCTAAGCCGGTAAGAATAGGAAATGCAGCTGCTGGACAATTACAGCTCGATTTGGAAGGTTTCTTCTTAGATGCTTTCTTTAAATACTATGAAGCTACTGGGGACGAAAATTACATAAGGAGCCACGTTGACGTAATAGAATACATTGCAGATTGGGTTTCTGAAAATTGGAAATTGGAAGATGTAGGAATATGGGAAGAGAGAGGAGTACAAGGGCATTATATTCACTCTAAGGTAATGATGTGGGTTGCTTTAGATAGGGCAGGAAAATTAATGAACGCAATAGGCAAGGAAAACCCATGGAAGGAGACTAGGCACGAGATAAAGGAGTGGGTTTTGCAAAACGGAGTTAGCAATGGAATATTCGTAAAGAAAGTAGGAAGTAATGAAGTTGATGCCGCACTACTTACTTTACCAATTTACGGTTTCATTGACGTGCAAGATGAGACTTTCTTAAATACGTTGAGGGAAATAGAAAACCAGCTCTTATATAAGGGGCAACTGAAGAGGTATAAGAGGGACTTCCTAGGTGAGGCTAAATATCCCTTTGTCCTAGCTTCCTTATGGTTGGCAAGGGTTTACATTAGACTAGGGAGAATCCAAGAGGCTAAGAACATAATTAAAGGAATACTTGATGCTACTCAAGGAATATACTTAGTTGGAGAGCATATAGACCCGGACAGGAAGGAATTTACTGGAAATTATCCTCAAGCCTTTGCTCAAGCTAATTTAATCCTAGCATTGGATGAATTAGCTGAGAAGAAGGAGGATAAAAGCTGAATATCTTTTACTTCCTCTCTCCTTCTTTTGCCTTCATATCTTTCTCTTTATTCTTTCTAGCCTAATATCCTCATTTATTGACTTTGATAATTTCTTTATAACTTTCTCAAAAGAGGATTCAAACATCGACTTAGAGTCTCCTTCGTAATCAACTAGAAATTTTATTGAATTTTCTATACTAGAGATTTCTATATTTCCTGCACCTTTTAATCCATCAATCATTCTAAAAACGTATTTTATTACAGATCCCTTAAATACTCTGCCCTCCATGATGTAAGGATATACATAAATGGAAGTCGATTTTTAAATGAGTAATTCTACACTTTCAAATATATAAAAAGCTTAATTCAATGATATTACTCAATGTGTATAATTTGCTACATACACGTTTGGAGGTAGTTGATAATAATTTCCACAAATACAATATTCGTCTGTTTGATTCGAATAGTAGAGTAATAAGCGAGAACCACTATAAAGATTGCGTAAGCTAAGCGTTACTGAAGATATTTGAACTGTACTGCACTTCCATCCAACTGCAATATTGATTGTACTAAAATAAGGAATTAGAGGTGCAAGGTCAGGATAAAATGCTGAGGCAACAGCTACTAAAGCACCAACGTTAATTCCTATACCCATCCCTGTGTAAGTGTGGAATAATGAAATACTGCATACACAACAATGTTGACAATAACTTAAACAAGCTTTCTTAATTAAGTCAGTGAAATTAACTGGTGCTGGTAAGTATTTGCTCAAGGACGCTAAATTAGATTCGGTAACTGGAGGATGACCTCCCCAACCTCCTCCGCCACCGTTGCATCTATTATTTTCACAAGAATTAATGTAAGTCGTATTAACGTAAAGTTTAGGTGCAACCGCACAATCACTCTTGCACACAACTATTCTAGTTATCATTACTTGGTAATAATAACATAGTAATCTACTTCCTGAAGGATTAAAATAGCAATAAGGGCTTATCATACATACAGTCCAGTTAATCCAGGCTACTTGGCCTAGCATATAAATCTGAATAGAATTAACGGGTTTTGAAAGTGAAGGATTAACGCAACTTCCATTATACGCCTTTACCACAAAATTTGCGTCGTCTAATGTTATTGAAGGACCGGGAATTTTTAATCTCCCTGGGCTTGTTGTTGGTTGAGAAATGTAGAATCCGACATAGTACTCGTGTGATTCCGCATTAAGGATAGTAGCGTGTAAATAGGCCGAAAATTCTCTAATTGTTGGGCCAACAAAAGTAGCTATTGCTATCGGTGCTACGGATGAGTTATTTGGATACCAACCTAAGATGTGAGGGGTAACTTCTATTATTGCACATCCACAAGGTCTTGAAGAAGGCTCTGGGATATGAGATACTGTACAAGTTTCAGTTATGGCTTTTACTGTTATTGGATCCTTAAATTGTATTACTGAAGTGAACCCTTTATTCCTTATAACTTGCGAAGTATTAAACGGTATTGCAAACGTTTGTATTAGTATTTTTCCTCCGGTTATGTATATTGCAGCACCGATTAATGAAGGCATTATATAATATGAATATAAGGAGTTCCAGACTTTTGCTGGAATTAATAAATCCTTTACTGGAATTGATATTGTACATGATGTAGTGGTAGCATTTATTACTCTAACAAATTTTGTTCCTCTACACGTTGGATAAAAGGTATAAGCATAAACTATAACATGAGAAATTGGTTTTCCACACTTTGATAGGAAGATTAAATTAATATTATTTCCAGGGAATAAACTTGTAAAGAATACGTTAGCAAGAGGATATAATTGTATAAAAGATATAATAGCAAGAATTATCAATGTTAGGGTTATAATGGCAATCTTTTTCATAAAATGTGCTAAGATTTGATCATTTAAAACTTTTTCCTTAAAATTGTGCTAAGATATAAGATGAACTATTCTCTTCACTTTATCATAAATAGAATTAAAAGAGTTTTTGTTGTAAATTCTGATATTCTAGAGATACGTCTAAATTATTTCGTTTTAGCAAAACATAATATCCCTTCCTCTATAATACTTAGGAGAACCTATTATGGAGAAAGTCGTAGAGCTCCTATTATCATCAACTTACGCAATAGCATTTACCGGTGCAGGAATAAGCACAGCCTCTGGTATTCCGGACTTCAGAGGACCTAACGGGCTATGGAAGAAGTATTCTCCAGAAATAGCCTCAATTGATTATTTAAAAAGAGATCCTAAAGGCTTTTGGGAATTTTATTCTCAAAGAATGAGAGGATTATTCGAAGCTAGGCCTAATGAAGCACATTACGCCTTAGCTAAGCTGGAGAAAATGGGAATTATAAAATATATAATTACGCAAAACATTGACGGCCTACATCAAAAGGCAGGCTCACAAAACGTAATAGAATTACACGGAAAAATGCAGAGGTCTTACTGTTCTTCTTGCTTTAAACAATACGATTCTAGGGAAGTGCTCAAAATGATTGACGAAGGAAACCTTCCTCCCAAATGCTCCTGCGGAGGAATTATAAGGCCCGACGTAGTACTTTTCGGAGAGCCGGTAAAGGATTTTGACTTAGCCGTAAGGATAGCCTACGAGGCAGACCTTGCTCTAGTTATAGGTTCTTCCCTTACTGTATATCCTGCAAACCTAATTCCTCAAATAGTTAAAGAAGAGAGGGGAGGTTCACTAATCATTATAAACGCTGACGAAACTCTATTAGATCACGAGGCTGACGTAATTATTAGAGAACCAATAGAGGTTGCGTTACCTAGAATAGTTAATGAAATTGAGGAGGAATTGAGGAAAAATTGATTAGGACTCAAGTACTGCAACATTTACATATAACTTTGATTAGATTATTTTTACATAAATATCTTTTTAGTTTAAGCAAATGCTTATCAACGAGTTTTTAATTATTAGTATTCCAGCTAAGTACTGCTCACGAGGGTGTGTTTGCCCGTGGCGCAATTAAAAGTAATTAAAAGTAAGGAAAAGTTACGCCACGGGTAAACACGAGAAAAATCTAGTAATATTTTTAAACAGTTGTTTGAGAGATATATATGATGAGTGCTAATACTATCGCACAACAGATAAAACAGTTACTCTCTGAGGGCAAATACCAACAAGCCTTGCAATTAGCAGAACAATACGGGTTAACTCAAACTGCACAAAAAATCCAAGCGTTAATATATGTGGAACAAGCAAGTAATGACGCAGAGAACGGTAACATCAACCAAGCGTTAACAGATTTGCAGAATGCACAAAAGCTAGACCCAAACCTTAACTTACAGCCTTATTTCGCTTACATCAATGTTATTCAGCTTATCAATTCCGCAAAAGAGGCATTGAAGAACGATGATTATAAAACTGCTTTGAATTACCTAAACCAAGCTCTGCAAATAGCCCAACAATACCCGAATAAAATCAAAGTAACGCTAATACAGCAACAAATACAGACAGTGCAGGCACTACAGCAGATAGAAAAAGACATTAATAACGCTAACAGTGAACTGGAAAAAGCAAACTTCGCAGAAGCTTATCAGTATCTTCAGCAAGCCCTGCAATTAGCACAACAATATAACATCAGTAACAAGGGGCTTGAAAACGTAACAACAGCTGTTTCTTACTTGGCGAAGATACCTGCGTTCCCAAAACCGCCACAGGGAGAAATAACATTACAGAAGTTACAACAATACTTGCAAGCATTAGAATCCTACTTCGCCACTGCATCACAGTACGCAACAGAAGCATCACGTTATTACAGCGGTTTTTCAATCCTTGCAAATGATTATCGACGGTTTCAACAGGTCAGTTCTCAGCTTCTGAGTATAGTCACCCTGCTAGTTAATGCACAGAATATTGCAAAACAGAACAATAATTCAACGTCTGCAATACAGAGTGCAATAAACCTTATACAACAGGCACAGAAACAATTGCAGAATGTTAACGCTAACAATACACCATTAGCAAGTTTAGCAAGTTCGTTATCCGACGTTGTCCAAGAAATGTATACTAAATACACTGCTTACAAAGAGAGGGGGTTAAGGGGGCGGAAAGCCTCGCCAGATGGATAGCCCCCTTATATTTAAATACCTCTTTGCCAAAATTTCATTAATGGCTAGGAGGGGGAATAAAGCGATCAGAGCTACAGTTTCGATGAAGATCGCTCTATCTGAACCCCTCCTAGTCCTCGTTAATAACTACGTTAAGGCACTCCGTTTCACCCTCTTTTGGTTAAAAGAAAATGTCCCAAATCCTAATGAAAAGGGAGTATTAGAGAAAATTCACGAGGAGTTGTACACGAGGTTAAGAGAGGAATATAATTTACCCTCAAAGGTTGCTGAGGACTGCTATAGGGATGCCCTCTCAATATACAAGGGTTGGTATAATAATCCGAGAAGAGGGCGTTTTCCAAGAGTATATAAGCCAACAGTTTGGCTAACACAAAAGCAAGTTATAATGTGGACTTCGAAGCAATGACTGTTAGGATTGTAAGTGTTGGTGAACTACCAATCTTGGGTTATCCTAGAAGCCTCAAGGAGTACATGAGTTGGAGGATGAGGGAGGCTAGATTAGTAATAAAGGATGGGAAGGCTTTTCTAAAGGTGGTTTTTGAGAAGGAGGAGGAGAGTGTTGAGGCAAAGGAAAGTGTTGCTGTAGATATTAACATGAGTGAGATAGTAGTTGGCAAGGACGATACTCATTATGTTAGGATCCCAACCCGCCTAGAGGAGGTTCACCACTGGAAGTCATAGCTGAAAATCTTCAGAGAAAGTACCCTAGGAGGTGAAGGGGGAATAAGAGGATCCTTCACAGGATTCACTCATTCCACCAAAAGGCTAGGAGAGTCATGGAGGACTTTGCTAGGAAAGTTGGAAAGTGGGTTATTGAAGTAGCGAGAATGATTGGTGCTAACGTCATCAAATTAGAGAGTCTTAAGAACCTTATTAAGAGCGTGAATAAACTACCTAAGGAGTTCCACGATAAACTGTATCTTATGCAGTATCGTCGTTTGCAGTACTGGATTTCTTGGCAAGCTAAGAAGCGTGGAATGGTTGTTGAGTTTGTTAATCCAAAATACTCTTCCGTCTCATGCCCAAAACGCGGTCAAAGGATTGTTGAGGTTTCTCATCGTTGGTTTAAATGTTCTTGTGGTTATGAGAATGATCGTGACGTTATTGCAATCACGAATCTTAATGGGAGGGGGTCTCTGACCCTCTCGACTGCCCCTCAAATAAGAGATGTAAACCCGAACCGATGAGGGGAACCCTCGCTGACGTGGAGGAAGTCAGTAATACTTGAGAGGCAGACTATAAATTAAAAAATGAAATTCTGATTGGTTTATTTCCATAATAGGAATTTAGATCTTTTTGATTTGAAGTTCTAGCATCTCACATTCTTTAAAAATAGCTAGCTCTTATACTTAGGATCGTCGTAAATTATTATATCCTTTAACTTATCAACGTTCTCTCTCATCATTCTTTCAATTTTCTCCTTTAAATTCAGGCCGTCGTATAAGATCTTATAACCATAATAAAACATGTGAGTTAACTTCAAATTACGATCATTAACTTCCTCTGGTTTCATTACTATAATATCTACCGGGAAGTCGGGTCTAGTAGTTTGGTAAATTTCAATACTCTTATGCAAAGGGTTTTCACAGCTCACAAATACTATTATATCAAAATCACTGTTAGGCCTATTCTTTCCCCTAGCTCTACTACCAAATAATACTATGGTTGAATCAGGGTAAGCACTTATTAATTTCTTGAGGAAATCGCTGAACTTCCTTTCGTATTCCTCGTTTATTCTCCTCATAAGATCTTCAACCATTTCAAAATCGCCTCAGCGTTTTTCTTACAATTTAAAGCGTCATTTCTGGAGTAAAAGGACATTAAGGAATACCTAGAAGAAATATAATGAGGGTTCAAGTTCATTGCACAAGTTAAAATATCGTCTGGAGGATTAAAATATTTTAATAGCTCCACGAGGTTATGAGTATAAGGATGCTCGTCCCTAGTTATCTCTAGGAGACCTTTAATTGCTAACTCGACGGCTTGATGAAAAAGAAAGCAGGCTAACCAATAATATCCCTTATTTATTGCGTCCTCTGCTGCGGTAAAGCTTTGCTTTCCCTTTTCTATTAGCTCGCTCATGAATGATTATTTACGACTGACTTTAAATTAATAACACCATTATCAGTACAGCGATTTTCTTCACACCTCAGCTGAAACACGGTTCATCATTTTACTATTATATTTACGCACAATCTTATAGAATTTTTCTGCTATAGTTAGATGGCCTAGTTTTACCTATATAAAAGACAATATTTTCTTTACTCTTATAGAAATCTTTCCCACATCACTTTTATCTAGTGCCATTGCATGAAATCCAAAAACGTGCAGATACCAAGCAGAATGCCAGATTCTGTATACTCCTAAGTTCTTTGCTGCCTCAAATAATATAGAAGAGGTCCATCTTTTTTGATTCTCCACGGTTCTTAATATGCTAAGATTTTTCCTTATTGATAAAAGTTTTATTGCTTCTTCAGCGGCCTTATAATACTTCTCACTAGCTTGAACAACGTCACCCCTAGAAAGAAGATCATCAGCTTCTTTTATCCAATTCTCTATTTGCAATTTCGTCGCTGATCTTAACAAGTTTCCTCACATTTTCTGCCTCATCTTTTACCACGTCTAAACTTAAATTCTCTACAGTAAGTAATACTATTGCAGACCCCCAATACTCAAATATATCCTCATTATTCAATTTTTTACATATTTCTGTAACGGCTTTATGTAAAGTTGCCAAGTCCCAGCCGCTTTCCTTAGCAATATTAAGAATATCCTTTAATCCTAAGTTTATTGTTAGGAGTTTTATTGCTTCTTCAGCAGCCTTATAATACTTTTCCGAAGCGTGAGCAACGTCGCCCCTAGAAAGAAGATCATCAGCAATTGATAATAATACGTCAGAGGAAGTTTGAATTAGCATTAAATAAAATTTAGAAAGAACCTTAATAATTCTTACTCTCTTCTAGATCTATTATTATAAAAGAAAGAGCAATTTAATTATCCTTTCTCTTATATCCGTGATATTATTTTATCAAAGTTACAATACAAGTAATCCTTATAATTTTCCTCCATGATTATTGTATAATGAACAACCAAAAGCCTGCAGAGATTAACAAAAGCAAAACCAAGGGCAAACTTTCGACTTCAGATCTATTTTTCCTATCCTTTGGAGGTCAAGCTCCTTTTATTTCTCTACTGACCTTCGGTACAGTGATGATATCGTTAGTTGGAACTCAGGGAGCCTTCGCAATGTTAATTGCAACTGCAGTCGTTGCATTAAACGGAATAGTAGTAAATAGGCTGAGCAGCAGGTTTAAAAGAGGAGGAGGTTATTATACTTACGCATATTATGCATTGACCGAAAGACTTGGCACTAGCACTGGATGGGTTTATTTAGCTTATGCGTTGTCTTACGGGGGTACCTTATTGGCCGGCGGAGCTTACGTACTTTACTCCATACTTAAAATGTTGCCTTTTACTCCTGTTATGTTGCTTAATCAATGGTTATTAGCATTAGTAGTTAGCGGACTAGCCTCGGCACTAGTAATTTCAGGAGTTAAGGCTTCGGCAAAATACGCAATGGTAATGTCAACAGCAGAAATGATAGCCTTAGTTGCCTTGTCAGTGTTCTTCTTGAGAGACTCAGGGTGGCATTTTTATAACCCTTTCACTGTTAATCTCTCTCCTTCACTTTTTGAGGCAGTAGTTTTCGGTCTAGGAATTCCTACAGGCTATGGTTCGATTGCACCTTTAGGTTATGATGCCTCATCAAAGAGTATAGGAAAAGTTGCAGTTGCGGTAGTATTTTACGGAGGTCTACTTGCGTCTTTCTTCTTCTACTCCCTAGGAGCGTTAAACTTTACAGGGAACTTAGTCCAGTACTTATTGAGTGACTTCGGAATAGTTGGTGCAATAATCTTAGGTTTTATAGCATTAAATGACGGAACTCTAGGCGGAATGAGCTATATTCTAGCAAATTCGAGAACTTTAAAGGCTATGTCTGAAGATAAGGTATTTCCTTCAATTCTGGCTAAGGATGTAAGAGGAAAGCCCTTATACGCTGAAATATTGATAACAGGGATATTCACTTCTGCAGTGGTAGCACTTACGAACTTTATGGGATTATATGGAGTTTTCGTCATACTAGGAGGTTTGGCGGGTATATTTAACTTATTCATACATTCTTCAGCAGATTTATCCTTAGTAAGGATTACCGTAAAGAGAGCTAAGAAGCACTGGTGGGAATTAAGTATAGGAATACTAGCAACTTTAGTTAGCATTGCAGTGCTTATATCCTCATTCACGGGTTTCTCTCCAATAATGATAAATATCTTCTTGGGCTGGATAGTCCTAGGTTTCTTCTATCTGGAAATTAAGGAGATGCTATCGTCATCGTCAACAGAAGATTAACAGACTTTTACAAATGAGTCATTTTATTACAAACGGTAATAATTATCTACTTCAATAAGATAACAAAAGGTGGAAAAATCTTTATATTTTTCCTACCAAGTATTATTCATGTTAGTTAAATTAGATAAAAAAGGTGGACTTTATTTACCCAAAGAAATTAGGAATAAATTTAATGTAGATGAGTTTTACATTTCTGTAGTGCCAGAAGGAATTCTATTAGTTCCTAGAGTTAAAGATCCTATTAAGGTTCTAGAAGAAGAAGGGAAAAAGTTACAGCAAAACTTGAGTATCGAGGAATTGAAAAGGAAGGCCTTAGAGGAGGATGAAAAGGAAATTGGTTTACGCTGATTCCGATTTCTATAATAAAAAATGAAGATTGGCTAAAGAGAAAAGCTTCATTGATCTTACAGGAGTACAAAAATGACATATCTACGTCTATAGCAACTTTTATTGAAATATTACTAATATCAAAGAAATTCTCTCTTGATCCAATTAAGGTTACTACATCGATTATGGAAATAACAAGAATCTTTAATGAGAGAATTTTAAGGGCTGCTAGTTAAAAATGGAGTATTCGATGTATTTCACGCTTCTTTTTCCTGCGGAAAAATAATTAGCTCTGATCATATTTACGATAGTTTGGGAATAAAGAGAATTAAACTTGAAGATCCTTAACGAAAATCTAAATATATATGATAAATTCCTTTTTAATGTGATTTATCATAAACATTATAAGCCTCTATTTAATATTCATCTAGCAACCCTATTTAACCTTGAGTGAAAACATATCATATGGAACCAGTTCTTGTAGGAATAACTAGAGAAGGAAAAATTTTCGAGAAAGGATTTGCAACTTCAGCAGGTTTTCTAGACATTCAATTTTCTTCGGAATATTCGTCGTTTTCCCTTAATGATAAGATAACCTGCGTTAAAATAAAAAATAAATCAATATTGAACGGAGACGAAATAGACGTTGATTGCGTTAATTTCCTTAAAAGATATGTAAAATGTATTGAAGAGCTTCTGAACAATTTTTATCATTGTAATAATAAGGAGTTAATAGAAAACGTAAAATTCCTTAATGAAAAAATAAAGTACATCGTGTACTTAAAAGAGGACGACATCATAATACCTTTTGTGGGAGAAGAGGAGATGGATTCTCTTTCTTTTAAGATAATGAAAGATTATAAGGAAAGATTTTACAAATAATATACAAGAAGAAAAGAGTAAGAGTTAATTCTCTTAATGTTCCTCTAGTCTTCAAGTCTTTACTCTTCAATTACCAGATAAAACTTCTCCTTGAAGTAGTTCTCAACTTCGCCTTTTAATCTATAGCAATCAATCATTTTAAGCTCTAAATCTGGAAGAGTCCAGTAAGTATATCTATACTTGCATAATATAACATAAAACGGTTTTAGGTTTATCCTCATTGTCCAAATATATTTATTTGATGGCGCTAGAGAAAATATACTACCTTTACTCCTAAAATAGTGAGCGTTAGCCTTAAGTTTAGGGATAATCTCGTCTAAAACGTCTTTAGCAAATAATCCATGCTCACTCATTGATCTGTCGTATAATGACTCTATTACCTTCATAAGTATTACTTTGACGATCAAGAATAAAAAGGTATTACATTAGAATATTGCAGTTAACTCTTCTATTTAAATGTATTTATATCGATTAATCCATTCATTACAACATATCTATAATATAATAAAGTATATACGCATATGGAAAGAAAGAAGATAATAAACGAGGAATGCCTTTATTATAAGGAGTACCTAGGTCAATAATATCAAATTATGAGAAATTCTTTAATTTCGTTTTACCTAAAAATGTAGAAGATAAGGAAATAATTATAAGCATCCCAGAAGCAATATTTCACGAAATTGAAATAATAAGAAATTCAATATTAAAAGTAAGAAAATTTAGCACTGTAATAATAATTCTAGAGAAATCTAATAATATATCGTATGCATAAAATAAAATATTTATAATTTTATACTTGGGTTAGATAAAAATTTTTAGTATATATTATACATTAAAAGTAATCAGAAATATATGGGAAACTTATAATAAGTTTTAATTCTTCCGAGTGTTAAATGAGATATTATGTAGTATTTTCCCATAAATTGTAGAAATCGTTAAAAATTATTTTATATTTTAATTTATATAAAGGATTTACATTTGTTTATACAAATCCCTGAATGAATTTAAATAGAATAGACAACATAGGCATTAATAATTTTTTATTAGTTAACTTTTTTATTCGAGGCAAATCCTTATACTTATAAACATAATAATATATAATTATGTATAAGATTGAAGGACTAAGACGACTGGGCTATAACTTAAATTCCACATGATATATCATGATAATTTTGTATTACGAGTTAGATAGATTAAAAGGTATTATATTCATAGTTATTTTATTTTCCCTAATCTGGATATCGATATAATGCTAGGTTTTAAGAAAAAATAAAGAAATTTTTTATATTTAGAAAATATGGTACTTTTTATCACTAAATTTATTCCATCAATGAAGAATTTACTATATCAGCGAATAAATAACTGTGTAACATTATGCGTATTTATACTTTTGTTGCGTATCAAACTTAAGCGTGAATTCTATTACTTTATTTCTTAAGTATATTATCTATAATTATTTATATGTTACAAAATTAAAGTATAAAATGGAAAACTTTCTAAAATCTAGAGCACAAAGTTTATAGATATGCTCTAAAATTTGATATAATATCTTTCAAAAAAGAAGGAGAAATAGTAGTATTTATAGAGAAAAAAGAAGAAATACCAAATTTTAGTAAAAATAAATACGAGCAAACAGTAAATTTTGTAAGCCAAATATTATAGAGCTACGGCTATTCAGTTAAATCTAAGAAGGAAATGTTTGGAGGCGGAATTAAGGTTCAAGGCAAGAAGAACATTAACGTTAATGAAAAGACTACGGGAACGTTTATTGAATACGAATTAAAGCTTCGTTCAGATGAATTATCTCTAAAACATACTGCCGGAGTCTCAATTTCCGAGTCAGGATTTAATCCTGGAGGATTAATAGGCATGGGGATAAGTTTGTATAAAAAGCATGAAATGAATAAGGATATTCAGGCTGTAAAACCTCAGGTTACTAATGAAGCTATTGCAATTTATAATCAAGTAATGAATTTCATAGCTAATACTCCAAGTTAATTTTTAAATATTATTTTTAGATAAATAATTTTATTTATTATGAATATAAAGATAGTTTTAATTAATTAAAAGAAGACTCAAGTAGGCAATAAAGATTACACAAGATTAATCTCCATATTCTAGAAAATATATATTTATTATTTGAATAAAAAGAAAATAACTTAAACCTTATTATTGGATTATTTTCTTAGCTAGTGCGTAGACAAGCGGTATTATTATTATTGCAAAGGCTATTGCTAATCCCCATGCAAAGGTCTGAATTATTGCAGTCACGTTACCAAACGGTTGAACAATAATTCCTATTGCTATTAAGATAAAGACTGCATATAGTACTAACCTTGCATAACCTAATACGCTAGCAGTTTCAGGATGTGCCTTAGATATTTCGTCAATCGCTTTACCGGTTATGGTGAAGCTGAATAAGAGTATAATTGAACCTATGATAATGCCGTAGAATAGGTAGGAGTTTATTGAAGGAATCCAGTAGAATATTGCTAACTCTGCAGCAACGGTAATAATAACAGCGTATAGGCCGAGTCTTAACACTTGGATTATAACATTTGCAAAGGGATCTGTCTGACCAATTTGTCTATTTGCAAAGTCTGTGAACAAATTAACCAGAGATGTACCCAGGGTTAATAATAGTATTGCGCCTGCCAAGTAAGGTAAATATCTAGCAATATAGTCTACATACACACTTGCAGGACCTAAGTTCAATAAGGAGAAAGCTATTGCTAACGCTATTAAAATTATAAGCGCTTTTACTGTTCCTGCAATTAGCCCCGTTCCAATTCTTAATTCCGGATAACTTGCAGAGAAATTATATAGCACTCTAGCTACTACGTCAGAGACTAATTTTGCTATTACGTATCCTATAATAACCGTTATTATAAATAATATTATTGATGGAATTGCATTGATAAAATCTGTCTCTAAATTACTTATGGCCGCAGATATGGAATATATAACTAGCGGTAACATGTTAATCCCTACATATGTCCTCATTTAACAGTTTATATATTTTTCGGAACATTTTATGTAGTATATTATTTCTCTTATGTAAGTAATGTATTAAACCATGTAAACATAAGGTTTTCAAATACATCCCTCATTTAGATTGCATATCGTTATCTTAAACACAACTATAGAATGTTTTAGCCATTAATACTCTTTTTCTATCTAAGGATCGTATTCAAAGCTAAATAACGTTATTAACTGCAGAGATTTTTCGTTATTACTACTAATATATATCTAAATTCGTACTACAAATTTATGGAAAATACAGTCTATTTTTCTAAATAGAATACTAGATTAAAAGCGTAAAGATAAAATAAAAGAGTACTAACTCAACTATGAGAAAATAACATCAGAGAAAACCACAAAGACAAAATTAATTTTTAAATCTTAAATACTCTTAAACTGTGGTTTTATTGTGTATTATGAGAAGGAAGAATTGGAAGGGATAGGTAAGCATAATAGGATAATTATGATTTAGTAAAATAGTGGATAACGGAAGATAATGTGAGAAAGAAGGTTTTATACTAAACAAGAAACTTAATGAAGAATTGAGGGCTTTAAATTTTATGACATAGAGGTGCTTTGTGGATCTCTTCAATTTATTTCATAAACATAATATGATACACTGAGAATTTTTCAGTAATTATTAACGTTATTCTAAAGCTCACACCCTAATACCCGGAGCCCTACCGACTACAGAATTAG
>Ga0326758_100087_pt1 | contig 33482 bp, 31 predicted proteins | sample GCRJH_S_FD_207221 | JGI IMG/M metagenome (GOLD analysis project Ga0326758, IMG submission 207221) | Hot spring sediment microbial communities from Geyser Creek Basin, Yellowstone National Park, WY, United States - GCR.JH_S | ecosystem: Environmental > Aquatic > Thermal springs > Near-boiling... | reverse complement strand
CCATCTCCCTCACCTTAAACCCTTTCTTCAACTGAATTCTTAATACTCATATAAATCCTGTTATCTATCATGAATCGATATTATTCTGTCAGAATTATTTTTCATAATATGATTTTGGGTCTACCGTCCAGGGCGGGGAGGAAGTCAGCGACTAAAACTTATTTTTCTCAATTTAATATCTCATACAAGTGATGATAAGTTAAAATCCGAGCAGTGAAGAACGGTGTAGGGACTGAAATCTAAATATAGATTAGCAATTCCTCATTGATACTATCAGGGAAGTTCATCTATTAATCGTAATTCTCGAAGACGAATCTTGCAATTTTCTCACGATAACTTGGATCCTGTTTTCTACTTATTTCTGCATAATCCACGATATAAGGCGTTGTATTTCTCAATAGGTGCGATAATTTCTTCAGTTCTTTTCCTATTCTTCGTGAGGGAAATTTTTCCGGTGTTCTTAGTATATGCGTTTTCAGCCTTCTTTGCATTCTTCGGAGTCTGGATTAGCGAACTTTATCCAATATAGGTTAGGGCTACCGGGGCAAATTTTACCTTATTGATAGGTAGGTTAATAGGAGGAGGTTTCGGAACTTTTATAGTTTCTTTAATTCCTCTGCAATTAAACTCAGCTTAAGTCTAGATTTAATAATAACTGCAATAGTTGCAACTATTGGAATCTCATTAATAAGATGAAATCTATTACGTCCTATTTTTCAATAAATTTTAACAGTAATTTTTAACTATTAACATTAAGAAAAGCTCATGAGACTTTGGTCAATTCATCCAAAATACCTTGATACTCAAGGACTTTTAGGCTTATGGAGAGAAGGATTACTTGCTCAAAAAGTTCTCTTAGGAGAAACAAGGGGATATAAAAACCATCCTCAGCTAATAAGGTTTAAGAGAACGAGCGATCCTGTCCTTTATATTGGAACTTATCTTTATTACGTTTACCTAGAAGGAGTGAGGAGAGGTTACTCCTTTAATAAGGAGAAAATACTTAAATACGACCTAAACTTGAGGATGCCGGTAACAGAGGGTCAAATCAATTACGAATTCCACCACTTGTTAGAAAAGTTGAAAATCAGAAACCCTAAAATGTACGCAGAGTTACTCCAAGTTAAAATAATAGAGGTAAACCCTATATTCTTCGTCATTAAAGGTGATGTAGAGGAATGGGAAAAGGTTGCATTTTTTAATACGCAGAATGCAATATAATACCATGAAGAAGTTTAAGTACTTTACAATCTCTGATCTAGCCTTAGGAACTTGGAAAATGGGTGGAGGTTTCTGGACTCCGAGTTACGAAAACGACGAAAGAGACGTGAACGCAATAAAGAAGGCTATAGAGCTGGGAATTACGACTATTGACACTGCAGAAATGTACGGCGGAGGTCATGCAGAAGAATTAGTTGGCAAAGCAATAAAGGACTTCAAAAGGGACGACATTTTTATTATAACTAAAGTTTGGCCAAACCACGCAAAGTACGAGGACGTAATAAAGTCAGCAAAGGCAAGTAGTTCAAGGCTAGGAACTTTCATAGACCTTTACTTACTTCACTGGCCTTCTTCCTCGGTACCAATATGTGAAACGATGAGTGCATTTGAAAAACTTGTGGAAGACGGAATCGTAAAGTTCATTGGTTTGAGCAATTTTAAACCAGAAGGTATACAAAAGGCCAACGAATGCCTTAAGAAGTACGAGGTAACTGCAATTGAAAACCATTACAGCTTATTGGATAGGAGCGATGAAGATACTCTTGAGTATGCGAAAAAGAACGGGATTGCTTATTTTTCCTATACTCCCTTAGAAAAAGGAAGAATATCGCAAATTAAGGTACTAAACGAAATTGCTAGAAAATACAATAAAACTCCAATTCAAGTTGCTTTAAATTGGTACATATCCATTGATATTATGATTCCCATAGTCAAGGCAAGTAATATAAAGCATTTAGAAGAGAATGCCGGAGCAATGGGGTGGAAATTAAGTAAGGAAGATTGGGAAGCAATAGCTGAAGCTTAGGAAACTAAAGTAGTCCTCCCTGGAAGGGGCCAATCTTTTGTGAATTAATTTTCCTTTTTGCAAACGAAGTGACGTTATAACTTTAATACTTATCGTGATAATATTTTATTGAAGATGTGGGGGGAGTTGTCTGGTGGATGCCAGGCGACAATGATCCCCAAATGATGCTAGAATGAAGGGGGAGTTGTCTGGTGGATGCCAGGCGACAATGATCCCCAAGTTTTATTATTTTTATTATCATCAGTTATTTTATTCATGATAGTCATAGATAACGCTGGAGATCTAGGTAAGGGCAGTAAATACTTTGTTTTAGCAGGAGTTACAGTTTACTCAGATTGCAAAAAATACCTTGAGGAAGCTTTAAAGGCTGCGAGAGTCAAGAAGTTCCATTTTATCGATGATTCACAAGAAGTAAGGAGAACCTTTATCGGTTATATATCAAAAATGGAACTGAAAGCAACAATTTACGTGTTGGAAAAAGCAGGAATTAAAACAGACGAGGGAATTTTGCTTTTCAACATTTTAAGAAACGTTTTCCCCGATGACGAAAAAGTCCTAGAAATAATAATTGACGATTTTCTAAATAATGAAAGAAAAAGAAGGGAGTTAGAAAATAAATTGAAATGCGAGGCATCCAAGTATTTTAACAAACCTTGTAGGGTAAAAATGATGAGCGAAGCTTGCTTACAAGTTGCAGATTATTTCGCCTCAATTTATTGGAGATATATAGAAAAATCTGATGATTCCCATTTTCTCTTGATAAAAAATAAAATTAAAAGAATAATATATGATATTCAGTAGTTCAAAACCACGAACTTTCTTCCCATTATAAAAGACAGACAGTAAATATAGAAACACATGAAGTTGCCTTTAATCTTCACAAAAAGGTTATTGACTAATCCCTATGCCTTAGGTTGGGGAATAGCTTTCACGTTCTTCTGGAGTCCCTGAGCTATACATCCTATGTACTTAATGTTCTCATCGTCTATCTTTCCTAATTTTGTAGAAGAACTTGAAGTTAATTATCTCCTTAGTGGTCTGTAGGTAGATAATTGATCTTCAGATACATCCACTACCAAAGTTTTACTCGGATTTTCTAAAATTACTATCACGTTCTTCCAGTAAACGTAAGGGGTCTTGAGTCTATTTAAGCAGAACCAAGAAATTTTTGGCTTTAGAATCAATGGAATCACCCTGAATTGTTCCATCATGCCTTCTAGTCTTCTCATCCACAAGGATATGCCTATGACTAAGGCATTGAAGAATATCATTGAAGACGCTAAACCTATTGCAAGAGGTCTGTTTGCCAGCGAAAGTGGATTTGGCGACTGTCCGCTCAAGAAGAAAATTGCTAATATGACTGCAAATATAACTGAAGTAGATTTTATGATATTTAAAGTATAAATTCTTCTGATCATTATTTCCATGCCTATAATGATGATTGCGTCAAGCATAATAGAGAAGATTGGTGTACCTATTATGATAAATATTCTAGGGTAATTTAGGCTTGGCATAACACCGTTGTGTATATAAGAGAGAGTATGTCTCTTGAAAGTTAATCAGTGTTATTTCTAGAGCTAGGAACATAAATGCAGCTATTGATCCTAGTAAGTATACTCCAACAATACATATCTTAATTTCTCGATTAATGAAATAACAGAGTCCATAGCCTTAGCTCTTATTTTTCAATATAAGTTTATCTATAAACCAAACACGAATATATTTAATACATTTCCATCAATTTAGTTCATAAAATATATTTAAAATATCCTATTCAGAAAAAACTTCCTATATGAGATTTATCAATTTAGTTATAAGATTAAATCCGTCTCTAGGTTACGTAATAAAGTTTATATATGTTATCAAAAAATAGTATAGACATGGTTTGGAAAGAATTAAAAGATGAGGTTAAGAAATCTGTAAAGGAGTTAACTGATGTGGGGAAAGAGGTAGGTAAGTCGTCTTTAAGTGCAGCTGCAGGAATAACGAAGGATGGGATAGAGATTGGAAAGGAATTAACTAAGTCGTCTATTGAATTAGCTAAATCAACTGAGAGAGAAATAAAGGATACTACAAAAGTTGCCGTAAATTCGACAAAGGAGCTCATAGAAGACCTAACGGATGGAGTCAAGGATGCAATGAAAGGGCCTATAAGGGAAATGAAGAAATTGGGAGATAAGGATCAAGGGAAAGAAGAAAATAAATGACGTATAGAGTGGTATATGGTTAAAAGAGTATTAAACGTGAAAATTCCATACGAATGCTCAATCTTAACGCCGTTTATCAATATTTGCGTTTATCATTCTATGATAGCATTTATAACTTTTTTATTATATTAAATAGTATATATGTTATTGGCTCTATCCAAGGTAGCTCAGATCATACTAATGTTTTTATATAAGTTTGAATAAGGAGAAAGCTAGCTTATTATCATAAAAAGGATCAAAGAATTCACGATAAAGTAAAGCTACTAGAATATAAAGAAATCAAAAGCATGTTTTCTCCTTTATCGTATCGACTAGAATTGGCGAACATTGAGTTAGCTTTTCCTTAATTTTAGATTCCAAAATCCCTTTATACGAGATATTTACAATCTTCCCTTGATTTAGTTCGATTACTCCATATCCGTTAGGATTTCTGAAAGTTATTTCAATTTTCTCCAATAAATAAATTGTTACCTTCAATTTTCCACGTAACATAATGTTATCCCTAATGCTGAGTGTCCATTCTACTTCGTTTACCTTCTTCAATTGAATTGTCTTCCCGATGCAATTCAAGAAGTCCTCTATTGGCATTCCAGCATCACCGTCACGTCCTCGCATTTGAATTCCTTGATAACTAGGGGCTTCAGTTTCCTCTGGAAAGCAATGGGGGCTTTCATTGAGTCAGCAAGCGTTACTAACTCATCAGCAGCTTACTACACCGCAAGTTGGTACGGCATAATAGCGTTGTTAGCGACTTCATCATTTGCAACTTCCATAGCAACGATGATATATTATCAATCCGGTGGTTTATCATATTTTACAAGGTTTTCAAAATTAACTCCTAAGTACTATCTATTTTCCCTTTACTTCACAATGCTAGTAACAACTACAGTTGTAAGCGTAATAATGGGCTTAGGAGTAGTTTCGCTCTTCTCTTACCACTTTGGAGAAACGATAGCTCCCAAGAACTGGGGCTTATTCTTCCTCGACGCAATACTTTCCGGAGTATTTTATTTACCTTTATCCTTATTTTTAGAGGAGCTTACAGTAGTTACTTCAAGGAAGCTGAGCAATGCCATCTCTTTTATTCCCATCATATTGGCTTACCTCTTCGGTTTTTCTTATATGAACATAAACCTGGGTAACTTAGTCTACTATAGCACATTTCTTTCAATACAAGTTCTAGGAATGCAGAGCTTCTTTACAAAGAGCATTCCGCTGAACTTTAACGACTTTAAAGGGCCAACTCTAAACGTGTACTATGCAATAATTTCACTGATAGGTTGGTCTATAATCCTTTCGTTCGCGTCAATGTTACTATTCAGGAGGTTATATTACAGAAGTCTTGAGGAGGCGAGGACAGCGTGATAGAACTCAAAGACGTTCACATATTTTACGATAAGGAAGTAATAAAAGGAGTGAACATGAAAGTAGACGGAGAGAAAATGTTACTTCTAGGCCTTAACTGCTCCGGCAAATCAACGTTACTTAGTGCGATTGCAGGAATCATTCCGTACAAGGGAAGCATAAGGATTGACGGAATGGAAGTTAGGAACATCAAGAACTATAATGCAGTTGCAACTAATTCACCTCAAGCTTTTTCTATAGGGCTGACAATAGATGACGTAATAGAGATTTACGACGAAGTAAAAGGGCTAAAGATTAACGTAAAAGTAGAGCTTGAGAAGTTAGGAATAAAAACGAATAAGAAGATTTACCAACTTTCGGCAGGGCAGGGAGTCAATCACCTTTTCTCTACTCACGATTTAATATCCTGTCATTTACTTAATAAATTATGAGGATAACTCAGTATAACAAGAGAACATCCTTTTTCCCGCCTCCCCGTTTATGATTACTGGCTCTTAATGAATATCATATGAATTGATAGCGGGGCTAATGAGTTACTGAAAAAATTAGCCAACTATGGCTAAAAATCTGAACTATCAGATACAATTTGTCTCTAACAATTTTTACCATTTCACCTTATTGGAACTTTAGTTATCCTCCTCTTTATTGCGTCCTCAACTGCGCTTGTAACTGCTGCAGCAGCAATCCCCACGGGGATCTCTCCTATCCCTTTTTCACCGAAAGGAGTATAAGGAGACGGAGTAGGAACTAGATTTACCTCGAACTCCGGCATTTGATCGGCAGTAGGCAATCCATAGTCAGATAGGCTTAAAGTCAACAACTGCCCGTTCTCGTAAACGTAACTTTCGTAAAGAGCAACAGAAACTCCAATTGCGGAACCTCCAATTACCTGCTCCTTAACTACCTCCTCATCTAGAGGTGTCCCTGGATCTAGGTAAACTACTAACTTCACTGGCTTAATTAACCCCGTCTCCTCATCAACCTTAACTACAGCAATGTCACAAGCGAAAGGATATGCAATAAACCTTGTCTTCCCTTGTTGAGAATAGACGTAAGAAACTTCATCCTGTAAGGAAGTTATAGGAATTTTCTCCTCACCTCTTATCAGGAAGCCGTCCTTATATTCTGCATTATATTTTCTCTTCAGCTTACTAACCAACTCTTCGACTGCACCTTTGATCGCCCCAGCTAAAAATACGGCCATCCTGCTTCCTCCAGGACCGAAGCTCGAAGGAGATTCGTTACTGTCCAAAAGCTCAACTTCAACAGCCTCTGGAGGAATTCCTAAAAGCCTAGATACTAACAACTTTCCAACGTGTTCATTACCTTGGCCTTCAGGTCCATAGCCTATGCCGAGTATTACTTTACCCTTCTTTATTGATAGTTTTACCCCCTCCTGTCCAGAGGGTGTGCTCGGATCAGTAGAACAAGCTAAACCTACTCCGTAACCTTTTTCCCTCAAACTCCACAAGTCCTTTCTAGATAGCGCAAGTTCAAGTAAATTTCTAGGATTACCGGAATCGTAATGAGCATAAGGAGCGTCATAAGGGAAGGAGTCTATTAAATTCTTCCTTCTCACCTCGTGTCTTTCCATTTTAAGCTCATCTGCAATGAAATCCATTACCCTTTCTAAAGCCCAAGTATGAGGAGGAGTTCCTGCTCCTCTAAACGCTCCTGGAGGGTTCTTATTAGTAGCAACCAAGCTAACGTCGTACCTTATGTTCTTCACTTTATATGGCCCTGCTAGAATTCCAGTAGGCTTGAAAGCTTGCCCATTATAAAGTGAAGCTCCTATATCTTCCCAGATCTTAAAGTCAAGGCCGGTGACTGTTCCGTCTCTCTTAAAGTAAGCCTTTATTCTGAACTTCCTTTCCGGACCGGAGCTGTTAGAGGCCATTAAGTGCTCACTTCTAGTTTCTATCCACTTAATAGGGATGTTGAATTTAAGGGAGGCAAGTCCTAAGACTATAGCATATCTAGTTACGGAGAACTTGGAACCGAAACTTCCTCCGTGCCTTGTCGGGACTACTTTTACCTTAAAGTACTTGGAGATTTCATTACTCTGAAATTGAGGTGCTTGAACGTTTGATATTATTGTAACTTCATCACCTTGAGGAATTGAAATTACTCCGAAAGTTTCTATAGGGTTACCTGAAGACCTACTCCAATATAGAGAGACTTCTAGTTCTTCGTCGCCTTTAGGCATTTCTCCGTACTCAAAGGTCTTTTTATATACCTCATTAGTTCCTACTTCATCAAATACTAGAACGTCATTCTTAAGCGCTTCATCTACGTTACTCACTGGAGGTAAAGGTTCGTAATCTACGGAAACTTCCTCAGCGAGGTCTGTTGCCTCATAAGGGTCTTTTGCTATTACCAAAGCTATGGGTTCACCCACGTATCTTACCTTTTTAAAAGCTAATAGGGACGAAATCGATGAGCTTCCTTCTTGTTCTTCCTTCCCTTTAAGGTTAGGTAATGATAATAGATCCTCGGCAGTTAATACTAATGCACCTTTCCTCCTTGCACCATCTACATCAACTTTCCTTAAGATCGCGTGAGGATATTGACTCCTTACGAATACTCCGTAATAGCCTGAGAAAGGAATATCGTCTACATAATTTCCTTTTCCTTTTATTACATCTTCAAGATCAAGCCTTCTCATAGGTTAGTTTCATATCATACATAAATAAACTTAGCTTTTCCCGCGATCAAATGAAATTATAGTAAAGAAAACTAGCAATGCTATAGCCTAGCACTTTAAGGCGATACATGATTTAAGTCAGTCCTTCGCGGGTTCTTCACGAATTCAGAGGGGACGGACTTTCATCATCAATTTAAAAGATTCCTCTAGGATTTTAAATTATCGTCTATGTAATATAGAGATAGATGGAGTAAAATTTTATACATTAACTTTCTTATCCTTAAATACCATATTAATTATTAGTAGATGAATTTGAAATTATATTCTAAGACTTTAGAATGTCTTATTATAGTTATTAGCTTTAAACAAGATTCCTTGCAGGAAACTAAAGGCTAGAAGCTAAACACTTCCACTTCTCTAGCTAATTCAAAATAAAAGATTACAAATTACGATCAAGAATTTAATAGAGAAAATTGAAACTTAGCTTTATCTTCTCCTAATTACTATTATTATAAATATTAATGCCACAACTACTAAAGCTATTGCTATATAGCAAGCTAAACTAAGAGAGTTATTGCTATTACTGCCGATATGACTAGTAGCAGTTATTGTGCTATTATTAGTGGTGAGATAGAATGAACTTGCTTTAATTACTATCTCCTCATCTTGAATTAAGTTTATGATAAAGGTCTTTGTCACTCCATTTATATCAATCTTAACGTAATACTGTCCAGCAGGTAGTGTGAATTTTACCATATTACTGTCTTCAAGGTAAGTTTGATTGTTTATAGTTATGCTGTATCTACTCCCATTATTTAAGCCTTCGAGTATTACACTCAGTTCCTCCGAAATTCCTATGTATTTTATAGTTAATGTTTTGTTACAATTTAGATTTATCACCTCATTATTTATGCACGGTTTATAGATTGAGCAGTTTAAGAAAGTTAAATTATATATCCCTTCTTCTAATGTTAACTTAAGACAATTATAAAACGTGTATTCTGTACCATTAATTAAAACCTTACCATAAAGGCCTCCCACTTTCTTTATCGTCAGTGTATAAATTGGCAAAGGAGATATATTAAGTGCAATAATTCCAGATTTAGTAGCAACGAGCACTGAGCAATTATATATAATCATTGAATAAGCAGGGCATGGATTATAATACACACTTTGATAATTCTCGAGGTTAATTACTTGAACTCCTTGTAATGACGATATATAAAGCATTCCTTTAAAATAAATTAAGCAATCGGGAGTGACTTTAGTGCATACTAAGGTAATATTGTACTCCGGAAGTTGCCTCAAGTAGATGTCCCAGATCTTATTTAAGTAAAGGACGCTAAGATTATTATAAATAAAGAGACCTCTAGGGTCGAAGGACCCAGTAATAAACTTACCTTCAGCAAAAAGCATTCCGGCAAAAGCGTCTTGACAACTTATCGTTAAATGCTCACTACCGTTATAAAAGAAGATAAAGTAACCACATTGACTATCAACAATGGCCTCTTTACAGTTGAACGTAACGTAACAGAAGCTTAGGGGAATATAATATGATGCAATTACTCTACTACAATTTATTATATAAAGATGTGAATTACTTGTAACGTAAAGTTCACCAGTATAATTATCATAAAAGAGCTTGAAAGGATTAGTTATATTTAAAGGAAGAAGACGAGTTAGATTATAAAAATAGTAAAGAGTTCCATTATTTACGTAAATCCCATCCTTACCTCCTTCTACTTGTTTTATATTATTCATTTGTAAAATTTTAATCCATTGACCGTGACAGAATTCGTAAACTGCTGAAGATGAAGCCATAAAAAGTTTTCCGCCAAAAGTAGTTAAAGATACTGCAACCGAAGGGGAAGACATATGAGATTGTACAGCGGTAAATGAAAGGAATAAAAATACAAAGAATAGGAAAAAATATTTTGCCTTCATTTTTTCACGCCTGATACGGCTCCAACTGAGCTATTGGAATATAAGTTAGCCATTGAGCCCCTGGTTGTAACCACATTATATTAAAGTATACTACTGGATAATTACAGCTGGATTGAGGGCCAGCAGGACCTCCTGGTTGATTATTTGCTCCTCCTTCATACATATTAAACGTAAATATTACAGTAAGATTAACTGGAGATTTCAAATAGCATCCAAACTCTGGAATATTTTTCTGCTGATAGTAAGGATCATTACTATATAACACATGTAATTGGTTATTCACAAACTCTCCTTCAAATACCTTCTGCCCATTGATGTAAACAGTTGCCCACTCATTTGCATAGGTTACAGTCTGAACGTTTCTCTCTACAGTAGCTCCAGGCAACGGATCTGTAAAGTTAATCGAGAAAATATATCCTCCTGGAGTTGTAGGTATTAAGCAAGCACTATATCTTACAGTTATATTTACATTACAATGAACTAGAACTGAAGGATTAAGCACTATTGGCGATGCTCCTCCCCATAATACAACGTCACTAAATGGTGCAAATGAAGTAGGAATAGCCCCTGCTAGTCCCCAGAATCCGTTAAATTGGCATAAGTTTGCTAAGTTAAATACTTCATAACCATACTCTCCATAAGGACATTTACCCGCTGGACCTCCTTGAGGATTGCTGCAATACTTATAGCAAGGAGTAACTGTCCAAGTACTTGTGCATATGTGCACATATTCTGCTGAGTTTTGAGACCATAATATTACAATATTATCCGGAGATGGAATACATCCAACCAACAGACTTTTAATTTGATAAGGTGTTAATGAGGTATTATAAATTATTGTAGGACCTAATGCACCGTTAAAAGAGTATAAATTGTTTCCTCCAGTATACATGTCTCCAGGGAAGCCAGGTAATTCGCATAGCCATGAACATCTTCCATTATAGGCAGACGCAACGTCAAAATAGGATAATGGATTTACGCATAATTTTTTACAATTAACAGTAGCTTTACTCACTAATGTACCATCAATATACAAGCATAAAGTCCCCGTCTTAGAATTGAAAACTCCTACAGCCAATGTCAATGGAGATGCCGGCTGACCGTTCTCTTTACCGACTGTCGGAATATGTGTAGTGTCAACTATCGTAGCCCATGATCCGTTAGCTAAGTGAACAGTAAAGGCAACATAATATGGAGGACTTTGAGGACCGCTTGGTTGTGGAGGCGGGTCCACTAATCCTATTTTTTCAGCTCCCACTATTAAACCAGCATCTCCTGTCCATACTATATAGCCTCCAGTTGGAGCGTATTTTGATATATATACCGTATTTTCTTTAACAGTTGATGGAGCATTACTGCATACATAAATGCAAATAGGAGCCAAATTACCGCTTGCTATGAACCACTGCACTATTGTTTGGGTATTTAACTCAGGGTTTCTCTGCCCTACTGGTAAAGGTCCTATATTATCGTTATCACTCTGGTATCCAGTAAGGAATGAAGAGAATGGGAAATATGCTGCGTTTATGTATTTTTGTTTTAGCAAATTATTATTAAGGTGAAGAATTCCTCCATTCGGTAAACGGCAAACTTTACCGCAAGGTAATACAAGTACCGTACATTTAGGCAATTTATAACATGAATTGCTCTTTGCCAATTTAGGCAGTACACAACAACGTGTAATTATCTCTGTTCCGTTAGGTAGAAAAATAGTTTTAACGCAGGGTGTGGTTACATAGGAAGAGGTACAAGTAGTTTGAGTAATTTGATAAATATTTAGTGAGGCTGCTGCTCCTATAGTAGAAACTGGGGCATAAAATATATTTCCTAAATTAGTAACTATTTCAATTAATCCGGTATATCCTATTGGCGTGAATAGATAAATCCTTTCGTTCCCAGTTACTGTAAACGGCTTAGGATACGCTGAAATCCATTTACCAGTATTTTGACAGAAATAATAAACTCCTATAATAGTAATAGGCGTTGAACCATGCTTATAATGAAAACATAAGTAAACTTGCCCTTGAGATCCCTGAAAAGCAGAGATTGAAGGATCTCCACTCTCAACTTCTTGAACTTGAAGTTCTCTCTCACTACTTAGAGCAGAAGCTGATACTGCACTAATATTAGAATAATTTGGAGTAGTGCTCCTTATTATTATGAAAGGTATTAGAACTGAAAAAAATATTATAGCCAATACGACAAATGCTATTACAAGTGAAATTCCTTTACTCCTTTTATTGGAAACTTTCTTTTCTACCATTTTTATCACCCATAAGCATATAAAACTCTAAAATTATATCCACCATTAGAATAAATAATCCAAACAACAAGTGAGCACCCCGGCTTAGGGGGTGCAATAATTTGTATAGGATAATTTGCAGGTATAGTATACCCAGAAATACTCGAAACTAGCAAATGGCCGTTAATATCATATACGTAACTTAAAGTTACTTTTGATGCCAAGGTAGAATTAATATACACGGGAAACGAAGAGGAAGAAGAAGGAGTAACAATAGCTATTGACTGGAGCTCTGAAGAAGGAATATAAAACGCAACTACAGTAAAATTACCAGAAAATCCAGGGGAATATACATCAACTAAATAATTGCAACACCCAGAATTAGTTGTTTCTGGCGGGCTTATGCTAACAAAAGTCGTTTGTGAAATAGTTTTAGCACTTTGTTCAGCGTAAGTAAATGCGTATTGCGGGGCTATATAAGCAGTCGTAAAGCCAAAGATAACAAGACCTACTATTACTGCTGCAATAATCAGTATAAAGTCCGATAGAGCAATATCCATTTTGTCGTCATTTTCTATTTATATTTTTCTTTTTAATAAGGCTTTCTCTTTAAATTACCATTACTTTGACGGTTGATAAAACTCTAGCTTTAATTCATTGCAGTTTTGCGAGATATAAGTTTTTATAGAAGATATTCCCAGATAAATTTGATAAATTAAAAGTTAAGGTGATTTAATGAATAATGCTCTAGTTACATTCCTATTCCTTATAATAACAATATCTATGGCTTTAGGAATTCTAGTATATTACTCAACATCCTCATCAATAATCGAAGCTAAGACAAATCCACTTTACGTTGCTGAAGATTATTCTAAAGGATTAGAGGTTAGCTCAACACAACCCGTTATAAATTATATTATTCCTCAACACAAATGTCAGCCGATAAATTTCACCGTAAATTTTATACTCACTGTAAATATTCCAGGGTATCAAGGAGGAAAATTATATTTAATACCTTTCTTAATGCCTTCAAACTATAATCCCTACGACTACGTGCCTACTTCTATCCCTAATCAAGTCTCAAACCCCAACTATGTAGGTTATGTAAGTATAAAAATAGGAGACACTCAACTGAAACCAATCCTATTTAACAACGACGTCTATTTTTTGAACCAACAGCAGGGAAAAATTGAGGCTTACGCTTTCTGTGTATATAACGGACAAACGTTAAACGTAACTTTTGTCACTTCTCTCAATGAGACGCCAGTTATTTGGATTATAGCAAATATATGCGGGCAAATGTATAGATTAGCTTATCCTTATTTCATAAGCCTCTCTAAAGGGATAAATACTGCAAATGGAATAATTACATCTCCACCTCTTACTTATTACGAATTATATCAAAAAGAGTTAGGATGTTTGGCCATATTATTTTCATCACCATCATGTAGTCATGTAGTATTTGACGGAAATGATGAAATTATAACAAATCATGGAAATATAGGATACTTCGCAAAAAAAGGTTGTCTAAAGTTAGGTGGCGACATAAAATTCTGTTGCGTATGCGAATTATACTTAAGTAAGTGCATACGAGTCGTTTGTCATGGTAAAGCCGATAAATGTCCGATTCCTAAATGTTGTAGATTAGAATATGTCCCTCCATGTCCTTGCGTTTTTATTAATCCGATTTACCAATATTATAATCCTAGTAATTGTCAGGAAGAGTTACAGAATAAAATTAATAATGTTAAATTCTGTAAATGTACAACTCCTGTTTCTTGTAAGATAAATAATGGCTTCATAAAATATTGTAATGGAGTTCTATACGTATGCAAGCCTATAAGATTCTATAAACAATTATGTATAAAGCCATATATATGCATAAATAAGCAAACTTCAACCGTAAAATGCATAGTATTCAAATGCCCAGTTATATTTGATAACGGTTTTATAGATCATTCCGGCGTTTATCTAAAATTCTGTAAGTGCATTGTATCTGAAGGTTGTACAGCCGTCCAAGGAAATGCTTGTCTTACGTTTGAGAAAGGTGCCTTGTTTAATTGCACAACTAATAAGGTTGGAAAGTTAGTATTATGCGGAACAAATCCTAAACAAGAATGTGGCATTCATATTATATCTTGCGGCCCATTCATAGCCTATTTCGAATGCGCTCCTAAAGAATATAGTCTAGTAAAACTTGATGGAGTTCACTTACAAGATAATAACAACATAATTAGTTTCACTGCCAAATGCATAGATATATGTGGAGTTGATAAGATATGTTCATGTTATCCACTTTTTTACAAGCACCAGCGTATAATACAATTAACTTCTGTCATGTCACTATATGCGGTGGTCTAGTACTGGAATCTGGTTGTCACTCAACTTTAACTTTCGAGGGAAATAACAAATTATGCATTAAGAAAGGGCCATTAATAATAGATACTGGATCATGTTCATATTTAACAATGGGAGGGGAAAGTGAAATTCATGTATGCGGTTACGCCTTAATAAAGGCTAACACTATCAAGCTTGATGGAGATGCTAAAATAGTAACTTTGAAATACGATTTATTCTATGGCTGTAATATATGCTTTATCGGAAACGGAAATGAAATAGTAGTCTGTAATAATCAACCTCCTCAAGGAAAACTTAGCCAAATTGCAGTATATCCTACCATAACATCAAGTTTCGGAGTTGCAGGCTGGTTTAGCATATTTCCTAACGATACCGAAGTGAATTATTTGAATATAAAACTCTCAAACAATTGCTGTACATTCTGCATGTTTCTAAATATTTCCCCATTAAACAATGGAGAATATAATATAACTCCGATAATTCACCCGTCGTCTATACTTAGCTCTAGTAGTGGTGCTGAATCATTAAGGTTTACTAAGCCTACATGCTTAATCGTTGAGCAAGGAGCTAAAATATTTTATAATATCTATGTTTCATTTAGTGGATGTCATGTAGGAATATCAATATATTTGTATACACAATGTTCAAAAGAACCATATTACTATTCAACGTGCACCTGGTATTGTGGAACAAGCTTTGGTTATATAGGTGTTCCAAAGGATTCCCACTTAAGCGTAAGTTTATACGGTGAACCAACGTATCAAGTATTATTATACGAAGAGACCCAGCCTCAAGCAGTGAATTTGATGGAAAATTGTGGACCTTATGTAAAGCTTAACTTGAACTGTAAAACTCCGGTAGAGTACTTTTACTTAATATCCTCCTGCATAAATGATAATATCTTAACTCCTACATACTCTAATATTAACAATGGATATTGGATATGTCATGTTACATACATACGTTAAAACTTTTTTGCTATAGTAAGTTTTAAATAGAAATTTCTCGAGAAAATATATAATGAAAGGTATTTCAGATTTTGTAGCATTTCTTATTATTCTTGTGATTATTGTGGGAATTATACTTCCCCTTGGTTTATTCTTGCTTAATCCTTACTATCAATCTCAGCAGTCAGAGCCTCAAAATCCTCAAATTATAAATAATGGACTAATAACGATCACTTACGTTAGTAATAATAAGGGCGGAATAGTAAATATTACATATTCTACAGTAGAGCCAGAGGTAATAGAAATTTATAATTACTCTAACGGTATTTGGGTAAAGGCTAATTATTCTTTTTTAAGCTCTTGTAAGAATTCTTTAATTTATAAGGTATGCGGTTATGCACCGGAAATTGACGTTGAGTTAAATATCGCCGGGAGGATATATTATGCCACGGTTTCTTATGGTTCTACGGCTAAGGTGACGTAAAATGAAAGGTTTGTCTAACGTTATAATGCTAGTTATTATTCTGATAATAGTACTCTCCGTATTTATTCCGCTAGGAATAGAATTCATGTATTTTCCACAAAATAATCAAGAAATCTTGTTTTCAAAAGAGAGTTATAATTATTATCATTGCTTGATATGCCAAGATATAACCTCAGGCTTCCTAAAAATTTCATATTTGACGCAGAAAGTTGGCGGAGTTTACAAAGTAATCTTAACCTTCTGCCTTGCAAAGGGTGTAGGTGGAATACCTATTTGTAAAATTAATATCACAGAAATACTTTATTATAATCAAGGACATTGGTGCGATGTAAAACTTAGCTATCCTATTATAATATCAATTTCCTATTCACCCCATTCTATAACTTTTTATTTAAATGCGTTATCAGACCTTGCTATAGTTACAAACTACGGTAACTTGATATTTATTGCGCCTTGTAGTTCAACTTAAGTTATTAATTATTTAATGAGTTATTGATCGAATAGCAGTATAATTATTTTTATAGCAAATAATTATACATATATATCGATTTAATTGATTTAAACTATGAACACTTGTTATCTTCAGCTAGGTGAGTAAAACTTATAACTCTGTTTTACATATTGTTAAACATGTCAAGCAATGAAAACGAAAAAGACAAGAAAACTGTAACTATAAGAGGAGTGGATAAAAGCCTTTATGAAAGGGCAGTAATGACTGCAAGAGAAACCGGAAGAACAGTGGGAGAGATTGTTAATCAAGCTCTATCCTCTTTTCTAGGATTAACAAGTAAAGCTACTAATGCTGTAACACAAGTTGTACAAGGAGTTAAAGAAACCGGAAAATCCTTTGTGCAGGGATTCGAAGACGCAAAGAAGGACGTCGTAGTTATTTCTGACGTAGAAGAGTTAAGCGTTACGAAAGAGGAGATATTGCAAGTAGGTAAGCCAATCTCCTTTAGAAATATAAAGAAACTTGTTCTTAACGTCGATCAAGAGACACTTAACTACGTGGACTCAATAATAGGCGTTGACGAGTTAGTAATACCGCCAACTATAAATAAAATAATGCTTTTGCAGAAGTGCAAGTTCGTGAAGAAAATATCCACAATATCATAGATAATTTTTTATTCATTTAAGAAAAGAAAAATTGAGGAGTTTTCCGATGAAAAGCCTACTTGACCCGTCGGGGTTGGCCCGAGGGGAATGAGAGGCTTTTAAATTTTCTAATCCCGATGGTTTTATAATGAATAAATATCACGTTTTTGTTGACTAATCTTACGATTTAGCAGTTTTCATATTAGCAATAGTTTGGGTTAGTAGTATAAATGAAATTAAAAGAATAAGATCTGATGCATTGAAGAAGTTGGGAAAATCTAAATACAATTTTCACTTTATAGACGATCCGCCTACCATTAGAAATACCTTTCTGGGAGAAATTTTAAATAGTGCTCTCAACATGGGAGTGTTACTGTCTAGTAGACAGCCAAAATCATGTATGGAATACGCAAAGTTTTACGTGATAGAGGTAGTGAGAGTATTACCAATTAAAAATTCTTTGCTCTTCCTTCACGTTAAAGGTTTGAAAAATTGGGTAAGCAAAAGGTGTGACATCTTAGCTGAGGCTGTAAAATTAGGAATAGAAAAGGGACTAGAGCTCGGCTATGATCCCTCTTGTGGGGCTGTCTGACTACCCCTACTGCCGAATTGATGGTGGGAACGATGAGGAGGGAATCCTCGCTGGCGGGGAGGAGTCAGTCCTATATTCAGAATAAAACGAAAATAAGGGTTAATCTTCAATTTTTTCTATCAAATCCTCAAGTTGTAGCTGATACGCCTTCATTTTTAGCTCGCCGTTATAAAGGAGGAGTAAGGAGAGAGCTTCACTCCCCGTCCTTACATCATTTCCTAAAAGGCAAGTCACTCTCTTTATATCCTTATTAATCACTATTACAAGGCACTCCGAGTTTTTCCCAGAGATTTTTATCAACCCCGCCTCTAACCTAGGAACTATTTCCTTGAATTTCGCAATGACCTTATTTGCCTCTCCTTCTTCACTCTCAATCTCTATTTTATTAACCTCAATCTCCTCCGAAGGTTTGAAGTAGAACTTGAAGAAAGGAATAAAGTGACCTTCAACTATGTGAGTTGCTAGGTCGAACTCGCTCCTTCCGAATATCCTAGCCAACGTCGATGTCTTATATTTTGCATCAACTGCAATTGATACTCTTGTCTTGTTATCATCAATAGGCGTGAGGAAGAAAGAGACTTCCCACTTAAATTTTCCGTCAGATGTCTCTCCTTTATATTTTACTTCTCTAAGGGAAACTTCCGGCCCTATCATGTGACCTAGATAAACGTGATAGTTTTCAGGAGTACCGAAAACGTAAGCTACTTCAAATTCGTTTTCAGGAGAGTTTAAGAATTCTGGGGTCACGTAATCTCCTTTTTGCTTATCCTTAACTCTCAGAATTCCTACGTGTCCAGATATTCCAGAGATGAAGAAAGGGTTTGTCAGCACTCCTAGTACTGATGATCTGTTTGCGTTTATGACTATCTCATTTCTATACATAAAACTTCATTACAAGCGGTGGTATTTAAAATTATATTAGAAACTTTTTAATAGAAAGTTCACGTTCGTAATGAAGGCCATTATACCGTAAGAAATACGGTCTGCTCTTTATCGTATTATGTTATATTCCATTTAAATATTGGAGATCAAAGGTTTTTTACAGTGATGAAGTCTCGTCCCCTTTGATCTGTGAAGATCCCGCGAAGGACTGAAGATATTTAAGGAGACCTTAGAATATGAGCTAGATGAAATTTTAACCTAGAAAATAGATTATTTGGAAGTGTAGTCTATATATAGAATTGAAAAAGTCGTAAACGCAAACAAGTCTTCAGTATAGTGGAAACTGATTGCGTAGTATAGTTTTAAGGAAAATAAGAGGTCGGATTTTCATTGAAGTTTCATGATTCAACCCCTCGTTCTCCTTACCCGGCTCCCCACACCTAGGTTAGGGAGCAGAACTCCCAGCCACGACATGGGGAGCCTCATCGAACCCCTCACACTGCTCCTCTGGTTAACTGTTAGGACTCTCTTCTACATGTTAACTGCAAAAATCATAAACTTTCATGAAGAGAGTTAGGAATGTTGAATGATGTCAAATAGTATAAATTTCACGGTTTATCGAAAACTGTTGACGACGGCAGAAATGGTTTTCCGACAAGTTCAAGGAATATAAACTAAATCTTATAACCTGGAAAATCAAAGGTGGAAAAAATTAAAAACTGTAAGACGGTTATGTTAAATCCGTTTTGAGTTCCCCTAAAATAAGCGTGGCAAATGAAAATTATATAGCAGTATAATTTACGAGTATAAGATAAACTTAAATTCTCATGATCTTGCATTACGTGATGAAACCTTTAAGAACGTACGTCATGATAAGGAATTTTGCATTAAACCTTTCCCAACCTTTTATCGCTTTCGTTTCTGCAGCTTCAGGGATTTCTGGAGAGAACTTAGCAATAGTTTCTTCTGCAGGTTCAGCATTACCTTCATTTATACAGTTCGTAATGGGATTCTTCAACCTCAGAGGGAAAATAATAACCTTTTATGGCACTCTTGCTGCAGGACTACTTTGGATTTCCTTATCTTTTATTCCCTTCGGAGTATTTTTCGTAGTAATTTACGTCCTCCTGGAGGCTTCTTTAGGTATTTCAGCTTACGGTTGGTATTTAATTATGGAGAGGGTAAGCAATACTTCTAGAGGAAAAATCCTAGCTCAGTACTCCTTTTACTCCGTCATAGGAGGAATGATAGCTACACTTCTCACTGGTTTTGTAGTAAACAAGGACTTCAGCGAGGTGAGGTATTTCTTCTTCTTTAGCGGTTCTCTTTTCCTTTTAAGTTCATTAATTTCACTCAAGTTTGACGTCGATTATTCAAAGGAGCCTTTAAAGGGGCTTTCTCTGAACAAGGAGTTAAGTAAGTTCTTGATTATAACTTTCTTATTTGACGTAGTTTGGTCAATGGCTTGGCCTTTATTTCCCCTTGCGCAAGTTTACTTGTTTGATATGAACTTTGAGAACATTGCAATAATTAATCTTATTGCCAATTTTTCTACCCTTTTGTTGCAGAGGAAGATAGGAGAGCTTGTTGATAAAAATAGAAAGCTGATGATGTTCCTAGGTAGGTTGGCTTTATCAGTTTTTCCTTTAGCTTATGCTTTGTCTACTTCCGTTTATGAGATTTACTTAGCTAACGTAGTTGCCGGTTTTACTTCTTCCATTAATTCTACCGCTTACTTATCTTACATTTACGATAATTCTAAGGACGTGAGGAAGGGAATTGGTTTATATAATGCTGTTAGCGGGCTTGGAGATTTAATAGGCTCGAGCATTGGAATGCTCGGAATTGAGGAGTTGGAATTCTTGGGAATGGTAATAGCTATAAAACTGATGATGTTAATTATAGCTTCTCTTAGGATGGTTGCCTCTTTCGTTTACTTAAAAATACAAGAAGTTAAGCCTGTGAAATTCTGAGAGTTTCGGATTGGATTATAGGATTATTAGTATTGGGCTATTTAAGATTCAGAAAAATGGACATATAATATTTTAATATATTTTCCTTTAAATTTCTTCTGTAAAGGATTTTTAATATACCTCATAGTATATTTAGCAAGAATTGGCTTCACTAAATCAGATAAGTTCATAGCCTAGCGAAAGAATTTTCAGATATCAATAACACCATGCCTTCAAAATCAGGAATAAAGTCACAGACATTAAAGGGATTCGATTGTATTTATTCCTATTAAAGTATATTAAGTTAGTCGTGATTTTTAAATACTGTTTTATATTTTTTATTAAGTTTATAGTATATTTGTTTTAAATTTTTTTGAGAGATATGATATTATATATTATAAAAGATTTAGTATGTTAAAATGTTATTAAATAATATATGTTTGAAAATTCTATAGACACTTGTGCAGTGTAAAATAGTAAAATTTAAATAGTAATTTTAAATAGTATATTGTAGAGTAATAATGAAAAACAATGTAATAATTAAAATGATAAGTACCGAATTCTCGATATGTCCAATATGTCTTTACCAGCAGCACGAAGTCATTAGAACGTTTATAATTTGCTGATAAGGTGATAATATGAAAAAATGGAAATTAGTCTCCATAACTCTTTTTATTATTATAGCATCATATCTATTATTGCATTATGTAAGTTATCTATTATATAATATAAATTATCTATTATATAATATAAGTTTTGTCACAATAGCAAGTACGGAATATAAGCAAAATCCTACCATAGGAAATTATTCGTTCATTATATCTAGTGGTATTGCATCAGAAAATATTCTTAACAAGAGTTTAATAACATCTTACGTTTATATTAATCTAAGTAAAGTTAAACCTGGTGATAATTTCTTAATTTATCCACCAATAAATAGTGGTTCTAAGATATCTAAAGCATTTTACTCAAATCCAATAATAAATGTTACAATTTTAAACTCTACGATATTCTACTATCATGGAGATCAATATATAAATTTCGGGATTAAGGTCTACATTCCTGCTTATAAAAAAATAGCCCAAGGTTGCGTTGTAAGCATTATAGGAATACCCCATGAATCGTTTTCTTCAACTGAATTAAGTTGCGGAACTAACTTATATATAGGATTTAAAGCAGTAAATGCTAGTGTATTTGAGCTAATGTTTTTTGTAGCTAATTGCCCTGCATATACTACAAGTAAATCTTTATTCCCAGTATTTTAAGCTAAGAAATAGTAATTTATACTCGGTTATGCTATCAAAAAAGTAGTAGAGATCTATAGGGAATTAACATTAATATTGACTTCATTTTACGAAAATCCCTAATAGTGAAAAAGTAAAAAAGTTTAAGGAAAAATAAATAAATAAAATTCTTTCCCTTTATTCGCTCTCGTTTTTACTTGCTTCTATTCCTTTGTCAATATTAACCTTTACGTGGCATTCTGGTACTGCAGAGTTAATTGCCCAAAAGTAAAATCCTATTGCAGCTATTATATCAATTATCCAAGCGAAGGGTAATGGTGAGCTAGGAATTATACCAAAGCCATAACAGCCAAGAGCCACCAATACTCCAGTGAAAATTAGGAAAGCAACTACCCACAATCCAGACTTAAGGTCGCACGGCTTTTTATCTTTGTATGTTAAGTAAGTTAATGCTCCTGCTAGCATTACAGCTATTAAAATGTAACCTCCGTATGGATCAGAAGGCGGTGCTATTAAAGCTCCTGCACCCCAGTAAACTAATAATGCTGAAATTACGAAAGCAGCAAGAGAGAAAGCTTGATACGCTGGTAATTTGAAAGGCCTAGGTAAGTCTGGTGCATATTTCCTACTGACTGGAAGGAATACTGAGCCTATAACATAGGAAAATACTCCAGTAGTAGTTATAATTGAAACTAATGCACTCCATGCACCGCCGACAGAAGAAACTAAAGTGCCGGCAAAAGCCATTACTAACAGCACTATTGTTACTATCATAGTTGTAATTAAACCCCAAACTGGAACTCTATACTTGCCGTGAACTTCGAAGAACTTATCAGAGAGAAAGCCTTCTTTAGAAGTTCCGTATAAAACTCTTGCAGTTGAGGCCATATATTGGCTTAAAGTACCGCTCGGACTAACTACGCCATCAATTGCCAACAAGATTGCTAAAACTCCTAAACCTAGGCCGGCGACCTCGTAAAAGAATGGGAAGGAATAAATTGGAGGATAAGGCGATGTACTTAATGCCGACCAATCTCCCGGAGAGACTCCGGTAGTTCCGAAGGTTGAAGAATTCCACGTAAAACCTCCTATGAATACTACTTGTAGCATAGTGTAAAGTATTATCGAAGTTCCCACAACTGCTAATATTGCCCTCCAAATGTCTCTTCCAGGCATTTTAGCTTCTGCGGCCATTTCTATTGGTTGCCTAAAACCTAAATATGCGAAAGCTACTCCAGTTGCAGGAATTGCGGAGAAAACTGGTAAGAATCCGTAAGGTGCAAATGATGGAGTAGTGAAGTTTGAAGCAAATCTTGGAACTCCTACTATAAGTATAGCGATAACAGTGAGAGAAGGAATAATCAATTTCCAAGAAGTTATTGCAAAGTTGCTTGTTCTCAATGCGGATATTCCAATGTAATTTATGAAAAAGAAGAGTGCAGATAGTGCCAATGCTACTCCAAGCCCTTCAGCTGTTGGGAAGCCTGAAGAGCATAAAGTTACCGAAGTTATTCCGTATAAACTTAAAGCTCCCTGCAAAACTTCAACTACTGCAACTGCCTCAGCAGCTGGGACCGCTATGTAAGTTAATATTACGCTCCAACTTATTATTGATGCTGCTAAGCCTCCGTGAGAGTATTTTGCATACCTAACTGCTCCTCCAGCTACCGGTATAGATGTACCTACTTCAGCCCAAACTAAAGCAATTATTAGGATAAAGATTCCTCCGAATAGCCAACTGAGTATTGCTGCAGGTCCTGCCACTGACGCTGTTTCTAAGCTTCCAAATATCCACCCTGAACCTATTACTGCAGTTAAACCTGCAAAATATAAGTCTATCAAACGTAGTTCTCTTTTTAATTTTACCCCTGACGAAGTTGCATTTTGCCTAGACATGAACGTCTCTATTTATAAATTGTATATAAGAATTGCTTATATAATCGATAAAAGATTATCACTTTTACGTCAACTATTTTATACTTTTTTAATTGTTCGGAGTAAAACTAAAAGTTTTAAATAGAAGGAAGAGAATATTAAAGATTAAAAAAGTTCTTATTGTTTTAAGTTAAAAATACTAATTAAGTAAACCAGTTTCAAGAATAGAGAATTAAAAAGTATTTATAGAGTATTTACGTCCTTATTGATTAAAAGATTTTTACGAGAAGTTTTAGTTTATCTCCACTTGCTATTGATGGAACAAATTACATTATTCATGATCTAAAATCTCCCCTTAGGAAAGAAGGGGATAAGTTAAATACTTAAGTTATTACCTAATATTTTTAGGGAAGATTTTATGGACATATTTACAACAGACGCAAGGCCATTTCCAGAATACCTTTACGGGAGGGAAGATGAGATCAAAAGGTTAATTTCCTTAGTTAATACTGAGGATTTTCACATAGCTTTAATAGGAGGAATGAGGAGAACTGGAAAAACTAGCTTGTTGCTCTCTCTTCTGAAAATATTTACCCACAGTAAATATAAGGAAAAATATAACATTAATGACGCTTATTTTCCTCTTTATATAGAAATGGATGCTGTAAAGTCCTTGGAGGATTTTAATTCTAAGCTTTATAATAGGATATTATCTAATCACACTTGGAGATTAATACAAAATACTAAGGTTGAGAAAAAAGTTAAGAACGTTATAAATTGTTTTAAGGAGAAGTACGAGACTTTTAAAGGATATAACTTAAGCATACCTTCTGTCATAGGGGTTTGGGCTTCATTGAATTTTCATGAATTTGTATCCAATCCTCAGCCCTTGGGCTTCAACAGGATCACGGGGAAACCCGTTACCCCCCGCCCCTTTAGCGGGATAACCCCGACCCACAACCTTGGAATTCCAAGGATGTGGGGAAACCCGCACATCTTGAGGTATATGTTGAGAGATGCGTTCAATTGTCTATCCAGAGTGAACCCGCACCTCTCGCAATGAAAAGTCCTGCCGACCTTTCGGGAAACCCATCCACATCTGGGGCAGGACTTAGATGTAAGGTGCGGGTTCACCTCCTTCAAGAAGGAACCGTAAAGAGGGGCCTTATACTTAAGCACGCGGTGTATAGTCCTCCATACAGTCCTCGAAACCTTCTTAGACAGCTTATCACCAGCGTCTTGGAACATTGACTGCTTATTCAATTTTTCAACAGCAAAAATCGTCACAGGATAAATTTCCAACAGTTTGTTCACGAACTTGTGAACATAATCCAGCACGCGGTTCCTCTCACGGTGGGAGTATTTCCTCAACAACTCCTTCCCCTTCCTAACGTGTTTAGAAGCAAAGGACTGTATTTTACCCCTCTTCAACTCCATGCCGAATTTTAGACTGTACAACTCCTTCAAGGAGAAAGTGATGAACTTCTCCCCATCATAAGCGTCCAATGTGTAAAGATTACTATCAATTGAGAGAAAGTCAAGGGGTGTAAACCAAGGTAACTTATAACGAAATGGTAGGTGAACTTTATCCTCCTTAATTATTGGCTCACCCAACTCAAGTCCTTCAACCCTTCGTGAAAACCAAGTGTGAGACCAAGAGAATGTCAAATACTCATAAGGTCTTACTGTAATCCTTACACTCTCACCCTCAACCTTTCTAAGTGTCGACTTTACCCTAACGTAAACCTTCTTCAATCTAGGTTTCCTTAATGACGCTTGTCCCTTCTCGGCCCTCCTCCTCCAACTCCCCAAGATTGAGTAAGCATCATTTATAGCCCTGTCAACATAATGGGAAGCCAACTTGTTAACTTTTTCAAGCTCGTTTCTCAACGTCTTGTAAACCTCCTTCTTCTTAGGCAGAGTTATTTTAATCTTCGTTAGGACTTTCTTACCTTTCTTTACTTCCTTCCTCTCTATCTTAGTCCTCTCCCATAACCAGTCTAAAGCCCTCTGTAGTAGGTGTTTATAGTTCTCTAGTAATATCTTGCTCTCCTCCTTCTTATCGTTCTTTAAGGAGTAAGTTAGGTAGACGTATTCCTCTTGTGGTTGGAATGATTTAAGCCTTAAGTTCTTCGACACATTTCTTCACCTTCTCATGGCTCCTCATATCATACAACTTTCCGCTAAAGGAGACTAGTATAGAGATCAAATCTTCGATTAGTTCCTGCTCTGGTGTTTTGTCCTCCTTATTTAATACCACGAGCTCGCAGTTGTGTGCTTTGCATACTTCCTCTATTATCTCGAAGCCGAACCTAACTAGTCTGTCCGGGTGGGCTATGACAACTTTCGATACTTCGTTGTTTAGTATCATTCTCAACAACTTGATGAATCCTTTCCTCTTCATGTTTAATGAAGATCCTATGTCTGTTATTACTTGGTCATATTCTTTAACGTTCTCCTCCAGGTATTTTACTTGGTTTATCAAATCGTCTTTTTGTGATGATACCCTAGCGTATAATACTACTTTCCTCTTCCTAACAATCCTCATGAGTCTTTCGACATCCTCTTCTTTAAACCTCCATTTTCCACTTTGTAATATTACTGGTTTTATGTAACCCTTCTTAACATAGCTCTGTAGTGTGCGGTATGATATTCCTAGTTTTTGGCATACTTCCTTAGGTTTAAGCATTATAATTAAACTCACATACAAAGTATATAAACTTCACGGTTTATCGAAACTATTGGCGACGGCATTGGTGAACAAAAAGGGTATCAAGATCCTTACGCATCTTCTATATCTAGAATTTTGGAATCCTTGTCTTCTTGCTTATATGATGAAAAAGTAAAGTTTGGCTTAGTAGTTATTGATGAATTCCAGAAAATATTGGACTGGAAAGATGAAGAACAGCAGACGTTCATTGAAATACTCAAGGAAATTTACGACGTTTACCACAATTTGAAAGTGTTCATAACGGGCTCAGTTGTTTCGTCAACAGAAAAGTTATTCTCTACTGAGTACGATAAACCGATGCACGGCAGGAGGATAGATAAAATATACTTAATGCCTATAAGCGTGGAAGCTTCAAAGAAAATGCTCGAAGACGGCTTTAGAGAACATAATATTAACGATGAGCTCGCGGTAACTTCCGGAGTAACTATAGGTATGGGTATCCCGGGGTTGTTAACATATTATGGTAAATTTTTGGTAAACTACTACAGTAAAGAAAGTCCAGAAAAGGCAATAGAAGATGCTTCCAGAGACGCTTACATACAATTAGGTAAAGAAGTTGAGGAAGAGATAACTCACTTAAAGAAAATTAAGGACGACGGTAGATATTTGGAGGCATCAAAAATTATTGTAAGGGAAGGTGGTAAGATAATTCCTTCAAAGTTGGCCGAGTTTCTAAAAATTAGTGTAAATTCTGCAGAAATAATTCTAAATAAACTAACTGAAATAGGCTTCATAAATAAGAAAAATAATGAATACGAGGTAGTTGACAATACTTTAATAACATTACTTTATAATGAAGTAAGTTTCAAGTGGGACTTATGCCCAATTTGTAACAAAGGAAAAAGTTTAATTCAACCATTCGTTAATACTGTACTTTACAGTTGCGGTCACGTAGTAGCTGTACGTAAAATCTTCCCTTAATAATAACGAAGATAAATTAAATACTTAAGTTATTGCCTAACATTTTTAGGAGAGATTTTACGAGTTATATTATGCTCATATAGTAGATAAAAAAGAAGGGTAAAATGAGATATGCTTAAATTAGCTCCTCCATTCTTACTGGAATTTTAGTTATCCTCTTGCCTACCGCCTTTTCTATAGCTCTAGTTATTGCTGGCAATGCCCCTATTGTTGCTCCTTCCCCAATTCCTTTCGCAGGCAATGGAGCGTTTGATTTACCTTCTTCCATATAAAGCCATTTCATGTTGAAAGCCTCTACTGCCGAAGGAATTCCATACTCAGCAAAAGACGACGTTAAGAGGTTGCCCTTCTCGTCATATATAATTTCCTCCATCGTAACTTCTCCAAAGCCTTGAATTATTCCACCGTCTACTTGACCCTCAGCTAACATTGGATTAACTACAACGCCTATATCGTCTATTGCTACGTAATTTAATATTTTCACTTTCCCAGTCTCGTCAACTTCTGCCATTGCTATGTGACTGCCATATGGGAAAGTATAATTATCAAGTCCAAAGGACGCAGTTGCCTCTAAAGTCGGTTCGGCTTTATAATTCCAAGTACCGCCAAGGTTTGAAGTTGCCATTCTTGCAATTTCAGCTAAACTCATCATTTTACCGCTCTTTGGGTTAATTACTTTCCCGTCCTTATATTGCAATTCCTCAGGATCGCTTTGCAGGAATGATGCTGCTAGCTTTATAATATTCTCCTTTAACCTCCTTGCTGCTAAAAGTGCTGCATTTCCCGCTAAGGTTAAACTCCTACTGCCGTAAGTTCCAAAGGCGTTAGATATCTTGTCCGTGTCTCCCCAAACCACGTTAACGTCGTCTATATTAATTTGAAGTTCATCTGCAACAATTTGAGCAATTCCGGTTCCAGTACCTTGACCGTGAGGTGCAGCACCAATAATTACTTCAACTTTACCATTAGATAATAATCTTACTGAAGCGCTCTCCCAAGGACCGAAATTGTTTTGCTCTATATAAAATGATAAACCTACGCCAACTTTCTTGCCTTGCTTTCTCAATTCTTCAGCAGTCTTCTCCATTTCCCTATAAAATCCTTCAGCCTTATTAAGTAGGTCTAGATAAATACCACTATCATATTTTAAGCCAAAAGGATTTACATATGGGGTTTCCCTTATCGCGTTCTTTTTCCTTAATTCTATTGGGTCAATTCCTAACTCGTCAGCAAGGATATCCATCATCCTCTCGTATACGAAGGCTGCTTCAGGCCTTCCTGCTCCTCTATACTGGTCTAGTGGAACCTTGTTGGTTAAAACTCCTTTAATAGTTGAAGTAGCATTCTTAATGTCGTAAGGTCCAGTGATTAGTGTTCCGGAAATATCTGCCAAATAGAATCCGTGCCAAGCTGCTCCTAAGTCTATAATAATATCATCAATCACTGCGTTAATTTTGCCGTCCTTGTTTGCTCCTAATTTTATGTGGTGTATTTGACCTCTAGAATGGTAAGTTGAATGAAGTTCCTCTGTTCTAGTGTTAACGAATTTTACGGGCCTCCTAGATTTGATTGATGCATAGACAGTTATGTAATCCTCAGGATAGGGGAATAATTTAGAACCGAAAGCTCCGCCTACGTCTGCTTGTATAACCCTAAAATCGTACTCTGGAAAAGCAGAAAGTAAGTAAGACCTCATATAGTGAGGAGATTGAGTTGACGCATAAACAGTTATTCTATCTTGTTGGAAATCAACCACTAATCCTCTAGGTTCCATAGGTGCAGGATAAACTCTTGATATGACGAATTTCTCTTCTATCTTTACATCACTGCTTTCATACGCTTTCTCAGCGTTTCCTCCTTTGTAAACTTTCGAATACGCAATATTACTTTTTCCTTCTACAGCCTTAACTTCATCTTTTACTGCTTCCTCTGGGTCGACAACTGCAGGCAGTTCTTCATAATCATAAGAAATGTATTCTAATGCGTCATAAGCAGTGTATCTATCTTCAGCCAAGACTGCAGCTATTGGTTGTCCTTCGTAAAGGATTTCATCCACAGCCATTGGGAAATTATTTGGCCTATTCTCGACACTTATCTTTAACCCGGTTATTACATCCACTACTCCGGGTAATTTTAGAGCATCTTCAACGTTTATTTTCTTTAACCTTGCGTGAGGGATATTACTCCTTAGAATTGCCAAATAAAGCGTGCCGTTAAGGTTTATGTCGTCTACGTATCTTCCGGTTCCTGTTATTAATTTTAAGTCCTCTTTCCTCCTTATCCTTTGTCCAACGTACATGATAATTATTAAAGAAAGTTTGGTTATAAATTTTTAATAAGTATACACCGCAAGCGTTAGTTTTAATTTCGTACTTTTAACATAGTTAGCAAAAATTAAAAACTTCATTATCTTTAATTGACTAGGATGATGAAAGGGTCAATGACGAGGAATGAAGATAACTTGCCCGACTGACTTAAAATATTGATGCATTCCTGAGTATTTTGATTATCGCGTAGACTAGGATTACATTCATTACTGCAAACATTGAAATACCTACAAAAGGTAATTGTGAAGGAGCGTAATCTAGGAAAGAGTAACACTCGTGGGTATATTGCTTATACTCTAGAATGAAGAAGATACTTAATATGCTGTCCGCTAGCATATAAACTGCTAAAGCTCCTACCTTGCCAGAAAGTTTCATTTGAGGTATATATCCTCCAGCTACCAAACCTCCTAGGAATAGAGTTAACTCCTCTATTGTCCTATATTGCACGAATGACGCACCCAATGCAAAGAATAATGGGATATGCCAGAAGCCTGCTGGAATAGCCCCTAGTAAAAAGAGGTAAAAGTTTGTCCTAAGCAACTTATAACCTAGTAGGACTCCAGCACCGTAAATGGCATAATGGTCCAACATATAAACAACGGGGTTCGTAAATTCTAATCCTTGTGTAATAGGATTAAGGAACGCCACTAAAAGAGCAATGGGAAGGATTAAATCCTTTTTTTCGAATTCTCTAGAGTATCTAATCATAAAAAAATATTCGATTAAAACTTAAAAAAGTTTTCTCTTATAAATATCTAAAACTTAAAACTTTAATTTATTTATCATGCTTTACCATAGTACCCGGTAAAGATGTGGAAGGTAGTGAAGTGGACTCTGTTGAAACCCAGAACGCGGAAGTCTTTATAGGCAATAACGTTCCTAAAATAGGAATTGCAAACATTACAAAGGAAGCTGCCATGGTAACTGCTAAATATGTCATTGCGTCCATGTAAGGTAAGAATTTCACTGGATAGGCGTCCCATCTCCTGATTAACCCGTTATATCCCGCATAACTCATAACGTATCCTAGGGCTAAAGCTGCAGCGGTCCACATGGTTAATCCGGCAGTTAACAGTCCTCTTCCTAAGTTGGAGAAATCTGCATTGCCCATTTTAGTTTTTAGCATATCTAGGAGAATTGCAGTAAATCCTACTATTATTATAGTCCATATCATCATGTGGAAGTGACCTACAATGTAGTATGTGTTGTGAACGAGAACATTAAGTGGATTTTCTGGTAACATTAGAGCTTGTAAACCTGCAAGTATAAATCCTATTAACGCAATGAGCGAAGCCATTCCTATTGGGTCCTTCCAATTATAACCTTTGCTTGTAAATATTGTTAAACCTAAGTTAAGGACTGTCAATCCAGAGCCCGCAGCAAGTATTAATGTAGTTGGAGTTATGAAAGCCCTAATAGCTATTGGTAAAGGCCATGTTTGCAAGTGGTGAACCCACGCTAACATGCCAAAAGTAAATAATAATGCAATGTTCCACCTGGCCCACCTTTCACTGTACAAAGGCCTCCCTGCGTATTGAGGAATTAAAGTGTAAAGCCCTCCGAATACCGTGAAAGGTACGTAATATACTACAGGATGCCCATAGAACCAGAATAATACTACCCAAGTTAACGGGTTTACGGGAACTCCGAACCAGAAATATAATGAATACCACAAGGCAGCAGCGGTAAGTGCAACAATTGTTATTGGCATAAACATTCCTCCAAAAGCCATCCCATAGGCTGCAAATATCGGTATTTTACCTTCCCTCGGTCTTGTCTTATATCCGTCGAAGAATAAAGCCAAGCCTCCAATTATTGCACCAAGTGTATTAAGTACTTGCATGAAGTAAGCTAAGCCTATCATTAAGTTTGCATCAGGTAATCCTCCATATATATCCCAAGTCCCCTTTTGTAATGCTAAGGGAGGATATTCATACCAACCAGTTGTAGGCCCTCCTGCAAATTCAAATATTAAAGGTAAGTTGATTAACCAGAAGGCAATGGTCATTATCTTAAAGTGTAAAATGCTCATCTTACTCTTATAAAGTCCGTAAGCTGCAGCGGCTAAAGTTAGGTCTGGTACTACAATAAACATCGCTACTTGCCCATGCATTGTTACTAGGAAATAGTATAGAGGCGAAATGACCTTCTCTCCTATGCCCGGACAGCATATGTGTGGAGATAATAATATCGTTCTAAACCATAGTGCAGCAATTCCTAAAACAGCTAGCCAAGCTAGTGCTCCTCCTGTGTACATTAACGCTACTCCTACTGTAGACTTAGGATAGAGCTTCATTGTTTCTCATGATAATTATATTAACATAGTTTAAAAGCTTTTCTTTCTTTTAAAACATAAAAAGTTAAAACTAAAATTTAAATTAAAGAGAAGAGAGATAAAAATAAAAAAGATTTTTAATTTATTGTACATCAAAATATCCGTACATATATGAATGACCAATACCGCAGTATTCGGCGCAATGGAATGAGTAGTTACCGGGAGTTGCTGGAGCGTAGAAGAAGGCATAACTATCTATTCCCGGCACAATATTCCAGTTCTGATCTCCGTGAGGTAATTGCATGTAAAATGCGTGGACAACGTTGTTACTATAAAGTATTAATTCTATTGGCTGGTTAGGATAAACCTTGATATATGGGAAACCATCAACATACATTATTGCGTCTGTAATTAAGACTTGTTCAACTGTACTGTTTGGCAGGTAAATTATTTCAGTTACATTTTGTGGTATCCAAGCCCACTGAACAGCTAGCATATAAATCACTAATGTTCCATTAGGTAACTTTGGAGGGAGACCACACTTTAAAGGTAAGCCGTATCTATACGTCGCAGTAGAGCCAGTTAATATTGACTCGTAAGACCATGCCACGAAAATTATTACGAGTAATAGCATTACACCGAACCATATTTTCTCCCAATCCCTATGTTTTGCACTCATGTTCTCAAACTTTCTTATTTTTAGAAAGTTTAAAAGCTTTTCTTTCTTATAAAATATAAAAAATATATGAGATTAAAAAGTTAGATTGCTTTTTTCCTCATTAAGAGATAGTATCCTATCCCTGCCAATGTGGCTAAACCAGCTAACAAGAAACCAAAAAAGTTCTCGAATGGAATACTTGAAGGAGATGCTGACGTAGCTGCGGGTAGGAGGACAATCATATTTACCACAAGTCATCAACTCGCTCTAGTAATATATAAAGCTTTTTCTTTATCAATTATTATTATGAAAATCATTTTATAAATGATATAAAGCTTCGTTAGTTTACTAAGATAAAAAATAAATACTTTCGTATTTTCTAAAATATCTTGATAGACATGAGAGCCCTAAGTAAAATAGGAGCTGTAATACTAATACTCATTTTCGGCGGGACTGCTGTAATGGCAGGCTTTTTAGCATACAACTTTGCAAAAGTGACCTACCCAGTTGTTTATTGCTACCACCCTACAACAACGACTACTCCGGTAACGACTACTGTACCACCAACTCAAATTACCCACAATTTGTTGCCTTATAATCCTTCTACTAAGACTGTTTACTTGTATATTTCTACTTGGGATAATACTACTCCGTATAATTTTAATGGTACTTCAGACGGTGAGTTGCATCTTTTTATTCCTGCAGGTTGGAAG
>Ga0326758_100086_pt1 | contig 33818 bp, 31 predicted proteins | sample GCRJH_S_FD_207221 | JGI IMG/M metagenome (GOLD analysis project Ga0326758, IMG submission 207221) | Hot spring sediment microbial communities from Geyser Creek Basin, Yellowstone National Park, WY, United States - GCR.JH_S | ecosystem: Environmental > Aquatic > Thermal springs > Near-boiling... | reverse complement strand
ATCGCCTTAACCCTCCTAGCCATTGAAAGAAATTTTGAAAAAGAAGTATTTGAAATATAAGGGTGCTATCCATCCCCGCCCTGGAAGGGTGAGGCTTTCCGCCCCCTTAACCCCCATTTTCTGTAAACCAGAGGTCAAGGGTCTCAGGTCCTCGAGCACCAACACCTCCTCGTTCCTGTTGTGGTTAATTACAACGTCCACGTACCTGCTCACCCAGTCCTTCCTCCTCTCCCTGATAACGGAGTTCCCTAACTTCTCGATGAGCCGGTGGTCGTTGCTTAGGGGCTTTGTCCTTTCTGGAAGTAAGGGGAAGAGGTACTTGTCCTCGATCTTTGCGTGCCAGTTCACGACTAAGTCGTGTATCTCCGCCAGCTTCCTGAAGGCAGTTTCCTCGCATTCGCTCATTAGGTCCCTGACCTCGGAGAGTCTCACCCTAATGATCGCGTGCTCGAAGTAAATCAGGTCGACCAGGTCTTTTATCCACAAGGCGCATCACTCCTTCAAATCACCCTTAACCCGTATGCTACGGACGTCGCTGCTAATAACGTGAGGAATAAGAGGTCCTTCCACAGGCCCTTCCTGCCCAAATTCCTTATCTCCTTGGGCGAGGACAGCCTTTCCCCAGGCCTGAGGAACCTGAAGGACGGCTCTACCAGGGCTAAGGCCATCAGGGGATGGTTGACCGTGAGGGGAGCGACCGTTAGGAGGGAGGCGACCCAGGAGAGCCTGACGGAGTTCGGGCTGAACCTCCTGAAGGGGAGCTTGTACTCAACGTAAACGGCTCCGGTAAAGACGTACAGGGTTCAGTAAAGGTAGGCAACCAAGAAGGTAGGACCTATGAACCCTCCCCACACGAACGACAAGGACGCTATTAGGGCCGTACCGGTCACGTTGCTCCAGGCCTGGAGGTTCGCGCTATAAAGCAGTAAGGTGGCCAGGAGGAACGCCGCTGGAACCGAAAGTAAGAAAGGCGGCTCGAGGAGGGCTAACGATAGATAAGGGACTGAAATCAAGGTTATGATCAGACCCTCCCTCGGTCCGAGCCTTCTCGAGGCTGCCCTGGGCCTCAAGCGCTCCGTAGCAACAAGGGTCGCCAGGGCCAAGGGGATGAGGAGGACAGCCCTCACCGGGTCGACCCCTACTATGGGTAGCAGCGACACTATGTATGTTAGGGCGCCCACGAAATAGAGCCCCCTGTTCCTCGTTACGCCCCTGCCCTGAGCGGAAGATCCCTCCATACCCACTGACTGAAAAATCGGAGAGAGCTATTCAGTGAGATCCCTAACGGGTTAGGGCTCGTCATTTCGGGGCCTAAGCTTAAAAGGTAGCCTGTTGCCCCGATTTCGCCTGTATGGGACTGAGGAAGCTCGACCTGGCCTTATTATCCCTCGGCTACTCGTTGGCCTTCTTCGACATCTTCAACGTCCCTTACATAGAGAACTACTCCTCGAAGGAGATAGGCCTCGTCCCTTCAGCCCTGATACTTTCGGCGGAAATGATCGGTTATGTCCTGGGCGGGCTGATCAACGGCTTTTTGGCTACCAGGTCGGGCAGGAGGGCGGGGCTGATAGCTTCCTCCCTAACGATAGCCCTGGGCTCCTCGATGGGGCTGACTGCCAACTCCTTCGCACAGCTCTTCCTGGCGGAGCTGATCATAGGCGTTGGGATAGAGGGCGAGATAAGCGTAGTACCTGCCTATATCTCAGAGATGGTGGGCCCCGACGTGAGGGGGAAGAGCGTCGGCCTCGTTTCGGCGAGCGGCTTCCTGATGTCCTTGGTAGTCGGCCCCCTGGCAGTCCTCTTGGACCAAGGCTACTGGAGGCTCCTGTTCCTGCCGAGCCTTCTGTTGGCCCTGGTCTCGTTGGCTTACAGGCTCACCCTAAAGGAGTCGGGGATGTGGTTGGAGAGGAGAGGGCAAAGGCTCGTTTGGGACAAGGGCGCGTTGATATTCCTAGTTATATGGTTCGCCAGCTACTTCACGGGCTACGCTCTCTTCTCCACCCCCGTTTTCGAGCTCATAAGGCAGAAAGGTCTGAACGATAGCCTCGCGTTCACCTACATCCTCTACGGGGACCCGCTTGGAGTGATCGCGGCGTCGGTGTTGGCCGATAAGTTAGAGAGGAAGTACGGCTCCGCCCTCCCCAACCTGTTGACTGCCGTACTGATAGCCCTCTGGCCCTTCTCTCCCAACGGCTTGGCCTTCCTGGCTTTAGGCTTTACCATAATGTTCCTCCAGGGCTTCAAGTTCCCCATGATGTACGCTTACACCGCTGAGAACTTCCCCACGAAGTTCAGGACCGTCGGGTTCGGAATCGCTGACGGTCTGGGACACTTGGGCGGCGCCTTAGGCCCCTTGGTTTACGCCCTGCTGAGCCAGAACTCTCTGAGCGCCTCGACCGCCCTAGTCGGCTCCGTTAGCGTCATTTCAGGGGCCCTGATCCTGACCTTCGGTCTCAAGACCACCGGAGTTCCCCTTGAGAAGCTCAAGGGCTGAGGAGAAACCCTTTAATTTTTGTTCGGCGCCTTACTTTCGAGTGGATAGGGACTTAAGCCTCCTCATGATATCCAGGGCCCTCAGGAGCTTCGTCGCGGGCTACGTTAGCGTAATCATAGGCCTTTACCTGCTGGATAAGGGGCTTTCGTTGCCTGAAATAGGGGTGGTCTTCGCGGTCGGTTCCTTCTCCAACCCCCTGTTGTCTCTTGCCTTCGGCTTGGCCGGGGACAGGGCGGGGACCAAGAGAGCCCTGCTGGTCTCCCTCTTCACCTTGGTTATAGGACTAACCCTAACCTATTTGTCGGCGAACTTCTACCTCCTCCTCCTAGCCTCAGCCCTGAGCGGTTTCGGGACAGTCGGAGGTTTAATTGGGGGAGGGATAGGGGCCTCCGCGGCTCCCCTCTTCTCCTCCCTGATCTCGAGAAAGGTAGAGAGGGAGAGGTTGAACTGGGTGATGACGGTCTTCACTGCCCTGTCCTCCTATTCTGGTGCTGCGGGGGCCCTGCTTTCAGGCCTGGACTACTCGACCCTTTTCCTTATTGGTATATTTCTGGCCCTGGCTTCGACACTCGTAGCTGTACCGGTGAAGGAACCGGAAGGGAGGGGAGCCACGCGTGAGGACGGTCTGAGGGGGACCGGTCAAGGAACCGCGTCGGGCGTGAACGAGAGGAAGTATTTGGCTCTCTTCTCCGTGACGGGGGCTCTCAACGGCGTCTCCCAGGGCTTGGTGGTACCCTTCATGCCTGTCGTTCTGAAGCTCCACTTCGGCATGAACAACGGCCTTATAGGTTCCCTTTATACAGTGATCGGAGTAGCCTCTGCTACAGCAATGCTACTCCTGTCGCCAAAACTCAGCGAGAGCATGGGAATAGGGAGGTTCATATTCGTTTCGAGGACCGTCAGCGCCGTTTCAGCCCTTGGGATACCCTTCGTGGATAACGAGGTCTTGGCTATCGTGCTTTTCGTATCCTTCATGACGCTCAGGGTTCTCCCGCTTCCGGCCCAGCAGGCCCTGATGGCCGCTGTGATAAGCGAAAGAAGGAGGGGAACCGCGTTCGGGCTGAACCAGAGCTCCAGGCTGCTCCCGTTCTCGTTGGCTTCCCTACTCGGGGGATACCTCTTCGGCCTCGGCCTACTGGCCCTGCCGTTCGTCCTCGCCCTGATAGCGACCGAGGGCAGCGGCTCCCTCTACTACAAGTACTTCGCGGACCTCCGGCTCTCGAGGGTATCCTTCCAGGTGGATTAAGTTATAAAAAGGATTCAGAAAAATCAAGACTGCCTTGACCCTTATTACCAAATTTACAAATTAGGAATTCGGCAACGGTTTAGTCTTCGTTGTTTATTTCGGAAAAAACTTATCCGCTTGGATTGATTCTAGTACCTCACTTATCGATCCTCCACATCAAGAGGCTGACCGCTATCAGCACCGCGTCGAGTACCCAGCTGATCACCACGTACACGTTAACGGGCAGGGGATGGCCTACGAAGAGTGCAGGCCCAACCCTCGTTTCCGTCAGCAGGAGGAAGTCTATCACGTAGAAGATTAGGCTCGGTAGGTAGAGGCCCTTTACCCTGAGCAGGAAGACCACGGCCGTAACTATTGCCAACGAGGCTGTTAGGGCGAAGAAGTTGCCGTAGATCTGCGTTGCTAGAGCGTTCCCTGGGAACATCACGCGGGAAGCTAGGAACAGGTGTACCCCAGCCCAGAGCGACGCTCCGAGACCTCCGACCCACCCCAGGACCTGAACCGCCAAGGTCTTTGAACCGGACATCGAACGCCATCGCTGCTGAGTCCTATTTAACTCTATTCAAAAGATATTTAATTAATTATCCCGCGTTTTATTACTTTATTTTGTTACTGAAAAAGTCGAATTACTTTTCAGTTCGATGAACGTGAAGGCTTTACCTTTTAAGTACCGTCAAAATACGTTTCGCCTTCAGAACGTCAGGATCTGGTAGCCCTTGTTAGCGTGATCCAATATCACTTCGGCGCCCTTAACGAGATCGTCGTAATGAACGAGGTCTTCCTTCGTCACGTTGAAGTTGGCCATAGCCATCTGACACGCCAGAACCTTCACTCCGGCCTTCTTTAAGTCCTCAGCGGCCTTGCTGACTATCTGGGAGGTCTCGGACTTCCTGCTCAGCGCGTTTATTCCCGGTCCCAGAAAAACCATCCTGACATCATCCGCCCCCAAGACCTTGAGCCTCTGCCCCACGTTTATCGCCGTGTTCACGTCCATTGGGTTCTGGGACTTGACTACGATGAGGAATTTGACCACGAGAGGTTTAAACGCTTCGTTCTTTTTAAAATTAATTTAGACTAAGTATTCTTAAAGCGCTACGTTCAGTAGGGGCAGGCCGGATCCTCAGCCAGGGGGTCACCGTAAACGGCGTAGGCCCTGGCCCTGCTTCCCCCGCAGACGTTCACGAACTGGCAGGTCCCGCACTTCCCACCCAGCTTCGCGCCCCTTATTTTGACCAACACCTCGTTGTTACGGTAAATGTCTACTATACTCCTCTCCCTCACGTTCCCTAATGGTAACGGGAGGAACCCGCTAGGGTAGACTTGCCCGTCGTAGGACACGAAGAGGACCCCCGAACCGTCCATGGTCGGGACGAACGACTTGTCCACTTCCTTAATCGGCTCGCCCAAGAGGCTCCTCAGCTCCCTGATCAGCTTGTTGTTGAGGTTGGGCCCCGAGTATTCCAGCTTGGCCCTCCTGAAGAACGGCGCCTCCACCGTTCTCACCACCATGTCGTACCTGGACACCTCCACGAGGAACTCTATTACCTCCCTGTAGGCTTCTTTGGGTACGTCGAGCTCTGCTGTGCCCCTACCGACCGGGATGAGGAAGAAGACCTCCCAGACCTTCACTCCCAGGTCCTTGAGCAGTTTGGCTACCCTCGGTAGCTCGGGGTAGCTTCCCTTCCAGACCACCGTGTTTACCTGAACGTTCAGGCCCTCCTCCAGGCCGGCCTTGATGCCGTTTATTGCGTGCTTATAGCTCGCGAACCCCCTCAGCCAGTCGTGGGTCTTGGGCTCCGCACCGTCGAGGCTTATCGATACGTACCTTACCCCCGCCTCCTTGAACCTCCTCATGACTTCCCTCGTGAGCATGGGCGAGGGGGCGGGGGCGACCGAGGTTATCAGCCCCAAGCCTCTAGCGTAATCCAGAAGCTCGAAGAGGTCCTTCCTCATCAGGGGGTCGCCGCCGGTGAAGACCACGATAACCTTCCCGAACTGGGCTATGTCCTCGAGGAGCCTCTTCCCCTCCTCGGTCGTCAGCTCCCCGGGTAAGGGCCTCTCTATGGCGTCAGCCCTACAGTGCTTACAGGCCAAAGGGCAGGCCTTGGTCATCTCCCAGAAGACCAGGTGGGGGGCCCTCTCGAACCTCCCCGGGGCTCTTCCGGCCTGGACAGCCTGAGACAAGGTCGAGGTAATGAGCGAATCGGTAGGATAAAACTATCAGCTTAATTCCTCCGTGTTAGATTTCAGCGACGAGCCATGCCGTACAAGGACCTCAGGGAGTTCCTGGAGGTTCTGGAGGACAAGGGGGAGCTGGTCAGGCTGAAGGAGGAGGTCAGCGTCGACTTGGAAATGGCCGCTGTGCTCAGGAAGCTGGCCTACTCCAAGGGACCGGCGGTGATCTTCGAGAGGATTAAGGAAAACACACTTCCCGCGGTGGGGAACGTCTTCGGGACCTGGGAGAGGGTCCTTTTAGCTACTGAGGGGGTTGACCCTGAGGAAAAGGCTAAGGCCTTGACGGAGCTCCTGGCCTTCAGGCCCCCCGAGGGAATACTTGATGCTGTGAAGAGCCTAGGGGAGCTGAGGAAGGTCGCCTCCTACTTCCCCAAGAGGACTTCGAGGACTCCCATGGACGTGGAGTGGAAGGAGATAGATCTCTTCAAGCTCCCCGCCATCAGGCAGTGGCCCCTAGAGCCAGGAAGGTTCCTGACCTTCGGGGCGACCTTCGTGAGGAGAGGGGAGTCGATCAACTACGGCTATTATAGGCTTCAGGTGATAGCCAAGGACAAGTTCCTGGTTCACTGGATGCCTTGGAGGAGGAGCGAGGCCTACGCCTTCGGCCAAAATAAGGTCGAGGTAGCGGTGGTCTTCGGCATGGACCCCGTTACGACCCTCTTGGGCGGAGTCCCCGTGCCTCCTCCCCTGGAGAAGCTCTTCGTCTCGGGAGTGCTGAGGGGGGAGGGGGTGGAAGTCGTCGAGGGCAGAACCGTTGACTTGAGGTACCCCGCCAACGCGGAGCTCGTGATTGAGGGCGAGTTGACGGGGGAGACCGCGCCGGAAGGCCCTTACGGCGATCACGCTGGCGTCTACTCGATCGTTAAGAACTACCCAGTGGTTAGAGTCAAGGCGATCTACTCCAGGGAGAACCCCCTGATACCAGTAACCACAACCGGTAAGCCCGTCCTCGAGGACGGCAACTTAATACTCTTCGGCCAAAAGGTCGTCAAGCCCCTGCTCAGGACAATCCTACCAGAAATGGTCGACTTCTACATGCCTCCTGAGGGCCTAAGCTACGTCTTCGTGGTCTCGATCAGGAAGAGGTTCCCGGGCCACGCCAGGAAGGTCATGAGCGCCATATGGGGGCTCACTCCCCTGATAGGTAAGATCCTGATAGTCGTGGACCACGACGTAGACGTCAGGGATTGGGGACAAGTGCTTTACGCCGTTTCCGCCCACGTGGACCCGCAGAGGGACGTGGTGGTTTTAGAAGACTTCCCCGCGGAGGAGCTAGACCCCTCGCCCTCAACCCCGGGCTTGGGGAGTAAGCTCGGCATAGACGCGACCCGTAAGCTCCCCGAGGAGTACGGAGGTAAGGAGTACCCGAAGGACGTAGTGGTTCCCGACGAGATCGAGAGGAAGGCGGACGAGGTGCTGTCGAGGCTCCTGAGCCAGGTCAAGAGAAAGAAACTGTAAGGCCTAAGGTCGTTAATCCGCATAAGAGTTTTCTCTAAAGATTTAACTAAGGAATAGTTCTTTCCCTAGGGCTTCAGGAGGTTTCCTGGCTTGTAGCAGGTCCCTTTGATCCTAGAGTCTCCAGACATGGGAATGAGGTCGGCGATAATCGTCAGGAGCGACAAGCTGGACAGGGTGGTTGCGCTCAGCGACATCTTTTACGGAATGGAACTAACCCCCCTCCACTTGCCCTTCATTATACTGGCCACCCTCGCCTCGCCTTATCTTCCTCAGGCGAACTTCAAGGTGAACAAGGTAGTGGACTTCCTCACCGACTTCCAAATAAGGCCCGTCAGCACCCTCCAAGGGATGGTGGTGATGGTGTACGACCTCGACTCCAACAGGCTCTACAAGACCGTCTCGAACTACTCCTCTAACTTCGACAAGGATCAGGCCTACTTCCAGGCCCTGGTGAACAGGGGCGTGGTTAAGAGTGACGAGACTCTGATAAGGATAACCAGCGTGGAGGGCAAAGTAGAGATAGTGCCGGAGACGAGGTTCGAGCCGGACTGCGACGTCTTAGCAGCTTATTTCTTCGCCAGGAGCTCCCTTCCCTACAGTCAACGCGTTTACGGTGGCGACCGCCACCGCACTGACCCTAGCGAGTAAGGCGATGGGGAACAGGACCAAGTACGACGCGGGCGCTTTGGCGGAATTGGTGACTACCTTCAAGACCAGGTTTCCCATCAGGCTGAAGGCTGAAGGCCTGCCCGACCCCCAAAGGGTAGTAACCTTCAACATCGTGAAGTCGGCCGCGACGGAGACTAACCTCCAGGTGACCGAGCTGATGGGAGAGAGTTCCGCAGTCATAGACCCCAGGGATAGGCTGTCGAGGTGTACCTTCAAGTACCCGACCTTGCTCTCTATGGCCTTTCTGGAAACGTTCAGCCCGAAGTCCTGGATTCAGAAGACCCTTTACGGCTATTACGTACAGTCCTTCGTGGGTGAGGGAGGAAACGGATACGTGTTGGCAGCCTCGAGGGATCCGAAGTCGGAACCCAAGTACGCCCTGAAGGTCTTCAAGCTCTTCTCCTCCTCCGGGACGACCACTCTCACCAGGAGGAACATATCCGAGTTCATGAGGGAGGCGTCCCTCCTGACCTCGCTCTCCCACAGGAACCTGGTGAGGGTCTTCGCCGTTTACATAGACTCAGTCGCCATAAGCGAGATCCTCTCGGGCAGGACGGAGACCTTCATCAACAACCCCCCGCTCCTCGTGTTCGAGTACATGGCAGGGGGCAATTTAGGCCAAGCAGTGGGTAAGTTCGGCCCGCTGGGCGTGGAGGCCGTGCTCCACGTGCTCAGGTACGTGGGGTCGGCGCTGAACTACCTCCATTGGGTGAACCTGGTGCACCTAGACGTTAAGCCGTCCAACATCTTCGTCTCGACGCCCTATTCGAGCAAGGAGGGTCTGGAGAAGCTTTTGGCCAAGGGCGACGTGAAGCTGGGGGACCTCGGCTCAGCGGTCAGGGAGGGAAGCAAGTACTTCGCCGTGACCCTGGAGTACTCGCCCCCGGAGCAAGTCGAGGGGTTAATGAGGGGAGGCACGGCGTCTAAGTCCATGGACGTTTTCTCGCTGGGGGCCACAGCGTACGCCCTGCTCACGGGGAAGCACTTCAACCCGCCGAATGTGGTGAGGCTTTACAGCAACGCTTTGGACGACTTCGTAGTCGGCGGGGTCGAGTGGGTCAACCACATGGCCAGAGCGAAGGAAGAGTACAGGAAGTTCTGGGACTCCCTAGAGGACCCGTTAGGGGGTCTGATAAAGAAGATGACGCATCCCGACCCTTCCAGCAGACCCTCGATGAAGGAGGTTTTGGAGGAAGTGGAGAAGCTCATAGGAAACAAGTGAAAAGGTCGCCCTTTAACCTCACTCCGCCTGGAGCTTGTCGAAGACGTAGTTCAGCAACCCCCCGCTCTTAATGTATTGGACCTCCACGTTGGTCTCGACCCTAGCTACTCCTTTGACCTCAATCGCTTTGCCGTCCGGCTTCTTGAACACGACTGTCACCTCCTTCCTCGGGGTCAGGTCCTTCAGGCCGATGATCGATACCAGCTCCTCCCCCGTGAGGTTCAGCGACTTCACGTCCTGCACCTGGACGGGCACGACGCCCATAGCGACGAGGTTGCTCCTGTGTATCCTCTCGAAGCTCTCGGCTATAACGGCCCTGACTCCCAGGAGTGCCGTCACCTTGGCGGCCCAATCCCTTGAGCTTCCAGAGCCGTACTGCTTGCCCGCGACTATGACCAGAGGGACTCCCCTCCTCTTGTACTCCATGGCTGCCTCGTAGACCGTGACGACCTTTCCTTCGGGCAAGAGCTTCGTGAACCCTCCCTCCCTATCGACCATCAGGTTCCTGAGCTTGGGGTTCGCGAAGCCGCCCCTGAGCATAACCTCGTGGTTCCCCCTCCTGGCGCCGTAGGTGTTAAGGTCCTTCTCGCCCAGCTCCCTCAGGTACTTCCCGGCTGGCGATTCTGGGTCTATGTTACCTGCGGGGGAGATGTGGTCTGTCGTTATTTTGTCTCCCAGAAGCAGGAGCATCCTTGCGTCGATGACGTCCTCGTCGTTCTTCCTCCTCTCGGAGAACCAGGGCGGCATCCTTATGTAAGTTGACCTCTCGTCCCATTCGTACAGCTCCCCTTCGGGCGCCTTCAGGGACTTCCACCTCTCGTCCCCCTCTAGAATGTTGCCGTACTTCTTCAGGAAGTACTCCGGCCTAAGCGCCTTGAGGTAAAGCTCCTTGACCTCGCTAGGCTTGGGCCACAGATCCCTGAGGTAGACAGCCCTCCCGTTGGGGTCGAAGCCTATCGGGTCCTCCAAAAGGTTGATGTCTATCCTGCCAGCCAGGGCGAAGGTCACGACCAGCGGGGGAGAGGCCAGGTAGGTCCCCTTCAGGAGGGGGTTTATCCTGCCCTCGAAGTTCCTGTTCCCGCTTATCACCCCGAAGGCCTCTATCCCTTGCTCCCTTATGTCGGCCTCTACCTTAGGAGGCAACGGGCCGGCGTTGCCTATGCATGTCATACAGCCGAAGCCGACTATGTGGAAGCCCAGGGCCTGGAAGTACGGGGTCAAGCCCAAAGCGTCCAAGTACTCCTGGACCACTATGGAGCCGGGCGAGAAGCTGGTCTTCACGTAACGGGGGACCCTCAGGCCGAGCTCCACCGCCCTCTTAGCTAAGAGGCCGGCCGTCAGGATGAGGCTGGGATTGGAGGTGTTAGTACAGCTGGTTACAGAGGCCAGCACCACGGCCCCGTCAAATATCTCCTTCCCCTGCCTCCTCTGCTTCCTCACGGGAGCAGAATCCCTCAGTAGCCTCAGTGGGACCCTCTCGTCGGGGTTCCTCGGTCCCGCGACGGAGGGCTCCACCTCGCTTAAGTCGACCTCCACCACCTCTGAGTATTCCGGCTGCTCGCTCCCGTCGTACCAAAGGGAGTTGACCTCGGCGTAGTCCTTGACGACCTCCCCGTTCCTGGCGGTCCTGTTGAGGAACTCAACCACCTGCTCGTCTATCGGGAAGTACCCTACCGTGGCCCCGTACTCGGGGGCCATGTTGGCGATGGTCGCCCTGTCGGGAACCGTTAAAGAGGAGAGCCCTGGGCCGAAGAACTCGACGAACTTCCCGACAACGTTCCTCTTCCTCAGCATCTCAGTTATGTACAGGGCCAAGTCGGTCGCCGTTACCCCCTCGTTGAGCTCGCCGACCAGCTTGACCCCAACGACCTCGGGCACCGTCATGTAGTAGGGCTCGCCCAGCATCACCGCCTCGGCCTCGAGTCCTCCCACGCCCCAGCTTAGGACTCCTATCCCGTTAGCCATCGTGGTGTGGCTGTCGGTGCCGATCACGATCTCGGGGAAAGCGTAGAGCTTCCCCCTCAGCTCCCTTAAGTCCACCACCTTGCTCAAGTACTCCAGGTTCACCTGGTGGATTATGCCCGATCCCGGCGGGAAGACCCTGAGGTTCCTGAAGGCCCTCTGAGCCCACTTGAGGAACCTATACCTCTCCTCGTTCCTCCTGTACTCCAGGTCCCTGTTCAGGAGGAGGGAGTAGGCGGTCCCGTAGTAATCAACGCTGACCGAGTGGTCAATTATTAAATCGCTCTGAATGACCGGGTTCACCCTTGAGGGGTCCTTGCCCCTTTTCTTCAGCTCCGTCCTCATGGCGGCCAAATCGACCAAAAGGGGGACTCCCGTGTAGTCCTGCATTATGACCCTGGTCGGCATGAAGGCGAACTCCTGACCTACCTTCCTTCCGGCCAGGACCTCAAAGTCCTGCTCCGTTACCTTGTAGCCGTCGAGGTTCCTCATCACGTTTTCGAGGAGAACCCTTAGGGAGTAGGGGAGCTTGCTTACCTTCACCCCGAGCTCCTCGAGCTGGGAGAGGGGGAAGTAGTAAGCCCTCTTGCCCCCGAAGCTGCCCTGAGCGTCCTTGAACATTTGAACCGCGGTGAACTCTTTACATTTAACGTCTTATAACGTATTTGTGAGTCTAGAGGAGCTCAAGGGGCTCTGCCAAAGGGGAGCCAAGGCTATTGCGGTCTTCGGAAGCTACGTTAGAGCGAAGGACTACGTCGAGGGGGTATCCGACCTGAACGTCTTCGCCCTGACGAGGGATAAGCAACTGCTACTGGAGCTGGCGAGCATGGGGTACTCGCCGGTTATGCTCGACGAGGAGAGCCTCAGACAACTGTGTGAGGCCGGCGACCCCTTGTGCTATTACGTGCTTTACGACTCGAAGGTCCTGTGCGGCTCGCTCCCCCGAGTCTCCTTCAAGCTCACTGACGGGACCTGCAGGAAGCTCAGGGATCAGGCGATAAACAGCTTCTGTTTCGCGATAGAATCCCACTTCCGCTCCGATGAGCTCAACTCCGTGAGGTACGCCTTCAAGGCGATTAAGCTCTCCGTAGCTTACAGGGTCTGTAGGGATAAGAACAGGGTGATAGTTTCCAACGACGAGGCTGAGAGTAGCTGTAAGGAGCTAAACCTGGCCGGTTGCTCCGAGATGAAGGACTTGCTCATGATGATGAGGCTCAAGCTCAAGCTCACGACTTGGGCCCTCGACAGGATAGCCCAAGCCCTGTCGAATAACTTGGACTTGCCTGTGCCGACCGCGAGCGACCTGATGAGGGAATACGGAGACCACGTGGCCAAACTCGTTTACGACAACGGGGTTTGGAGGGTTTTACTTAAGGACGGCAAGTGGGACTCGTTCAAGAAATAAAAAGAAATTTAATCTTGCTCATCGAGAACTTAATGTGATAAGCTATGCCCCAGAGGGAAACCGAACAGTATCAGAAGGACGAAGAGAGGGATCTGGAGAGGGCCGAGGAGTACGAGCACACCACCATGAGGGCTTCCGCGATCGGCACCAACAAGTTCGAGCTCAGCACCGGGATAATCGTTGCGGCCAGGTTCGCGGATAAGCTGAGGAGGGTAGCTCTGGTAGCCTTCGGGAAAATGGTCGATAAGAACGTAGTGCTGAGGGACGTCGCCGAGCTCAATCAGGAGCTTTACGAGGAGATAGTCAACAAAAGGAAGATCGGGAAGCTGGACGTGATTAGGATAATCGTTGACGCGGAGTACGACGAGAAGGAGAACAAGATAAAGTTCTCGAACATCAGGATCCAGCATTTCGTCCCTGAGGACGAGTGTGCCTCGAGAGAGGACCTAGAGAGGCTTCAGAAAGAGAACGAGGAGTTGAGGTCGAAGCTTGAGAAGATCAAGCAGATGTTGACCGCACTCTGACGGCTCCCGTAAGATTTCTTTAACCTTTTTTCGAGAGTAGCCCGGAGTGCCAGCATAATGGACGTAGAGGGTAGGCTCAAACTCACCATAGCCATAGCGGGGATATTGACAGTTGTCTTTGAGTACCTGATCTTCAGGTTCCTTCTCGGCCTTGTTGGCATTCCCGCCATCGCCACCGTACCCTTACTAGGGATCTTCTTCCTCTTCCAGTACTTGATCGGGCCGGTGATATTGAGTAGGAACCTGATTGAGGTAAAGCCAGGAGACGCGCAGTACGGCTGGCTCCATGATATGGTCTCGAGCTTGGCCTACGCGGCCGGTTTCAAGAAGCCCCCTAGGGTTTTCGTCGCCGACGAGCCCTTTCCTAACGCGTTCGCGTTCGGGAGCGTGATATCTGGTAACAGGGTTGCCGTCACTCTGCCCCTGATCAACATAGCGACCCCGGAGGAGCTGAGGGCTGTCATCGGGCACGAGCTTGGCCACCTCAAGCACAGGGACGTGGAGCTGGGCATAGCCATCGGCCTTATCCCTACCGCCCTTGGTTACGTCGCTTGGTTCCTCATGAACGCCGGATACATGGCCCTAGTCTTCGCGACCGTGGAAGAGGATCTAATTATCGGATTAGCCATGTTGGCGATCGGCGCCTTCCTTTACGCGATCACGGTTTTCCTACAGATTTTCGTGTTGTGGTTCAACAGGCTCAGGGAGAGCTACGCCGATTTACACGCTTTCCAACTCTTAGGGAGGGACTCCGCTCCCCTCGCGACGGCGCTGGCGAAGATAGTGATTTACATGCAAAAAGTCAGGGTGGATCCCTTCACGGGGACTGTTGTGACGGCGAACGCGGTTAAGATACCTACAAACCAACCCTTCGAACTGGTAAGGGAGTGGCTAAGCCAGAAAACTTCCGTCTTCATGGACCTGTTCTCCACGCACCCCCATCCTGCAAAAAGAGTTCAGATGTTGAACAAGCTGTTGAGGAAGTACGGCCTCAGCCTTTAGCCAGGCCTATGACGAAACCTATTATGAAGGCGATCGAGTTATAAGGAATGAACTTCACGATCTCCTGAGCGCCGCCCGCGTAACTTTGCAGCCTCACGAGGGAGGAATTAATCAAGGCCTCTATCTGCTGAGGGCTAACGTAGCCGGCGACCATCAGTAGAATCACTATAGCCAGGAGGATTAACGCGACGACTAGGACTTTACGAATCAGTATGCCTATAAGAAGGCCCAAAAGGAACGAAATTACCAGCTGGACTATTTCGGCCTCGGTAATATTGGAAGGTAAGGCGAGCGCTGCCATACTTTGATTCTTTCGATGTGTGCCTAGTTAAAAATTTATTACGAGGCCCCATCACTTACGCCCATGGCTAAGACGGTGAAATACGAAGTCGTGGCTAAGATCGTCAAGAAGGATCAGAGCGTGGAGTTAAGGAGGATCTTCAGGAAGTTAAAGAACGCGAGGGACTTCGTTTCTGAAACGATAAAAGGACTGGAGTGCACGCCCTTCACGGAAAAGGAAGGGGAGTTAGTGAGGGAGTGTAAGGGGCCTAACGTCAGCGCTAACGTTCGGATAATCAAGCACGCGTTGAAGAGATACGAGGTGACCGTTAAGTCGCCGAACGGGGAGGAGAAGGTAGTCGCCGCGACCCTCAGCGAGGCGCTTAGGGTCGTCCAAGAGAAAGCTAGGCAGCAGGGGTTGGAGTGCGGTGAGCCGAAGCTCGAGAACGGTGTTAGGACGATAGAGTGTTCGAAAGGAGACACCAAAATGACGGCGGAAATAAGGGTCCAGAAGGGATCCCTGCTTAAGGATGAGCTTTTCGCCAGGAAGAAATCGAAGCAGACAGCTACCCAAAAGAACAAATAACGTTATTTGAAAATTTTAAAAATTAATGTTAGATTTGAAAGTTTGATTATATAAAAAGAATTAGTTTAGGCCGCCTTAGCTTTCTCTTCTTTAATTCCCGTCGTGTCGCCGAGCTTGAAGTGCACTTTCAGCTGTATCCTTGTGGCCCCCAGTAGCTCCTCCAGGTCGCCGACGACCTTTTCGTATAGCTCGCCGACGTCCACTTTGTACAAGTAGCTGGGCCTACCTTTCCTGCTTTCTTTTTCAACCAGCTCCTCCTTCTTCACGAGACCCATCTCGTACAGGTTCTTGAGGCTCTTGCTCACGGAGGCCTTCGAGACGTTGAGGCTCTTGCTTAACTCCTCGATCGTGGTAGCCTTACCGGTCTCCATCAGGTAGTGCAACACCCTTATGTCGCTTTCCGAGAGGCCGTACAGGAACTTCAGCACCTCGTGGACGTCGACCTCTCTCCCAGACAAGGCCCTCATTACCACAGCTTATTCACCAGGTTTAACTGAAATTCTTAAGTTAAATTAGTTTATGTGTAAATGATTATAAAATAAACCTACAAATATGAACATTTATATACTTTAGTGTTTAAGTGTATACTTTTGTATATCAAATGTATATCGAATTTCACATCTGCTGGGCCTGTAGACTCCTTATTAAGGAGACTATCGAAGAGGCGTCGACGCCCTCCAGATCCCCCTTCTCGTTTATCGCGAAGAAGTACCAGCCACTGTCAACCCTTACCCCTTTAAACCTCTCAATCCTCAGCGACCTTATCACGGTGTTGGGAATGGGTTCAACGTTCAACTGGATCAACCCGTCAAATAGGAACTTCACTAGATCTAGTGAGATGTCGATTTCCTGGCTGACTGAGTTGTAAGTGAAGAGCGCTAGGGTTCCCTTTCCGTAGATGATCGAAGAGACGCCCTTTATGAACTGCACCAGCTGGTTGACGTCATACCTCAACGTTAGCTCGTTCATGGAGTCGATGATTATGAGCCCCGTTATGTCCGTGACCATAGACCTCAGGTCTGAGATCACGTCTGAGCCTTGAATTATGTCCGGGTCCTTGACCCCATCGCTGAAGTAATTAACTATCTTCAAGCGGTTAAGCATGGACGTGTCCTTCTGAGCGAACCACCTCTTTACCTTTCTCGGGTCCTCTTCGAAGGCCGAATAAACGACCTCTTTGCCCGACTTAATGACCTGTTCGGCGAGCTTCTTCACGATCAAGCTCTTGCCGCTGCCCACAGGGCCGTAAAGGAGCACGACGTACTCCTCGGCTGAGGAAAGGACCTCGTCGAGAACCTTCACGCCGAGGCTTATCTTGAAATTCGACATCGAGTTCAGAAGACAAATCCTAGTTAATTAAACCCTAATGGAATAGTGCTTATTCTGACCGCTTAGCGGTGCCCTCATCGCTTACTCTCCTGACCAGCAGGCCCAAGACGAAGGCTACGACCCCGAAGAGAGCCAGCAGGATGCCGAAGAGGTTCAATATCGCGAGTATCGCGTAGGACGCTCCGGACTCCTTATACGCGTAAACGACGTTCACTGGACGACCTAAGTCGTTGACGATGCTCACTTGAGCCGAGGTACCGTACGAGAGCACCTCGTAAGCCGTGGTGTTCAAGCTAGTCCCGTTATACGGGATCACTGCGGGCACGGAGTTCACCACTCTCCCCCCGTCGACGTGAAAGCTCAGGTTTCCAGGGTAGAAGCCGAAGTAGAACTCACTGAAAGGCACGGAGAACGAGATGGATTGGTTAGGCTCTAGGAGGACGCTCCTCTCGACCCTCAGCCCAGCTAGTTCGTAGTTCGAAATGAAGTAAGTCAAGGAGCCCACTATTAGGAGGATTATCCCCGCTGCGATGAGCCTCCTCATCGCTCAGGCACAGTATTGAAACACAGGGTAAGCTAAAAACGAAGGACTTTCGCCTATCGTTTCCTGTTAAGATTCTCACTTATCTCGACGAGGGTCTTTATGTCCTCCGCCATCCGCTTGAGGGCTCCTGGAGGCTGATCGCAGTTCAAGATGACCATCGCGGTCTTCAAGTACTTCATCACCTTTATCCCTTGGGACTCCGCCTTTAGGGCCACCTCGAAGATCTCGTCCGGGGAGCAGGAGGTACACGGGACCGCCAATGCCTCGGCGATGGCCTTGATCGCTTCAACCGCCGCGTTAAAGAACGTCTCACACGAGGCCTCGAGGTAGCCCTTCTCCAGGAGCTCTTCGGCGAAGTTCAGTACGTCCCTCGCCCTCAACAGCTATATTTAATGAACCGAGGTGTAAAAACGCGAAGGGCTTGGACTCGTACCGCAAGTTCGTCCTAGCTAAGGTGGCTTCCGGACTATCGGCGGGTGCGTGGGCAGTCGCGTTGGTGTCGCCCCGAAGCCTGGAAACCCTTCTGAGCCCGGCCAGTTTGACCGAGCTGATGTCCAGCCCTGTCCCGCTCATCACCCTATCCCTATTGTTCGCGTCTTCCGCCCTCTTGGCCGCAATTAAGAGACCCTGGGCCCTCTCAGCGTACCTAGCTTACCTAATCCTTCCCTCAGTTGGCCTCGACTACTCGCCTTCGACACTCCTTAAGGCGCTCTTCCCTCTGGCCGCGTTCCTGCTGGTGGCTTTCCTCTACCCGAAGAAGAGAGCCAGGTCTTATATCATGGCCGGTTCGGGCGCTGGCGCGCTGGCCCTCCTTTACGATAACGGCAGTCCCCTTCTGGGCACCTCGATACTCGCGCTTATCTCTCTGATCGCGGCCGTCGAGAGGGTCAACGTTAAGGTAGACAAGTACGAGGTGTCGTGTTCCGGCCAAACCGTTGACATCAGGGTGACCCTCAAGGGAGATCTCGACGTCCTCGTCCCCGACCTACTGAGGCTCGAAACCGGCCTCAACAGGGCTCTGGTGCTCAACAGGTCGAGCGCTTCAGAGGCGGAGTATAGGGGTTCGGGGAACGTGGACAGGGGAGGGAAGTACACGATAAGGGCAAGCTTCAGGGGCAGGACGTTCAAGTTGGGGAAGGTCGAGATACCGGATCCCATCTCGCTGAAGTTGTTCACGGTAGGTAAGGAGGTCAGGCTCGAAGTTAGGAAGGGCGACAAGCCTTACGACCCAAAGGCCTTCGTCGCCAGCGTCGACGGCAAGCCCGTCAGCCTCAGGAGGGTCTCGAAGGGCGTTTACGAGTTCCTCGACAAGGGCGAATCCTATAGGGCGACCGTTAGGGAAGGCAGTTGCTTCTCGGAGGCCGAACTCGACCTAGTTCCTTCGCCCAAGGATCGGGTCCAGGGAGCCGTTCAGGTCTACCAGCCTCCCGTATCCGTCCAGTCAGGTCAGGCTAACGTCGCTCCCCTATCCGTCACACCGGGTGACCCCTTCTTGGGCAGAACCGTCTACGGGTATTCGATAACGAGGAGAGTGGGGGAGGGAGGGTTCTCTCACGTTTATGAGGCGTTAAAAGAGGGCTCCAAGTTCGCCGTAAAGGTACCCAAGCTCGAAACGATCATGGGATCGGGATCGCTCGACAAGCTCGCCGAAATCCTTAAAGAAGTCCAGGGGCTCTCACTGGCCCTGAGCGGACAAGCCCCGGTAGTGAAGCTCCTGGGCGTTTTCGTGGACTACCAGGACTTGAAGTCGATAGCCTCAGGCAAGCTGAACGTCTACTACGAGAGGCCTCCGGCCATAATAATGGAGTTCATGGAGGGCGGGAACGCCTACGACCTCATGATGAACGACGTCCTGTTCTACTCGGAGGAGTGGCCGACGGTGGTATTCATCATAATATCTAAAATCGCGGACGCCCTGGCGGAGATCCATAAGGCGGGCTTCGTCCACAGCGACGTTAAGCCACAGAACGTGATGTTCAGCTCCAGGCCTCCGTTGACTGGCAAAGAGCTGTTGAACGCGTTAAGGAGCGGAACGCTGGAGGTTAAGCTGGGGGACTTAGGCAACGCCGTTAGGAGCGGAGGGTCCCCGATAGGTTTCACCCCTCAGTACGCCTCCCTTGAACAAGTCATTGCGGTCTGTAGGTCGGATCAAGCCGAGGGTGTGCTCCCAGTGGACGACGTTTACGCCCTGGGAGCGACGGCCTTCAGCCTACTGACCAGGGCCACTCTGAACTCCGATGAAATGATCGCGGCCATCAACTCAGTGAGGGACTGTAAGGACGTGGATTTGATAAGGAGGGAGAGGCTTAGGCTTTACTCCACAAGGGACTATAGGCCCCTCATAGAGGCCCTCAAGTCCTCAATCTATTCAGCTAGGGCCCAGGAGGTGGTGAACTTCGTCATGAGGATGACGGCCCCCGAAAGGTCTCAGAGGCCTTCCGCCCTAGAGGTCTCGAAGTTCTTCAAGGGACTTCATTGAGCTCCGCGACGGATGATCGTTTATTTAATAAAGTAAATACTAAACTTCCTTGATTTAGTTTGAAAGTTAATATTTTAAGTTGGAGTCGAGAGAACAAAAAACAATGCTGATAAACGACCAGCAGGCGACCCCCTTCGTCAAGAACGTGATCGACGTCTTGCCCTCGGTGGCGAGGAAGCTCTGGAAGACGGGCAAAGCGATAGTGGTGGACATACGGACGCCCTTCGAGTACGTGAGTCACCACATACCCGGGGCCGTATTGGTGCCTATGGAGCACCTTGAGGTCTTAGCGCACAAGTTCAGGGACAAAGACGTGATCGTGGTGTGCGAGCACGGCAACAGGGCGTTTTACGCGACCTACGGAGCCCCTCACTTGTGGAAGAAGGCCTATTACATGATAGGAGGGATGGCCTACTGGATGTCCATGGGCTACGAGGTGACCTCCGGTATGGACGAGAACGGGAGGCTTTGGCAGAGGTGGCTGGAGGAGGCCAGGAAGGGTAGAACAGTGAGGGAGGTCGTATAACGTCTCTTCAGCGTTTATTATTTTAGTTAATCCTAAACTCCGTCGTGAGGCTTGACCTGAAACTCCCTGTATTACTCGTACTCGTAAGCTTCGTAGCCCTCGTCTTGTTCACGTCTCACAGCCAGGCAGGAACGTGGTACTACGTCACGACTATCCAGCCCAAGCTCTACGTATCTGCCTCGATTAACGTCAGTAACGGGCTCGCTTTGATAGTTTACTCGAGCAATCCCATAACGGTCATGGTGATGACTCCTAGCCAGTTCTCCGCGTTTCAGGCAGGTTATGGGTCGCAAGCTGTTTACTCCGCGGTCGGGACTTCGATCAACACCTTCCTCAATCTCTCGTCCGGGCAGTATTACTTAGTCCTCTACAACAACGTTTCGCAGTCCCCAACCCAGGTCTCTTACTTCGCGATAACGAGGCCCGCCCCCACAGGGATAGCCGACTACGGCCTAGCGTATTCCGGCGGAGGCTTGACGCCGTACACGGTGACGTTCAACGAGGTAGTCGGCCAAGTGAACGTCCTCGGTCCGACAGGGGGTTATGACGTAGGCTCCTCCAGCACCGCCTATACGATACAGCTGAACGCCGTCGTGCTCGTATCGACCCAAAGCGGCTACCAGGAGCTATGGGCGCAGGACGTCGCGCAAGTGAATGGGAACGAGGCAGCTTTCGCTGACAACATATGGAACTTCACCGCTCCAGGGGCCAGCGTGCAGGCCTCCTCAGTATCGGGAAAGGGTAGCGTGATCACCTACAACGGCAGGGGCCTTTATGCGTACTCTACCCAACCCATGCAACTACCCTCAGCCTTTAGCCTAATGATGAACGTCAAACAAACGTCGTCGGATCAGGTAACGATATCCTTCGGCTACGCTTTGAGCAATCAACCCATACAATGGTACGACAACGTGACCGTGACTTTCGGCTCTCCGGTAAACGGCGCCTACTTCCTCGTCTCAGGTAACCAGATGACTGGGGACTATCACGCATTCGACGCGGAGCTAGTCCTAGGGGGAGGGGGTAGTGGGTCTAACTATTACTTCACATCGGCTGACGTGGGCCTCTCCATGTACTATTTGTCTGGAGGGAACGTCGTTTACCCAAAGACGCTCTTCATGTTCGGCTTGGACACGGCTGAGGGAGCCGAGGACCTTTATACAGCTTCCGGAGGGAACGTACAGGTCGGGTACTCTTATACCCCTTACGTGTCTTCACAGAACGTAGTCGCTCCCCTCAAGATAGCGTACTTCAGCTATAGCAATTACGTTGACTCCCTCCTGTCAAAGCTGCAAATTAACGTGAGCGTCACCGGGGGCGTTCAGCCTTACAGCCTGACTCTGAACGTCAATGGTCCTAATTACATGAGGAGTTTCGCCCTGAGCTACTCTAACGGCCCCTACGGTTACGGTACGATCGACGTTAACCTGGGAAACAACTTGCAGCCGGGAACGTACTTCGCGCAACTCAAGGTGACCGATTCCCAAGGTAGTTCCGTGACTGAGAACTTCACCTTCTCCGTCGTGCCTCCGCCTTCCGTCCTCTTGGCGAGCAACTCCTCGGTGTACGTCTCGGGAAGTCCGGTCGAGTTCACCGCTAACGTGACCGGAGGCGCCCCACCCATTAGCCTCATGTGGTTCGTGAATGGGACGTATGTGGGCTCCGGGCAGACGTTAATCCATACTTTCAGCGCTCCAGGCGTTTACAACGTGACCGTTATAGCCGTGGACTCTTGGGGAGTCAAGGCGATTAAGAGCGTCCTAATAAACGTCCTACCTCCCCTTTCCGTTAGTATAGTCTCCCCATATACAGCGGTCGACGTCAACGTGAGCTTTACCCTTCACGCAGAGGTGATCACGGGCTCTCCTCCGTTCAACTTCACTTGGATCGTAAACGGCAAAGTGGTCGGCCAGGGACAGAACTTGACGATAAGCTTCCCTCAGCCAGGAACGTACAACGTGACGGTGATCGTTAACTCCCACGGGCTGAGGGCCCTCGGCTACGTCCTGATCAGGGTCGACCCGCCCTTGGAGGTAAACGCTCCTTTGAACGTCACGGCCGAGCAAGGGGTTCCCTTCAGGTTGGTGGTAAACGCTAGCGGGGGGACTCCTCCCTATAAGCTGTTCGTCAACGGCTCCGAAACTAGCCCCAGAGTGATTGAGCTCTCCTTGAACGAGACGGGGAAGGTGAGGCTTAACCTGACGGTCGTAGACGCGGGAGGAGGCAGGGTGAGCGAACTCCTCGAAGTCACCCTAGTCCCCCACGTGAGGGCCGCAATCGTGGCCCCCTACCCGACGTTGGATCAGGGCTCCTCAATGACGCTGAAAGCTAACGTCAGTGGAGGCTTGGGGCCTTACCACATCACCTGGGTGATTAACGGCGTGACCTTGGCCAACCGGAGCGAGGTAAACGTCACCGGGTCTGTTTTAGGCAACTTATCGGTGGTCCTCGTCGTTGAGGACTCCCTGGGCGGGAACTGGACGACCTACGCGATCGTTCAGGTCGTCCCGAAACCCGTGCTCAAGGCCTCCCTTCCCAACGTCACAGACGTGGGCATTCCAGTTGAATTGAGCTACGCTATAGAGTACGGCACGAGACCTTACGAGCTCCTCGTTTTAGTGAACGGTAGTCCGGCGAATACGTCCTTGACCTTCGATAGGCCTGGCGTTTATTCGATAGAGGTAATCGCTAAGGACGCTTTCAACGCCACTTCAGAGGTCGATCTTGAGGTTAAGGTCAACCCGCCCCTGACGGTCGACGTTGAGGTCCCGCGTTACGCTGACGTGGGGGTGAAGCTAGCCTTAGTGGTCAACGTGACGGGAGGTACTCCGCCTTATGCGACGAGGGCTTACGTAAACGGAACCGAGCTGAACTCCAGCTCCTTCACGCTGAACGTTGTAGGAATCTATAACTTAACCGTCGTGGTCGAGGACTCGGTAGGAGCCGAGGTGACGCGTAGCATCCTCATAAACGCCGTTCCGAAGCCGACCATATCGCTTTTGACAACTGCAGGGAGTAGCTTCTTGATTTACAACAACACGATAACCGTAACTCCCGTAGTGGTGGGAGGGGTTAACGACAGCGTCTACGTTTACCTCAACGGCAAATTAGTGGCCCAGTTGAGACCCAACGAGAGCTACACCCTGAGCTTACCTGTGGGGACGAACTCGATAAACGTGTCCGTGGTCGACGCGTTCGGCCAATCCTCGTGGAAGGAGGTTGAGGTGACCACCGGCTATAACTCTATCAACATAGGCGGCTCCGTGGCTATAACTGTCGTTGCGGTGGTAGCCCTCACCCTCGTCTTAAGCAGGATCCGAAAACCCTGAAGTTACCTCATTTTTCGTTACCCTCGCCATTAACGTTCGCTTTTATTGTGTAAGACTGCGAATATTTAGCCGAACTCGAATGCTCAGGGTCAGGACAGAGGACGCCGTAGGTAAGGTCCTCGCTTACGACACCACCTACGTTGGTCCTGATAAGGCGGCTGTGCTCCTGAGGAGAGGACACGTCATAACTGAGGAAGACGTGAGGAGGCTCAAGGACTCCGGCGTGTACTACGTTTGGGTTGAGGGCGGCGAGGAGGAGCCGGGCTACGTTTACGAGTGGGACATCACCCCTTACGTGGCCGAGAGGATAATAGGGAAGAACCTCGTTTACGAATACGCGGGCCAAGGGCTCACTAGGGTCAAGGCCGAAGTCCCTGGGATCCTCAGGGTAGACGCCGAGAGGCTGACCGAGTTCAACGAGAACGGTAAGGTCCTCGTGATCACTCATAACGACAGGAGGGCCCTAGGAAAGGACGAGTTGGCTGCAGTGATCGAGGTCGTTCCCTTCAAGATGAGGAGAGAGGAGCTGGAGTCCCTCAAGTACTCACGAATGCTCAGCCTTGAGGAGTTCAAGCTGAGAAAGCTCGGGGCGGTCATAACGGGCACCGAGGTATATGAGGGAAGGAAGAAGGACGCCTACTTGCCCATAATAAGGGCGAAGTGCGACAAGTACGGGTGGACGTTAGTTTACCACGAGTTCGCCCCTGATGACGAGTCGAGGATAGCGAAAGCCATAACCAACGCCTTCGACGCTGGAGCGGAGGCTGTGGTGGTCACGGGAGGCATGTCGGTTGACGCCACTGACCGGACTATCCCCGCCATACTGAGCCTGGGCGCGGAGCTCGTAGCTTACGGCATTCCAATGAAACCCACAACCATGACCGCGGTAGCCTACCTCTCCGGCAGGCCGATATTCGCGATTAGTGCCGGAGGAATTTATTACAGCGAGTGGAACTCAATGGACGTCGTCTTGACCAGGCTCATGGCGGGGGAAAGGCTGACTAAGAGGGACCTAGCCTCGCTGGGAGTCGGAGGGCTCACCGACATCTACCTGAGGAAGCCCCACTCGCATTAAAACATCGAGAAGACCTTCGTTGTAATCGCTTTATTTGCTCCCCCCTCTACTCTGCTCAGCCTTGAAGTACACGATCTCCACGAGGGGGAAGACGTTCGACTTCGACATGTCGAAGAGGGTCATAATAGTCCCTTACAGCCCCGAGGCGATAACCGCAGTGAGAGGTCTCTACCTCCTGATGAGGGTGATTAAAGGGATACCCCGCATATACGGCATCCCTTCAGGAGACCTCGTCGAGTCCTGGAAGAAGGAGTTCTTCAACAGGTTCCTGAGCCTACTGAAGGGCGAGACGGAGGTCACCAAGGTTTACCCACAGATGGACTTCGAGATCTCCACGGAGTCCCTGAGCGTCAGGGGGAAGATAGTGAGGACCGCCTTAGGGGTGGAGGTGGAGGTTAAGAAGGCCCCCGAGGTACAGGGCTCGGGCCCCTCAGCGATGCTCAGCTTGGACTACCAGCTGCAGAGGGATCTGTTGAAGCTCAACCCCATTATCCTCCCCTTCGAAAGGGTAGGCTTCTTCTACGCTTTCGGGCAGTTCGTGTTCGCATCCACAGAGGAGAGGCCCTCGGGGATACCTAAGGCCTTAGGAATCGCAGCGGCCATGATAAACGGCCTGGTGACTATGGGCGAACTCAGGCAGAGGGTCAAGGGAATGACGTGCACCGGTAGCCCTTCCGTACCGATAAACTGCGACGAGGTGCCCCTGAACTCCTTGACGCCGGACGTCATAGAGGAGATCGTGATGGGTTTAGCCTTAGAAATAGCCAAGCCAGAGGACGTGGTTATAATAGAGGTGCCAGAGCTGTTGAAGCCCAAGGAGAGAGCCCTGGAGATCTTGAGGGGCTTCAGGTCTAGGCTAGTTTTGGTTAGCGATCAGCTGGCCATCGCCGACATTAGCTCGTAAAGCTCGGCGTCCATTTCTATCAGGTGGTAAAAGTAAATCATTCTAACTACCTCGAACCGACCTCGAGACCGGCTTAAATAAGGGTTTGCCAGGCGATCCTATAGACTTCTGTCGATAACTGAGCGCCCAAAATGAACGTCAGTCGCTCGAGGCCTTCAACTACCATTCCAGGTTTAATAGCCTTCTGAATCCGACCTTGACGAAGTTGTTGACTATAAGGTTGAATAGGACGGCGTAGGCTAGAGCCGTTAGAGTTACACCAATCGGCACTGCCGCTAAGCCTGGGATGCCGTGCGTGGTGAGTACCAAGGTCGCTAGTATGTCCAAGGCTATCGCCGCTATCATGACGTTCGATGGTTTACTAGCCCAAAAGTTCCCCCTCTCCCTGACGTTGAGCAGGTTGAATATGTTGGAGAAGAGCAAGTAAGAGAACATGGCCGTCTGGAGTTCTTTAAGGGGCAAACTCATGAACGTGAAGAGGGGCGCGAAGGACTCGACCACCATGAAGGACCCTATTAACGACGCTATCTTCACTAAGTTGGTGACGTCCCAACGGGCCGGCGACCTTGGATAGGGAACGTTGTCGGTCGACTGGGTTAAGGTTACGAAGTCGAAGAGGAACAACATGAGCACCATACCGAACGTGGATATAACGAACTTGTCGAAGAGTAAATAGGCCAAGGCCACGAACACGACGTTCTCAAAGGTCCTAGTTATCCTGCTTAGTATCCATATGTTGACCCTTTCGTAAATCCTTCTGCCAGTCTTGACCATGTCCACTATGTTCCTCAGCCCGGGAGCGGTGAGCACGACCGCGGCCGCGGCCTTAGCCACGTCGGTAGCGTTGCTTACGGCGATCCCCACGTCAGCCTGCCTCAAGGCGGGGGAGTCGTTCACCCCGTCCCCCGTCATTCCCACGACCTTCCCTTCCCCCTGTAGTATTTTCACTATGGTGAACTTATCCTCTGGGAACACCTCAGCTACTCCGTCTACCTTATCAACTAGATTCGAGCTCTCCTTAAGCTCCTTCAGGCTGACGACCCTCTCGCCTATTCCCACCTCCCTCGCTATCTCCTTGGCTATTGGGGTCGCGTCGCCCGTGATCATCAATACCTTTACCCCCAATTCCTTCAGTTCTCTCACGAGTTCTGCGGAGTCTGGCCTCGGGGGATCCCTGAGAGCTATCAGCCCCGCCAGAACCCAGCCCTGGCCCTCGTCCTTCGCCACCGCCAGTACTCTACATCCCTTCCTTGCTACTTCCTCGGCTCTCTCGTAAAGCGGATCGCTCTTAATCCCGCAGAGTTTGCTTATCGAGTCTATGGAGCCCTTGGCGGAACGAACCCTCCTTCCGTCCTTTGAGGCCTCGGACTCGGTTCTCCTTGTGGAGGGATCGAAGGGCTTGAAGGACTCTACGGTCCATTCTGCGAGTTTTATCCCCTCCTCCTTGGCCTTCTCGATTATCGCTATATCTATGGGATCCTGACTGGCCTCGGAGGAGGCCAAAGCGCCGTAAAGCAGGACTTCCTTCTTATCCGCGTTTATCGGAATCACGTCGTAGACGCTCAACTGGTTCATGGTTATCGTTCCCGTCTTGTCGGAAGCCAGGACGTTCATTGTGGCTGCTCCCTCAATCGCGTCCAGCTTAGTGATGAGGACGCCCTCCCTCGAGAGCTCGTAGCTTCCTAAGGCCAAGCTGATGCTGAACATGGCTGGAAGGGCTATGGGGATGGCCGCCACGATGAGGATCAACGAGAACGGGATGAAGGAGAAGATATCCTCGTGTCTCACGAGGATCAGGATCGCTGACGCTGCCAGCAAAGAGGCCACCATAACCATCATCCAGAAGACCACTCTGTTCACGACCTTCTCGATCCTCAGCCTCGGCTTCGCTATCTTCACGAGCTCCACGGTCCTTCCGAAGTAGGTGTTCTTACCCGTGAACAGGACTATTCCCGTCGCCTCCCCTCTCCTCACAATCGACCCGGAATAAATCACGTCGTCCTTCTTCCTGTAAACGGGCAAAGACTCACCGGTTAGCGCGGACTGATCCACCTCCACTTCGCCGTCGTAGAGCTTAACGTCAGCTGGCACGAAGTCCCCCAGTCTAACCCTTATAACGTCTCCAGGAACTAACAGCCTAGCCGGAATGACCTTCCACTGGCCGTCCCTCAGAACCCTGGCGTTGACCTGAAGTTTCCGCCTCAGTAATTCCAAGGCCTTGTTTGCCCTCTGTTCCTGAGTGAAGCTCAGAACGGCGTTGAAAACCAAGAGGGCGATTATAACGTAGAAGTCGAGGGTCTTCCCTAGGAAGTACGAAAGCGCCGCCGCTGTCTCCAAGATCCACGCGGTAGGGTTCCAGAACTTCTTCGCGAAGTCCTTGGCGGGATTCCTTTTCTCCTCTTGAATCTCGTTCGGACCGAACTGGCTCAGCCTCCTCCGAGCCTCGTCCTCATTAAGGCCTTTACTCAGATCTACTGATAATGACCTCGCTACCTCCTCAGCTGTCGCCTTGATGAGTTTCTCCCTGTCGATCGTGACTTGGTCGGGCATGTGAAGCAACGTAGTGTATGCGGTGCTAGAGATATCAAACTGACCGGAGGTCAATCGTCTCTTTCACTGTAAAGCAGGGGTCTGAAAGCCTAGAAGGAAAAATGGCTAACTCGGAATATGATGGACGACTTGGTACGCTCAGAACTCAGACAGGATCTTTCATGATACTAAGGGTGTTGACTACGATCTTGGGAACTTCAGCGTTTCCAGCGCATTTCACCGGTCAAGCGACCCTCTTCTCATCACTCGAGCCGTACGGGTAGGAACAGTCGTATTAATCTTTCGCTCTCGGGGTAAATTCCTCGCTATAATGCGGTAACCGAGAGGTACTGTTCTCCCTCAAACTAGGTTGTTCTAAACGCCTTACACTTGAATGCAAACGTGCACGCAATTCGAAAATTCGGCATGACCACAGGTCTTTAATATCATTGTCTCCATGCGTATATATAACCTAATATCATTCGTGCACGAGGAAGATATATCGGAATTGTGTTCTTTGTTTTGAATCCGTTTTTCTTTAATATATTCACTAACTCCTTATATCCGTAATGGTATTCCATTTCGATTTGGTCGAATCGATCTAATGCTTCCCTGCTCGCGTTTCTGAATAGATCGTATTCGCAGCCTTCACAATCTACTTTTAATACGGAACCTTTTTCTACATTGAATTTTGACACTATCGTATTTAAACTGTACATCGGTATTTTGACTCCTTGTCCAAAGTCTTTTAGCCCTGCTGAAGCGTTGCTCTCTATGTCTTCTTTAACTCGAACCTCTCCATCATAGCCACAACCAGCGTTAACTAAAATTATTTTATCTTCTAGCCCATTGGCCTTAACGTTTCTCTCTGCAATCTCAAAGATTTTTGGGAAAGGTTCGAAAGCTATAACTCTCTTCGCGCCTCTTAACGCGAAATAAATGGCGGTGTCAGCAATGTTGGCACCGACATCAACGACCGTCCTGTTCGTTACATCCAGGAAATCATAATCATGATAAACAAAGGAACCAGCTAAATCTCCTTTATCCCAATCATAAAAAACGACCTTTTTGTTATCGAATATGAATTCAACGACGTCTTCTTCAAGTCTTGTGGTATGTAATTTAGTGTTAAATAATCTATAAAAACGAGCTACTGCAAGATTATTAATTTCCACAACTCTCCCATCTCTTAACTTGGCTTGGAACGGATATTTCCCCCTAAGCACATTAAGTAAAACGTCCTTATAATTCTCGTAAGTTCTATAATAATCGTAAACTAAACTGAAAGCGTGTATAGGATTAATACGTCGAAAGAGGGTGTTCAGCTTAGCTAAAAGAATCTCGCTTTTAGTAACTCCCATTATAGTAGCCCCTTCAGTAGTCCCTTTATTTTCCCTTTATATTATTTTACATTATCTGCTCGGATCCCTGTATACGACGGCGGGGGCCGACGAAGCTATCGGGTCAACGCACGCTTATTATTCCCCGAGTCCTTAACTTAGCGGAGCCTTATGGCCAAATTAGGGAACATATCCCCAATATTCTCGGAAATCTACGTCGAGAGGCCCGACGGGACGAAGGTGTTCAAGGCCTACCTGGCGGGGGAGTGGGTCGGTTCGGAAAGCTTGACCGAGGTGAGGTCCCCGATAGACCTGGAGACCTACGCTTACGTCCCTAGGCTGGCTTACGAGACCGTGAACCCGGTGATCGAGAAGCTCTACGCCAAAGGAAGGTGGTCCATCAGGGACATGCCAGGGGAAGAGAGGAGGACGGCCTACCAGAGGCTGGCCGACCTGTTGGACAAGTACAGGGAGGACTTCGTCCAAGTGCTAATGATCGGTAACGGCAAGACCAGGGCTGCTGCCAACGGCGAGGTGGACGCCACGATAGAGAGGCTCCGTAGGACTGACATGGACGTGAGGAAGCTTTACGGCGAGTACGTCCCGGGCGATTGGAGCCACGAGAGCCTGGAAGCTGAGGCGATAGTCAAGAGGGAGCCCATAGGCTTAGTCCTAGGGGTGTCGCCGTTCAACTACCCGCTTTTCGATACGGCAGCGAAAGTGGCCTATACCATGGTCGCCGGGAACGCCATTCTGATTAAGCCCGCCTCCGCCACCCCTATTCCTGCCCTGATGCTCGCTAGGCTTATGGTGGAGGCCGGCTTTCCCAAGGAGTCCTTCGCTGTGATTACGGTGCCTGGGAGCGAGATGGACAGAATAGTCGCGGACAAGAGGATAGCGGGGATCACGCTCACGGGGAGCGCGGACACGGGCGACCACGTCGTCAGGGTAGGAGGCCTCAAGAGGTACGTCATGGAGCTAGGAGGAGGGGATCCAGCAATAGTGCTCAAGGACTCTGACCTGAGGACGGCCGCGCAAAAGATCGTCTCAGGAATAACGAGTTACTCGGGGCAGAGGTGCGACTCGATAAAGCTGATCCTGGCAGAGAGGGAGATTTACGACCAGTTGAAGGCCCTCCTTATCGAGGAGCTGAAGAGGGTGAGAGTAGGGGATCCCAGGGAGCCCGGTACGGCGATGGGGCCGGTGATAGATCCTAAGACGGTTGACGAGTTCGAGATGGCGGTTAAGGACGCGGTCTCGAAGGGAGGGAGGGTGATTTTCGGAGGGAGGAGGCTCGGTCCGACCTACATAGAGCCCACTTTGATAGAGGTGGACAAGTCGGTGGTCAAGGACCTCTACCTCTACAAGAAGGAGGTCTTCGTGTCGGTAGCGCTGCTCGTTGCGATAGACAGCTTAGATGAAGCGATAGAGCTGGCCAACGGGAGAAGGTACGGCCTGGACGCGGCCGTCTTCGGGAACGACATAAACAAGATCAGGAAGTTGATGAGGCTCCTGGAGGTCGGGGCGATCTACGTGAACGAGTACCCGAAGCACGGCATCGGCTACTTCCCGTACGGTGGAAGGAAGGACTCGGGGATAGGAAGGGAGGGGATAGGGTACACAGTTGAGTACCTGACCGACTACAAGACGATAGTCTACAACTACCGCGGCAAGGGAATATGGGAGTACATGTGACGACTTTCAGAACGGCCTCAAGGACACTTAATCCTTCCTTTTTAAACCGATTGGACATTTAATCCATCCGTGAATCTCTTCGACTGGCCGAGGGGCATAGCCGTCATCAGCACCTCAGAGGGGAGGGAGGTCGCGGAGAAGATAGCTAAGGCACTCCCTAACGCTTACCTCTTGGGGGGCTACTCGAGAGAGTCTTTGGACGAGGCCTTCGCGTGTTACAGCGGGATCGTTCTGGTCATGTCGCTTGGAGGGGCGGTGAGGCTGGTCTGCGAGAGGATGAGCGAGAAGGGAGAGGGTCCAGCCGTTGTCGTGGTCGACCCGTTGGGAAAGTTCGCCATACCTTTGATCAACTCCCACTGGGGAGCCAACGAGCTGGCCCAAACTATATCTGAAAAGTTGGGGTCTATCGCCGTAATAACTACAGTCGCCGAAAGGAAGGGAATGAGGCCCCTGGAGGACCTCGCTAGGCTCCTTTACGGTGAGTTCCAGCCTAAGGAACTCATAGCGAAGTACTACTCGAGAATACTGAGAGGGGAGAAGGCCTGTGCCGTGGGTTTCGACGTTCCGGAGGGCTTCGATTACCTGGAGAAAGGTGAGGGCTGCGAGCTCAAGATATACTACGGGAACTGCAAGGAGGGCCACCTTTGCGTTAAGCCCTACCGGCTTTACATAGGCATAGGCGCGAAGAGGGAGGCGCATTCGCTGAGAGACGGCGTCCTGAGGGTTTTGGATGAGCTGAGGGTTCCGCGCGAAAGGGTCAAGGCGGTGGGTTCCGTCAGGAAGGAGGCCGAGGAGGTCGCCAAGGCTCTCGGGACCGAGTTCAGGCTGTTCAGCTTCGACGAAATCAGACAGTTCGATCACGAGTGTCTAAGCCCGGGCTCTGAGACCCTGTCGTCGCTGGGCCTACAGGGCGTGGCTGAGGCCGTAGCGCTCCTCATGGCAGGCCCAAGGGGGAAGCTACTAGTAAGGAAGGTCAGGGAGAAAGAGTTCACGGTTGCGGTGGCCGGGGCGGTGGAAGGATGAGGGCTTACATAATAGGTGTAGGTCCAGGGGACCCGGAGCTATTGACCGTTAAGGGCCAGAGGCTGATTCAGTCCTGTGAGGTCATAGTCGGATGGAGGAGCGTGCTGGAAAGGTTCGCAGGTCTCTTTAAGAAAAACGCTAGGGTGATCGAGCTGACCTACAAGGACGAGGTCCGGAAGCTGGAGGAGGCCTTCAGCTCGGGGAAGGAGGTCTGCGTGCTGAACCACGGTGACCCCTCGGTCTCGGACTTCCAGTTCGTCGAGAAGGTGAAAGGAATAGCGAAGAGTAAAGGTTATTCGGTCGAGGTGATCCCGGGAGTCAGCTCCGTGAACGCCCTGATGGCAAGGCTGGGCCTTGACTTAAGCAACGTGATTTACATGACCATGCACGTGAGGGCGAACGAGGGGGAACTCCTCAAGGAACTGGACAGGCTGATGGAATGCAAGGGGGGACGGTCGATAATGCTCTTCCCGCCCCCTGACCAACAGGGCGTGGACAGGGTGGCTAAACACCTTCTCGAGAGGTTCGGCGACATGCAGGTATGGGTGGCTGAGAGGCTGACTTACCCTGACGAGAAAGTCGTGAAGGTAAGACTTTCCGAGCTCAACGGTTACAGGAACTCAGACCTCGTAGCCATGGTGATACCATGAGCTCGAGCGCGATAGTCGTCGTCACTCACGGGTCAAGGAGAAAGGAGTTCCTGGAGGATCTAGAGAAGATAAGCGATGCCTTGAAGGGGCTTAACGCGGAGGTCATACTGGCCCACAACGAGTACTCCTTCCCCAACTGGAGGGAAGTCCTTAGGGATCTGGTCGAGAGGGGCTACGACAGGATAATCTTCGCCTTGGCCTTCTTGGGCAGGGGGAACCACGTCTTCAGGGACATAGCCGGGTCGCTAGGGGTAGAGACCTTGGAGGAGTGGAAGGAGGTAGAGGTGGAGGGCAGGAAGATCTCGGTCTACTTCACCAGGCCCCTAGCGGACTCCGCTCTAGTCCAATCGGCCCTCAGATTGAGGGTCATGAAGGCCTTAGACGTCCCGAAACTGAACGAGGGTTACGTCGAGGACCCGGAGGAGATCGAGAGCAGGAGCATGAGGATAGCTGAGGAGGAGGCCTTGAGGAGGAGGCCTGAGCTGAACGGGATAGAGCTGAAGATAGCGGCCAGGTTGATCTACGCCTCAGGCAACCCCGAAATCGTGAACTCCCTCTACGTCTCAAGGGGGGCCATAGACGTCGCGTTAGAGGCCTTAAAGGCGGAAGCCAGCCTCGTAGCGGACGTGAGGATGGTCCACGCGGGGCTCAGGTGGAGCAAGAAGCTGTGTGCCCTCGACTTCGCCGATAGGGAGGCTAAAGGAACAGTAGTCGAGGACGGAATGAGGAGGGCCCTAGAGGCCGTAGACGGCTTAAAGGCCGTAGTAGTGGGCAACGCTCCCACCGCCCTGCTGGAGGCGTTGAGACAGGTAAAGCGGGGGAAGGAAGTCGCGTTCTTCATTGCCACGCCTCCGGGCTTCACCAACGCCGAGGAGATCAAGGAGGAGCTGATTAAAACCGGTCTGCCCAGCCTAGTCGTGAGGGGAACGCTGGGCGGGAGCAACCTCGCGGTAGCGATAGCCAACGAGCTCGTGAGGTGGGCGAGGTGAAGAGGGGGAAGATCTACGTTTTGGGCCTAGGGCCGGGCGATAGGGCCAACATGACCGAAGCGTTCCTCAAGGCCATCAGGGAGAGCGACGTGATAGTGACTTACAAGACCTACGCCGAGCTCATCAAGGACCTCACGGTGGGGAAGGAGGTGATAACGGCCAACATGAAGGAGGAGCTCCTGAGGGCTAAGGTGGCCATTGAGAAGGCTTTGGAGGGGAAGACTGTGGCCGTGGTGAGCAGCGGCGATCCCCAAGTCTACGGGATGGCGTCACCGGTCCTCGAGCTCCTCTGCCTAGGCGGCTTCGACGTAGAGGTCGAGGTCC
>Ga0326758_100085_pt1 | contig 34081 bp, 50 predicted proteins | sample GCRJH_S_FD_207221 | JGI IMG/M metagenome (GOLD analysis project Ga0326758, IMG submission 207221) | Hot spring sediment microbial communities from Geyser Creek Basin, Yellowstone National Park, WY, United States - GCR.JH_S | ecosystem: Environmental > Aquatic > Thermal springs > Near-boiling... | reverse complement strand
GTGTTAGTCATAGTGTCACATCATCGTTTACGTCGCCCATCATCAACATAACAATAACCACTGGGAACTACGTCACTGTTGATACCAATTATGGCATTCAGTTGGCGTCCTCGCTTGTTGTTTCTAGCATGCAATCAAACGTGGCAATAATGCCATCCAGCGTGAACTACACATTGAGTGGTCCAGGGTTGATGGAGAGTGGGGAGATACCAGTGTGTCGTTGATAATATTCCTTTGTGTTAATCATAAAAATAAAATTATTATTGATTTTGAGTGGGTTTGGGCTTTGGGGTTTAGGCTTTGAGTGCCCAAATAATGACGCCGTTCTTTCCCTTCTCGATTTTTCCCCTACGTTCAACAACGCCATCCCTCTCTAACTTGTACAGTATATCCCTGACTCTGTACTTGAATGAGTTCTCGACCGTTTCTATGCCTAGTTTCTCAGCAATATTGCTGGCGACTTCTACAGTGGATAGTGTGGTTTTCTCTCTTAGTGTCTCAATGATGAGCTTCTTTATTACATCGTCAGAGTAGTGGTGATGCTTCTCAGTACGGGGTACAACCTTAAACCCTACGGGTTTGGGGCTCAATGGGCTCATACACACTGGGCACCTATAGCCCCACTCCCTAAGTATCAAGTCGATACTCCTCAGTTCATTTCCGTTGTAAAGCACGAATCCGCAACTATGGCACCTAATGATTATTGGCATACTTACCTACCCACCACAATTCCCTCAACCACGTCCGCACCCTTTCGTGCCTGCTCCTTATAGAGTAGGTCCCTTATGGCGATGCGTATAGCCTCGCTCCTACTTGGGAAAATGCCTTGCCTGACTAGCTCGTCAAGTTCTTCTAACGCTCGTTTTGGTAGGTGCACGCTTATCAGTATCATTTTTTCCTTCGTCGTGGTTCTAGGCATATTATCACCGTATTATTACCATATCACCAGAGGTATATAAGTGTATCGCATAGGTATTTCACGGGATTCCCCTATTAATTCTTCATGGATTAGTTAATTGTGATGGTTAGGGCAATGAGTATTGAGGAGTTGGAGAGGTTAATACGCAGGAGGTACCACATCTCAAAATTAGCCAGGCTAGAAAGGGTCGAGGTTATCGAGTACCTCGCCGTGTTCAAGTTCAGCAATGGTAGAGTCGTGCTGGTCGCATTCGATGGTTTTGATGCGGAGAAGAAATTGTTTGTTTTTGAGGATGAGCCTCTAATGGTGGTTGCTACACAACGACTTTCTCGAGAAAGCTAAACACATCTTCTGGTCCACCACTCTGCTTTATGAAAGACCATAGGGGCGAATTTCGGTGCACGCAATAAATGAATTCCCTCTTTGATGTGCGGTACATGAAATCCATGTACCCATCCTTAACCAACTTATCCAAGACATACCTAACTAAGTGCCTAACTACGGGGTTTGATGTCTCTGGTGATTCAGCATACCTCAGCACCTTACTCGGTGTTAGGTACACGCATGATCCCTTGGCGTATTTTATTGAGACCCATAAGCCCCTAGCCACGGTATCCTTTATTAGTTTGAAGTTCGTTGAACTCACTAAGTTAGGCGTGCTCATCAATAATGTTCATAAAAATGAGATTTAAAAGATTTTCTATCCAATGGGCTTATGAACTAAGCATCCTCACTTTGTGTAGTGGGCACTTGTCGGTGTTTTCGAATGGGCACTCCTTACCTGGTTCTGAAACTGGCTTGAACCTGTCTATATTAACGCCAACTATACTACATGGAACGTATAAGTAAAATGTTATTTGGGCGAAGTGATAATGTATGTAGATTGGTGGTCTGCGTAATAATGTCTCATAGATTGCTGTGCCAAGTGGCACTCCATACACTGCGTTTATGAAATCGCACCTGGCTTTAACTATCGAGCCTCCGCATAACACCTTATCGCCCGTATCAACCTCAATAACACCCTCCAACTCAATGAAGCCTTTGCCCTCATGATAAACCACCCTAACCCTGGATGCATAAATCCATACAAACACAACATTACCAAACCTAGTCCTTAACTTCTCAACCAACTCCCTAGTCCTCATAAGAATCACCTCTTGGTGAATCTAACAAACACATGATTTAAGTAATGGTTTTATAAACATTACCCTATCGATACGGTGCTAATGCATTGATTAACAACGCATTAATTAAGCCCACTTAGGTACACCTCAAGGGTGTTTTTCCTAAAATTCACTCCATCTGAGCACACCAAGACTTCTCGTCATGTAGGTTAAACAAAGGTGTTAGGTGAGCAGGGATCGTGAAAGATTGCAATTTTGAAAAGAGAAAGTAGGTTTAACAAGCTTGTTGGGTTACCTTTGTTGCTTGAAGTAATCTGGATTAAGCCTGTAAAGCCTAAACCTCTTTTCCTTACCTGCATCCACATACTTAACCCACGTTGCTGTGATTGCATGCCTATACTTACGCAAAATTGTTAAATACGCATTCAGTGTACTCTTAGACCAACCACGCTTTACAACAAATTCATGGTACAACTCAGAATAACTTGCCTGCTGGCTTGGTCTCGTTGCTATGTACATGACTAACTCCATAAGTTTTGAGTTCCTAGTACTCGTGCCAGGCATCGTATAGGTATCATAAAGTAGGTTTTAAAAGGATTAGCCCCAGTACCATCACCGTGAAAGTCCACTGTTATTTTATCTGAAGGCAGTTTTAAACAGATTAGCCCTTACGACGGTTGTTGGTTAAGCAGTCTGGAGTCCCAAAAGTTTGAAAAACTTGGGTAGGTTGTAAGGTTTTACTCGATCTCACGGTTCTGTGTTTTTGTGAAGCACCGTGCTAGGCATTTCTTTACGCAATCCTCAATGCACTCCGTAGGCATGGTTATCCATGGTACGTTGCCTTTCAGTATTACTCTCAACTCATCCTCTGTTAAGAAACTCAGTGCTCGGCATAGCAACCTATCACTAGCCTTTGTTTTTCCTCTTCTTACTTCATACAGGTAACCCTGCGTGACTCCGAATGCTTTTGGTCCAATCTTCTTTTCTTTCACTACATACTCTATAATCGCCCTCCTCTGTTCCTCATCAATTTGAGTTAGGTTCAGTAGGTAGCAATCTACCATACGAACTTATCTTCTAAAACATGTGCTTATAAACCTATCGATGACGGTTCTACACCCTAGGCTCGAAGGTCCTGGGGTCTTAAGACCTTAGGTTTATTAGGAGGTTCTTTATGTGATTAAGTGATGGTGTCGGGTAGCGAATTCCTAATGGAAAACCTCACGAAAAAGGCAGAGATTGAGAGAAGGGCTTTGATGGGTTTACGTTATGTGGCAACCACAGTCTCAGTAACACCGCAGTATGAGTACACGTGCTGAATTTAACGATGTTTTTTAATAACGTTGGTTTAATCACAACCACGCATAAAAGGACCAAATACACTAACCCACTTGTCCCAGTCACGCAACATTTTTTCCTTAACCTTAGCTTCATTCTCATCATTTACAAAACCCATCTCTCTCAATAACTTAATCGCAAACTCAATGGTCTCTAAGCCTTTACCTTCCCTAGGGTCCAGTGCAAACAATAAGGTGCCGTCCTCAAAAATTGTGAATGTCATCCTGCATGATAAAATCCTGTTGTGGCTTAGGAAATAACCCCACGGTATGCCGTGTCTCGTTAATACAGAGGTTATTGCCTGCCTAGGGTCTCCCCTTGGTTTGAGCTGTAGTGTTATCTTCGGTATTGGTCCTATTGGGCATGGCAATAATAGTCTCTCCCACTCAGACATACAACCTTACCTTCTAAAACATGAATTTATAAACATAACGCTGGCGGAGGGGTACGTCTCAACCAATCACTCGGGGTCGTTGGGAACTCAGAGACCGCACGGGACCGAAAAGAACCCTTGGCTTCTCCCCTCCGAGGGATTTAGGTATATTAGGGTTTTTAAAGATAACGTGGTGGAGGGGTACGTTCCTCATCGTGGTGAACTGAACCAATGTGAGCCATTGCTCTCCCAGTATCCTTCCAGGCTACCTCACCCCTCCACTTATTGATGGGCTTGTTTGATTAATAAGCCTAACTCCTCGTTGGTTAGTTCAATACCGACCATGAAGTCCAGGGCGCCACGCAAAATCTCAAGTATTTCCTCACGCTTTGTCCAAAATCTCTCTGTCAGAATTACCTTGAAATTCCTCAACTTCGTTCTTCGGTACTCATCCGATGTTGATGTTACTGCATAGCATTTCCTCCTTGTTTCCTCATCCCAAATGAACCAACAGATGTCTCCGCCATTGTTCATTGCCTTGATGTACTTCCTAAACAGCGCCCAAACCCTCATGTCCCTCGCAATCGCAATGCCGTAATCATAATCACCACGTAGGTACTCGACCAACACGGCAATTGCTGATGCTCTATCATCATCCACAGGCAACACCTTGTTGCCTTTATTGTAGTTCCGCCAGAACTTAATGATAACATCCTCCTCCTGCCTATCCTTCACAACGACCCGGCAGTACTCACGTCTCCCACCCCTCCTGCAACCCCAACCCTCTATGAACACCAAAACACGCTTCATTGTTCCTCGCTCCTACAACGTCTCTTTAATTCCTCAATTCTCCTAAATAGTATTTCATCCTCGCATTTGAAATACTCGATAAAGCCGTAAACCAATAGGAACGTTACCATTGTCAATATCCCATCCGCAAGTATCATGGATGTCCATGAGGTGTAAAACATCGATGCTGTTTGCTTTCCCACCAACAACTCTATAGTGTCGAAAATTAGAATTGCCGAAAGCATTACTATGATTACTAAGCCGAAAAACATCATCCCTTCAGGATAGCATTTCTTGTAATCACCCATGATGCTCACCCCAGCCTTTTCCTCAACTCCGTTAGCTCCTTTATGTACATATCAAGGACCCGCTTTAATAGTTCCGTTAGTTCTTCCTCATCAGTGACATCCTTTAGTTCCTTCAGTGCCCATACCTTATACCTTAGGGCATCCGTGATTTTACTCATTTCATAGACCACCTTCTCGACCTCCTCCAGACCCACCATACATCTTACCTTCTAAAGCATGGGTTTATAAACATTGTGTACCTAGGGCTTTGAGGTTTCACGTAGGTAATTGATTGTGTTGATTAACAACAAACCACTCCAGAACCCCAGCATTGCCCCGTTCCCCTCATGCCAGCGAACCTAATCACCTCTCATCTTATGTCGGGAATTCCCCCATCCTCGGGGTGTCATCGTTCACTGCCCACGGGGCTGGGTCTTGGACCACCTCTTTCATCGGATTCCCCTCGAGCAGGTGGTCAAATCGCCAACAAAGCTGGGTTTTATGAACCTATCTCTGTGAAACCTCGCCCTCTCTTTCTCACTAAGTATTTTGCCGTCCATTGTATTATGATTTAAGGCATGGGTTTATAACCCTATTATTAGGTATTTACGTGGTGCTGAGTGCCCATACCCTTGACTAGTGATGTGCGTAGTCATCGCTTAGTAGTATGGCTGTTGTTATTGTGGTTAGTGCCGTGGTTGTTGCCAATGCTCCCGTGGTTATTAACAACCACTTGTTGCTCGTGAATGTAGCCGTTATTGCCAGGACAATCGTGGCTAGGACCATCGACGCCACGACCAAGAAGGCAACCCTAGGCACAGCACTAGAGTTCTCTAGCGCCTTTATATCCCTAACGCCCACAATACTACACAGTGAAAAGGCTCGGTAAATCTTTATTTATTCCTTAAGCACTAGGTCTCCCTAGTATGATGAAGGGAATTAGGTACTTATTGTTGGGTTTGGTTGTCGTTGTTTTGCTTATTGGTGGTGTTGCTTATGCATATCCGTGGTCACTGGTGAGTAGGTACTACGCCATGCAACCAACAAACCCCTCGATATCCAGCTCCAATACACAAGGCTACTTAATCCAACTACCACAATGCTCAATAACAAGTAACCCGTACGGCGGATCCACGGGCACGTATGGGCTACTCAACTGCGTGGCTATTAAGTACGGTGCAATCAGCGCCGTTGTTTGGTTCTACGAACCAAGCGGTGGGCAAGGAGCGCTACTCTCGTTCCAAAACAACCAGTACTCCAATAGTTCAAGTGATTATACTCCTTGGCTTTACGTGGGCACGAACGGCTCCCTCTATGGGGGAGACTGGGTTGGTTCTATTTGGCAAGTCTCAACATCTTCTGCAATAAGTCCTGGTTGGCACATGGCTGTGATTGAAGAATGGGCTGCGTCAACAAGCGGCCCCTACTATGCAGCACTATACCTAGATGGAAACTACATTGGGCAATCCTCAACAAGTAACCCACCTCAGTTGTTTGGTTTAAATACGGCTTACGCATATAACGACATTGGCACTGGCTATACTGCGGGTAGTTGGGCTAGCGGAAATGGTGGTTGGTTCTTCTTCAACGGTACTATTGCCTATGTGGCTGTTTACAACACGGTGCTTAGTCAAAGCCAGGTCCAGCAACTCTACAGTGCTGGATTCCCGAATGAGTTGTTCAGCCAAAACCTCGTTGTTGCCTACCTCCTCGTGAACAACACGGCAATCTACCAGGGTCCTCCTCCTCTTTTCACTGGTTCGTGGGGTAATTACTACTTCGTGCCCTGGTTCGTGAACTATGCCTTACTTAACCAAATGGGTATTACAAACCCGCAGGCTATTACCATCACTCCTTCTGGTTCGCAAGGTCTTATTCCCGAGACGCAGTTCCTCGGTCCCATACCTAGCAATCTATTTTCGTGGTGTAGGTTACTACAAGGCGTGAGTGTTTCTGTGCCCAGTAGTGCCTATGTGAATCAGTCATTTAATGTGAATGTGCAATTAACAACAATCACGCAAATGCAGTATGAGTTGCCTTACTGGTTCTTGGTGGGTATCAACGGTACTAATGAGAGCCAGGTGTTGCGTGTTGATGCTTGGTTGTTCAGTAGTGATGCTGTGAATGCCTATACGTTCATTAATAGCACCACATTGGTTGCTCCACCAAAGCCTGGTAACTACACGGTCGTGGTGTCCCTGCCAGTCTGCAATATGACGTGGACTGAACAAATTGCTGTGGACCCACCACCAAGCAATGCATCAACCACAGGCAGTAACGGTAACAACAGTACCAACAGTACCTCGCCACCACCAACCAACTCAAACCAGTTTGGTCCAGGCGCTTCATCCTCAACATCGGGTGCATCATCGGCAACAAGCACTAGTTCAACCACTAGTTCGGCAGTATTGATTGATGCGTTGAATACCATGGTTCAGTACCTAGTGAACCCAGTTGTTGTTGTTGTTGTGGTGTTGATTGTGGCTGTGGCTTACATCCTCTATAGGCGCAGGGAGACAGTGGTCAGGTTGTGATTTCAAGGCGAAACATCTTTAAAATCGTGTGTTTAATGCCTTTTGGTGCTGAGAGTCCCACGGCTGATTGGTGCTGAGGATAACCATTGCTTAGTGAAACGAAATGTTTATAAACCCGTGGTTTAGAGCATAAGACTGTATGAGGTACCTAACCAACGCCTTCTCGGTGAAAATGCTGGCTAACCTGCTTAGGTATGACTGGGACACAAACGTTAGCTTTAGGTTCCTAACACCTGAACAGTTCAGGACTGAGTTAATGACCTACTTCGTGAATGCGGTGGGGCACCAGGGCACGGTTGATTTCTTAAATAAAGCCTTTGGGCTTAACCTAACTGTGAGTAGGCAATCAATCACTGTGAACCACGGTGATGAAATACTCATTGTTATGCCATGGGTTGATAGGTTGCCATCTGGCACAGAGCTTAATGGTGATGTCATGATGCAACTCTATGAGCAGGGACTTGTGAGGTTCATTAAGGTAACAATCCCATAATCACTAATTAAAAGCCTCATGTTTAAAACCATGTTTTCAACCTTCGAGCCTAGGGTGTAGAACCATGGGTTCTAACCTCCTTTCCATCCGTGCCAGGTCTGCGTTTGAGTCATTCGATTGGGCTTATAGCATTGGCATAAACCACTTCATCTTGGCTTACTCGGGTGGTAAGGATTCAACAACCGTGGCTATCCTGCTTTATGAGTGGTTGCTTAGCCGTAAGCCTACGGATGTTGCTGTAACCGTGATTCACAATGACACCTTGTCCGAATTAGTTGATGTTGAGATGCATTGGGTAAGGGAATTCATTGGTAATTACGTCAATAAACTCCGTGAGCTTGGTATTGTCGCCAACGCCATCTACCTAGTACCTAGGGTTGTCGATACCTGGTATTGGAGAACCATAGTCAGGGGTTACTCGGCTCCTAACTTTAAGTACCGTTGGTGCGTTGATTTACTCAAGATAGCCCCACTCAAGTCATTCCTAACCATTAGGCTTGAGAATTACATTGTTGTTGTGGGTCTTAGGGAAAATGAGTCCACCTACCGTGTCCAATCCGTGCCTAATCGTTTTGGCTCATGTGCATTGAATCAATCATGTGCTGGGTACTACATAGCAATGAACAATGACATTCCTAAGTTGGCTCCCATCCGTGACTGGGATTTAGCAGAGGTTTGGGCTTACTTAACCACGCAAAAACACTTCAACGTTGAACCATTGATTAGTCTCTATAGTGTCAATCCTAGGTTTGGGTGTTGGCATTGTACCCTAGCCTCGCATAGGGTTAGGAGGACAACAAATCCTTACTATGATGCCGTTAGGTTGCTTTATCGCTCAATAACCGATTTGTATGAGTTTAGGACCGTTGATGCTAAGCGTCATAAGGTTACGTCCCTCAATGAATACGGCAGGTACGTTATCTGGAAATCCCTGGAGTTAGCCGAAAAATTGAGTGGTAAGAGGCTCTTTTATGGTCTTGATTACGCAAAGGTTAAGTCATACTCACAAACCTACTCCCTACGTGAATTATTCTATGAGTTACCGTGCAAAGGTGCGGATAAAATCATACGCTCGGTCGATGATAGTGATAGGTTCATCTCAATGTGCACCATAAGGGGTGCTAAGCCTAATGGCGATATGCTTAGGAAATTGCTTTGGTGGTCCAGGTCATTGGTGAACAACCTACCCGATAATGACCCAATTGTTGAGACTCTCAACAACATCATTAACAACCTATGAAAATCGCATAAAGCCAATACCTTATTCTCTTTTTGAAAATAAGGTTTATAAGGTGGCTTAAGAGTAGCTTATCACTCCCTAAAGGGAGTAGAAGAATCGCTATCATCCACTGAGCGAATAACCCTATCGGTATCACTAGAATCTCCCTAAAGGGAGCCCTTAGCCATAATCAAATTGCATGGCTTTTGCGGTCCCTCTCCCTAACAATGTAATCAATAGTGTCCTTGATTATCCTACGGATTGTTCGCTCAATGATTTCGCTATTGTTCCTACACTGATACTCCCTAGCCCAAACCCTTTTAGTCATGCCTTCATGGATAATGAATAGATAGGCAAAATACCGTGATAAATAAGGTCTCCTGCGTCTCTTTATCACCAGTAGGTAGTAATCATAGCACGCATCGATTTCCCACTTTTTGTAGAAATAAACGCTCTTCCGAATCACCTTCCCCCTTATCGGCTCACCGCTCATGTCAAACAGGTACCAATCCTTATAGCCGTCCCCACCGTAGATACGCTTGATTATGGATGACTTACCACAACTAATCACCATTGCTCATCACCACTGCATGTCTTACTCACGTAAACCTTGACTTTTGTTATATTCGGTCTTTGTCCAAATTTCTTAACCATAACACGGAATCCACGTTTCTTGAACTCCTCAATTATGAAATCAACCAACCACCCTGGGTGCGTGATTTTCCATCCTTTCTTCTCCGTAATCTTTGTCGCAATGCTCCTAATTATGACACCCGTTAGCTTAATCGTGTCCTTTCTGTATGGATTAATGATGTAATCAACCCAATGCTCAATGATGTAATCAACAAACTCCCTAGCTAACATGTGGTACATGTCCTTATTCCCATTATTGCGATTATTATTGCGATTACCGTCCACGCCAATCTCCCTAAGGAATTCCATAAGGACTTGATTGAGTGGGTGGTCCCTATTCAACTCATACTCAATTCTCCTCCTGCCTTCATACACAATAATCATCTCATGAGATATCAAAGGCTTAAGCATAAGGTCAGTAGGGGTGCCACCCTGTATTTTGCATTCCTTCGCTAATTCCGTCTTAACCATAGCACCATTCATTAATGCTATTATTGCCTTTACCCTGCTTTTGGACCCCAAAAACGACTTTTCAAACACACCCCACAGGTCTTTTTCGTGAAGTGTTTTAACAAAATTCGTGAGCTTAGTCACGAATTCATTTTCCGCATTCAGCTTTATAATACGGCTGTGTCCACGTCGTATCTTCCTGACTAAGTCATTTCGCAATAAATACGTTAATGCTCGCTTTATTGACTCCTCACTATACTTATGGTCAAGCATTAACGTTAGCTCGCTTGTGAGCAACTCATGGTGCCTTGTGAGCAACTCAAGAATCCTAAAAGCCAAGGACCTCCTCACCAATTCAATGAACATTTCTGGCGGGTCTAATTTTGCCATAACCACCACCTCAGTACGATGTGAGTCCCCACTCCTTTGATAGGTATGAAAATCTATAATCAGCCAATATCCATATCGCCTTATCCTCGCTGTTTCTTATTGACCTGCCTCCAGCCTGCATGACACTCATCCATGCCTGTATCTTCATGTAGCGGTACTCTGGCAATCCACTAGCCTTGATTTTGTCCCTGGTGTAGTCATCCTTAACATTCGGGAATGGCACCCCCATGAAAATGACATACTTAATGAATGATTTCCCATTCTCAACCAACTCGATACCCTCGACCAAAGAACCACCATTAAATGCGTGAATCACCAACTTCCTGTTCTCTTTAGCCAACTTCATCAACACAGGAATGTTCCTAACCTCTCCCTCCCTGACTTGCTTAATACTGCTTGGCAAATCCATCATTAGGTTGGCAATGTCAATCATCATCCTAGCGTTCGGGTAAACAAGCAAATAGACGCCATCATCGCCATTGAGAATGATACGCTTAGCCACATCCGCATACTTCCTAAACATCTCAGGGGTTCTGTGTTTAAACTCGCTTGTTACCTCAGTAATGACTTTAACCTCACGATGCCCAATCTTGACTTCCCTGGATAAGTCAATGTAGTAGTCCACATGTAATCCCCAAACACGCTCTATGTAGTCTTTGTCAGGTAACGTCCCCGACATCAGAATCCATGGACCCTCAAACTTAGCACGTGCTTGTGTTATGATTGGGGCTGGTGTCACAGGCTTTATCGATGTGTAAACCTCATCCTCTTCCTCTGTTATGTAAAAGTTCCATGCATCTGGTTCAATCAAAGACGCCAGTTGGTACTTGTAATCAGGCGCCCCAGTTTCCTTATACTTATACAATGTATAAAACAATTCTGAGTTCGTTATGAATGAGTGGATAATCCTGGCACGTGAGACCAAATCCTCAACTGATGCTAGTGGTAAAATCAATTTACTGAATTCCTCAAAATCCAACGTAAGCTCATTAACATGTTCCAACTTTAGGCGCCTGTATGTCTTTTCACTAACCTCATACTCCTTGGCTAACTCCTTAAGTCTGTCTTTCATTTTTGCAATCATTGACTCCGCCGTTTGCTTTGCCTGTGGGAACTCGTTACGGCAGTACTCAATTGACTCGTTAATGAGTCTCATGGCTTTCTCCTCATCAATGCCTTTTAGTTCAGCAATGTCTAAAGGATTTGGTGGTTTCTCAAGCAATTGCTTACAGTACCTCTCGCCGAATTGCAATACACGCTCCATCCTCTTCACGCCTATCTTGCGCTCCCATTGGTCACTCAACTTATCCAAATTGTGAGCCTCATCAATAATCACAGCTATCCTAGCTTCCCTAGCCTTTTCATTGAGTATCTCCTCCTCAATCTCAACACCAGCAGGGTAATCCTCATCGTATGTACTCAAGATTGACTCAAAAACCACAGATGGGAAAGAAAATATGTATGGGTACGTCCCAATCATCAACAACCTCCTGCGTAACCTTATGACTCCCTTGGCTAACGCCTTTTCGATGTCATAAGTGCAATGAGTATCGTTAAGCTTACCCATTAGTTCCTCGATATATTGCTTAGGGGGCAGATTGGGGTTGGTGTCAGTGAATGCATCCAACCATGTATCAAAATAACGTGCTAAGTGAATGTTTACTTTCTCTTCGTGGGGCAGTGCAAAAATGCATTTGGCACAGCTCACGTCCATATCCTCGATACCTAGCTCCTTCATCGCCTTAGTCTCATCCTCATTCAATAAGCGACAATGAACCGATTTTGCAATAAAAGCCAAGGGCACCACGTCAAGGTTGAACCTCTTGACATCCTCCCAAAACCTCGTTTGCTCCGTCCTAGTCCTAACCCCTGCAATAATCGTCTTTGCATTGAATTTGTACAACGATAGCAATAATGAAATCAACGTTTTACCGCTCCCAGTGGGCGCCCTAATGGCAATAACGCCATTACCACCATAATCATCTGGAATTTGATTAAGGATTTTCCTCTGCCACGGTCTTAGCGTTATACCTAACTGTCTCTCTATATCCTCGGCACTCATTACTCAACACCCTTGTCTCTACACCTTGGCACGGCGTATTTTAGAGGGTGTGGGTGTACCTCAAGACCTTCCATCCCTTTGGGTGTGACTAAATCTGTGTATGTCCATGCATTTGACTCTTCAAAATGGTACCACTTACCTACCTCAAGCTCATAACATTCATAACCTGCATTCTTTGGTCCCCAGTTCCATACCTCATCTACGTGGTCTGGGCACGGTATTGGTTTCACGGGATTGCAGTCCATATCCACTACCCTGTACATTCCTTTCCTTACCTTTAGTATGAACTTACCCGTGGATTTTACGGGTTTGGGATTGTCCATGTTTTTCCTCACCATACATGTTAATAGAGCACAGGGGTTTATAAACTTTTTCTCACGTAAAAATCACGGGCTTAGAAACACAACCCTCACGGTAAACTCACATTAAACTTAGGCGCTCGAGCGCCCTGGCACTCACGTTAAGCCTCTCACGTTAATCGCACCTCGAACCTAACGTGTAGTTTACAGTTGTAGAAAAGGCACCATACCCATCATTCCACGGGGCACCGTCACCGAAGGACACCTGTAGATTACACATGTAGAACTCACGTTATTCGACTCTACCGTGTAGATTACAACCGTAAAGTAACTTCTACGTTTGACGTTATTCGGTTCTACCGTGTAAGCTACAGGTGTAGAATCCACGGTAAATCCTAATTAATACTAATTATATAATTAGTATTAATGCGGAATGTCGTGCTTAGGTTCATGCCACCGATAGTCACGGGCTTGGGATTAGCGATTATGGAGGTTACGGCACAGGCACATTATGGTTACTTCCCAATACCATGGTTCATATCAATGATAGCCACGGTAATTAGTCCGTGGTTCGTGGGCATGCTCATAACCGCAATCGGTGCTTATTTGTTCACAATGATTGATATAAGGATTGATTTCCTAACGCTCATTGCCTATGTTATTAATGTGTTTGCGTGGGAGGATATTTGGTACTGGGTAATCCGTTGGCACATGCCTTATTCATGGATTTTCTACATCTATGGTTTCGGCATACCGTATTTGGTTTATTTTGGTATACCGATTGATACGTTGATAGACTTTATCATAAGTTATGCGATTTTGATTACCGAAAAACCTAGGATATGGATTTAAAGGTGGGTTATATTCCACGCAATCACAAAAACCTTAATCAGGGACCATATTATGAACGGCTTTTCCATTATTTTGAACCTAACGGCAATGAAATACATGGCGGTTATGATTAGTTGGTAAAGCACCACGGCAATCAGGCACGCTATGTAATTATTGTTGATTAAATGGCGCCATGCATTGAGTTCAACATCACCATAGAATGCAAAGGCAATGTATGACGTGGTTAAGTCCATTGCGTTAAGTATTGTCGCAATTTTATAGAATAACTTAACGTTCATGGTTATCACCTATGAACGGTAATAATACATATTCACAAAATCCTTACCAATTACATCCATTATTTGGCGCAATCGACGCAATAGCCTAGGCTTTTGCTTTTCGGTTTTTGTATTGGTTTTTACGGACCTAGGCTTAGGTGATGGTCTCAGGATTTCAGAGACATCAACGGCATTGGCATCATTAACATTAACCTTGGGTTCAATCGGTATATACGCAATGATTTTACCACGGTTCACATGAACCCTGGCTTTCGGTTCCCTATTCCTCTCAATTTCACTGAGTATTTCCTGTAACTCACGCTCATACCTATCAGCTCTCTCTGGGTCCAATTTCCTTAACCTCTCAATCTCACTTTTCGCTAACTCAATGTTTTCATTCCAATACTTAGACTCACGTGGGTCTCTCAATGTCCTAAAGACCTCAAAAAGCACAACCTCGATAGAATAAATTTCAGTCTCTCTTTGCTTTCTTAATTCCTCGAGCGCCCTGGTTGTTGTCTCACGTAACTCTCTCAATTTCGGTCTCAACCTCTCATAGCTCTTGATTTGCCTTAACCTTCTCTCAGTAACGGGCTTTAACACATTATTGTCATCAACCTTAGGTTCAGGTTTAGACATAACCCTAACCACGGGCTTAGGTTCAACAACCTTAGGTTTAGGATTGATAATATTCTCTATCTCAATCTCATATTTGCGTGCTAACTCACGGTTGAACTCTTTTAGCTCCTGGATTAATTCCTTAGCGTAATCAACAGTCTCACTATCATTAGGATTACCCTTAAGGTAATTCAATATTTCCCTTAACCTGCTCTCAATCTCATAAGGCGCCTTTTCCATTGCAATATCAACGTTATTATCCACCTTATTTATGATAAACTTACTTAACAATTTACTTAATGAGTCTATGAACGTGCTTTTATCATTAGTATCGAGTTCATGCACGTCAAAGTTATCCATGAAACTTTCATAGTCAAAGTTATCCGCATTAATACCTAAACTCTTTACGGTATTCCTTACCATAGCACTAAGCACCACATAATTATTGTTCACCACACGTTTAACGCTATCGTAAGACCACAAAGTATCCACAATAGACTTAACCAGGTCCTGCATGTGGTCTTTTCCGTTATCCTTAACCCGTGCTTTTTCCTTAACCACCATACACGTAAATAGAGCACGTTAGAGTATATAAACTTTTCTACATACTAAATCACGGATTTATACACCGTAAATTAGGAATTGAAAGAACACCCTTTTCGCATTTTTTCTTTCATTTTCCCTATTTCAATTACTCATACCTTTCAATTCCTAGGTAAAACCTGTTATGCGCACTTTCCTCCTGGTTTTTCCCTATGACGTGGCAAACAATAATGCCATATGAACCATAGCATTACGTTAATAGAGCACAATACTTAGCATTACAATATAACCAATGTAATCATGAACTTACCATGTCATTAATAGAGTACAATCATAATTAATGTATTCTGAGTAATGAATTTGTAAACCTGCATTACAATCAATAGAGCACGTTACCTAATATTGCAATCTAAACATTGTATTTCTAAACATTACGTGACATAAATAGTGCACAATCATAACACGTGAAATCATGCAATCATTGCATTACATAAATAGAGCATGTAACTTAGTATTACATTTTAACTAATGTGTTAATAATCAAACCGTGTCATTAATAGAGCACGTGCATTACTCACATTATCTATATAGCATATTTACAAACCTGTATTACAAACATATGGCTCTATGGTTTATGCCGTTATGTAAATAGAGCACGTTATTAATAATTTATTGCTAAATAACGTTTTAATAAACGTGCCGTAATGTAAATAGTGCATGGTTTTTAACGTTGGGTTTTTATACGGTTATTTATTGATATTGTGGTCCTTAACGTGAACTATATAGATTATTTATGGCACGGTTAAGCCTCTTTCATTAAGTATATAGTCAATGGTTTTTATGGATACAGTTATATATAGAACCGTGGTTTTTTGTTTTTATTACGTTCACGGTTTACGTTTATGATAACGTAATTTTCACGTAGTAAGGTTTATAAATCCCAACGTGCTCTATTTCACGGTATGGGCACGGAAAAAAGAACGGGAACGGAAACGGAAAAGGATTCCGAAATAGAATGGTTAGGTGAAATAGAAAGAACGGTACACGTAAAACGTGGCAGGAGAGTATTGAAAATGGTCATAGGCGTGAAAATAGGTTACACTGAGAAAAATGATATGAGACGTGAAATCATGTACATGGTGGCTAACGTTTATGACGCTATAAGTGGAAAGTACATAGGTATGATAAGCGAAAGAAAAGCTGAAGACGGGACGTTATCGGTTGTTCATGTTGAAGCGTTGATGGACTTTTACAATACGATAATCAATAAGGTGCTTGATGGGGACTTTACGCAAAAAAGCGCACGTATTGATGGGTGGTTATGATGTCAGGGATTGAGATTGGTTATGAGGAATGGAATGGTGTTGTTGTGCGTAAGTACTTTGTTGAATATGAGTACGTTACGTTATGCAATATACCGTGTTTGAACCTTAATGAAATGTCAGAAAGTGAAATAGAAGACGCTTTAATTGCGTTGTTTAATGCCGTTAAAGGGTATGATGTTGAAATTGGTTTATGGGACGACGTTCACGTGTTTAATGTACCGTTCAATTGCGTTATATCAAGTACTAAGCCGATACCGAAAAAGGTGGTTCAAATAGCGATAGACACGTTAAGGTCTTTCTGTAATGGTGATGGTAATGAGTAGGAGCATGTCAATCCTGGATTTTATTAATGATGGGCATGAACCCAGTGTTAAATACAGTGTTAAGGTTCATTTTGTTACGGAAAGCACGGGGGATTATCAGCATGTTTATGTATGGCATTTCTTTGAATCGCCGAATAGAATGGTAATTAGGGTTCATGCCGATAGTGTCATTGCGTTTGAGATAAGGACCAATAAGCCGATTCACCCGAAATTTGACACGTATAATGGTAATGATACGTGGATAAAACTTATTGGTTTGCTTATTGTTCATGTGCACAAACTACATGGTGATGTACATGATGGTGTTGTGACTTACATAAACCGTGACTTTTATGATGAAAGGACTAATGTGTGGGTTCTTTGGTTTTATGAAATCCGCTTTAGAGAACCAAATCGTGAGATGGTGCTTAAATTGCGTGATGCGATTGTGAGTTTTCTAAGGTCTCAATTGGGTTTGGGTGATGGTTATGCGTGAGAGACAGCACAGGAATATGCGTTTAATGGGTACCAATACCATGAATATGAATGAATTCATTGGTGTTAGGACTGAGGAAAAGCCCAGGGAGAAAAAGCCTTACTATGAGGTTCGTGCTAAGGTGATTGTTCACAGGAGTCGCATTGATGTTACAGCGATTACTGATGTGGTGCGTGATTTGCCTGTGTTTCCCATCAGGATTAACGTGATAGCCCATGACCATAGCTCATACATACATGAGAGAATTTGGCACCTTTACAATGGGACGTATAAGGTGGCGCATATAACCAAGGATAAGACTCACGTTAGAATCATTGAGGTTAGGGACGGCGAGGCTAGGATACTGAGAGAGTACACCACGGATTGAAACTTAGCGTTAAAATCCTTTTTTGTTTTATTATTTCTCAAGGTTATCCTAGGGTTTAGGGTTATCGTAAGTTCTACGGGTGTAATCTACAGGTATCCCCCGAATTACGGTTATCGTGAAATTACAGGCACGGTAGGTTACTACACGTGTAATCTACATGTGAGGCTCGAGGGACGCTATCGTGAGTTTAATTACGTGTAAATCACGTGAGGTAAGATTTATATAGGGGTTATGCTCTATTATCATGTATGAGGCAGGTAGATATTCCCGTGAGGGTTAGGTGGTGGAGGAAGTACAAAAGGCTTGTTTTAATACCGCCGAGGAGAGAAACACGAAAAGAGTTGTTGAATGAGTTGAGTAGTGGTAATGAGTATTACGGGGTTGTGAGGATTTCTAAATATGGAGAGTACATGACGTTTAAGGTAGGTGTTAAGTTTTATACATGGGCGTGGCAGAATAAGGAAAACATACCTGGTTTGAATACGATATTTGTGATTGTGGAGACTGACTGTCACGTATGTATTGATGATGTAACGGAATTGGTTAATCAACAAGGCGGTACCAGGGGTGTATTGACGCTTTATTTGCCGTAATCAACGATAGGTTTTAAAGTCATTAAAAATTATTGTGTTTCTTAATGAGTGGTTGGTTGTCTTTTGTGGCGTATTTCACTAGGGTTGAGGACCATGGTGATTACTACGTTATTGAGTACTATGATGATAAGTTTATTGTGAGGAAGAACCACATTGAGCGTGATATTGCGAGGATTGTGAACGCTATCCCATGCGTTTATGCGCGTGAGTTGTTGCGTGTACTTGCGATGCGGATTAGGTTTAATCGTGAGGTTGTTGAGAAAAGCATGAGGTGCTAGGCATGAGAATCATTACGCATGCTTTCTTTTCGACGGCGGTTGCCCTGTGGGTAGTACCAACATGGCAAACGTTTGTGTTGGCATCATTGACCACATTATTCATTGACATATTGGGACATAGTAAAAACCACGGTATTCCACACAGGATTTGGATAACCCATGACTGGGTCTATTCATTGTTTATCTTTATCATACCCCTATCCCTGCTTTACTCATTTACGTTCTTTTTCACCGTGTCGTTCCTAACGGCATTCATCATCAACGCAATAACACTATACACCCACCTAATGCTTGATAGTATTACAGGGCATACATTCATTATGAGGAGACCCGTAGGACACGCATACGTGGAGTGGAATAACCCGTTGGTGAATATGTTGTTCATTGCCTTGAGTGGGGCGTTAATAGTCACGTTAGCGTACCTAAAGTTTCACTAAGGAACCAGGGCGCTCGAGTAAGTTAGGCAATACTTTTAGTGTACTCCCTCTATGTATATGGGTATAAGCGGTGTGTTTATATGTGGGTTAGAGCATAAGAAAATATGATGAGCAGGGTGGAGACAAAAACGGAGAGGAAACCCGAGACTAAGGTCGAGAAGAAGCCCGAGACTAGGGAGGGAGAGGCTCAGAGGAGGGAGGTTGTTGAGTGGTATGAGGTTTTTGATAAGAACCTGGTCTATATGATGTATGGCAAGGCAGGTGTTGGTAAGACTAGGTTGGCGGTATCAATCGCTAAGAGGGATTTGGAGAGTGGTAGGGACGTAATTTATGTAAGCACGGAGTTGAACAACGACCCAATGATTGATGCAATCAAGAAATACGCCACCAATGTCATGCCGATTTACAAACCTTACGAAGTCTTCAACGCACTGAAGCACACAACATTTGAGCCTGGCGATGTCATTATTATCGATAGCCTAGGTGGTATTAGGGAGAATTGGGTGGCATTCTACGGTAGAGGCAATCTGAGCGACACGGCACCGACCAATAGGTTAATTGCAAACATAGTACACTTGTTATCACTGAAGTGGGTTCAATCAAAGAGACAGATTAAGGTTATCCTTATAACGCATGAATCACCCAGTGTTGGTAGGTTATGGTATGGCGAGGATGGTGCCCCAACCACGGCACAGCACTCAATGCATGATGTATCGATGGTAGTTAGGATAGTAATGAGGGAGAACTACGACGAGGCTGGGGAACTAATAAGCGTCGAGAGAATTGGTAGGGTTGTCATGGATAGGTATAATGTCATTGGCGCAGGCAAGATTTTCTACTTACCGCAACCCATCATTTAATAAGCCGTAGAAAGAAAACACTTAAATTTTGGTTATTTTGTTTTTTGGTGGTGGATAGGATGACAGAACACACGTATATCAAAGACGGAATTAAACCTCAAGGTAAGGACTCAAGCCAAGGTAATATAAATCTTTCGCCCAAGCCTAACGAGAAAAAGCCCGAGAGAAAAGCCCAAGTTAAGCCCGAGACTAAGCCAGAAGCCAAACCACAGGCTAAGTCTCAAATGAGACCTGCTACAAAAATTGATATCGATGGTACATTAGTAGGAAGAAAGGTTGCCCTTTACGTTCAGACTGGTAATGTTGCTAATCTGGTGATTGGTACCGTTATAACCATGGGTTCATTTTGGGTTGTGGTTAAGATTGAGAAGACAAATATACCGTTTATTCGTGATATAGCATATATTAACAAGGCGTACATAATCATGTACTCACCACTGCCTGAAGGTGAGTAGAAATGAGTGTCTTTATTGAGAGGGTTAGGGATAACGTGGTTGTTTGCCGTGAAATGGACCACAAACCCGAATGTTTTTGGTTTAAATACGGCGATGCGGTTCACTTAGCCATGGTGCTTGGTGCCATGAATGTGATGAATTGCAACGAGGTTAGAGAAATCGCCCAAAAGTCAGGTGTTAATGTTGAGGACTTTGTGGCTAAGTACTGTGATTCTAAACCCCACCCTGAGCTTTATGGCGTAAAACCAAGTGAGGAGGATAGGGATAAGGTTCATGCTAAGGTGCTTCTCGCAGTTAGGAGAGATGGCAATGTTATGATTGTTTGTGCAGGCGAACATAATTGTGTCCGTATTAAGTCATGCGAACCGAACCACCTGGCTAGGGCTATCAAGTTGTTGAATGTTCATGATATCATGCATGTGCTAAGCATTGTCAATTGCATGGAGTCATACGGAGAGGTAATGAGGATACTGGGTGGTGAGGGATATGTCTAATGCGATTGAGTTTAGGTATTTCAAGCTTAACGACATTAACGTTATGTATTTCAAGGCAGAGGGTGGTTATGCAATATGTGTTGAGAAAAATGAAATCAGGGTATGCGGTAAGTTTAGGTTGATTAACATCAATGAGGACACAACAGAGTTAGCCAAAGCCCTTAGGTCCCAAAAGATTAACATCACTACCGAGGAAGTTAAGGAAATCCTGACTAAGGTTAAGATTGGTTTTTTTGAGAACCGTGAGGTAAAGAACTTAGGGGAACAGCAACAACCACAGCAGTCACAACAGCAATCACAATCACAACAACCACCACAGCAAAGCAATACTACAACAAGCCTTGGGTTTATGCATACCAGTGGGAAAACTGTGGTTGAGGTCGTTAAATTACCTGCGAGTATCGTTATTTATTACCCAACACCCAACGAGAGTGAGGATGGGGCAGAGGGTACTCCAATCCAGATTTACGATGGTAGTGTAGAGACTAAGGTAATACGTGATAAGTATTTGCATGGCGAGGTTAGGTACATCCTCAAGACGCCCTATGGTATCTATGTTAATAAGGACTTGGCTAGTATCATAAGGGAGTTTAGGGATAATGATACAGGCATAACGACAGTGGATAAGAAAATCATTGAGGGAGCCGTAAGGTTATTATTCAAACTCACTAAGGAGGAATACGGATACGCATACACTGGCTTTTACCCCGATGGGTGGCGGACAGGGTTTATTGACTATCCCGTGAAGGAACCAAGATGTGATGCTAAGCTGGTCGAGGAGTTCATTAAGTGGGTTAATACCTATTATAATAAGAATAGGTTGTTTGTGGTTGGGAACTTTATCCTAGTTGGCGCTAAGCATTTTGCCCCTGCCGTAAGGATGGTTAGGGTCTTTGAGGATAGGGTGTTGATTAATTCGGGTCCTAGGTACCTAGGGAAATCAACGGCTCAGAGGACGATAATGAGGATATATGGGTTGCCACCTAACGATGATTACATCAGGGTTGTTGGTGACAATGCAATAGAGACGGCACCGAGAATCCGCAACTTCTTAACCCGATATCTTTCGGCGCCACTATTTTTTGATGAAATTGGCGAATCAGCGTTCAAGGCTATTGCTAGGTTTTTGTTGGGTTCAACAACGGATTCAGCGACAATAGGTGCCCAGGCAACTCAGTATGAATTTGAGATTAAGAGCGCAAGACCCCTCAGGAGTATGGTTATTAATACGAATTTGGAAAGGAACGATATTGAGGAGATAATGAGGGATATCGCAGGACCAGCCTATGTCAGGAGGATTTTGATTTATGAGTGGAAGCACGAGAGGGTTAAGCGTGAGGTCGAGGAGCTTTACCCTGACGGCAACATCCTAGGTTGCCTAATCGAGACTTGGAATGACCAAAACTTGAGGAATGAGGCACTCAAAGCTAAGGACTTGTACCACCTGGCTTTGATACTGACTAGGGGTCTTATGAAGTTTAACATCAATGTGGACCCAATCGTAGATGCAATAGATAAGCTACAAAACATGTTTCTAATCGAGACCGAGGAGGAGGACATTGAAGAGACCGAGCCAAGTGATGAGGAGAAACTAATACAGAGAGCGATTAGGTTGGCTAAAGGTAAGACCCAGGGACCAGACCCGCCATTGTATAGGGTCCTTAATTATATTCTTCACTCAGACCACATTAGATTTGCCACGGCACAAGGTAACATTGATGAACTGAAAGACCGAGAGACCAAGAAACTGAAAAGTCTCATTGAGAATGAGCTAGGCATCACAATGACTGGCATACAAGACCCCGATGCGTTGGAGAGCTACATCACCGATAGCAACATAAAGATGAATGAGGACATTAAAGATGCATTGCTTACGGCAATTAGAAACATAAAGATGGGTAGGGTGAGAATTCACATTTTGGTTGGCGAGAAGCACTTAGTAACCAAGGCATATAGGCAATTCATGGGAATAAAGGTACAATACTATAATGGTTATTATTACCCAATATCGGTGGTGGACTTCATATTATTATTTTTAAAGAGGAGTGTTGATGAGGATGTAGTGACAATGGAGGAAACGGAAACTGACGAAAAGCACGAAGAGAACCGTGAACCTAACCAAAAGTAAAGAGCACAATTTTACTTAGGTTTACGATTCACGGGTCCAGTACACCCAGTACACCCAGTACAGGTTCTAGAGCTAAAATAAACTGGCTCACGGAAAGTTTTCTCTGAAAACATGTATTACAATCCTGACTCTACTATATGAAGCTGAAAGAAAGAGCTCCCCCCACCCCCCTCTAGAACCTGTACTGGGTGTACTGGGTGTACTGGCTATATCATTTTTATTATTTGTAAAATGATATCGTGGCTTCTCCGTGAGTTATCGTGAAAATCGTGCAACCACATTATCTTTTAGGTAATGTTTATAAACTCGTGTTTTAGAGCATATTAAAATGAGGGCTTTGTTTCCCATATTCTCAAGACCTAGGGATGTTAGCGAATTCTTTAAGGTTAGACTTGGTGAGAACCCTCCTAGTAGGTTCCCACGTGCCATTATGGTTGATGTTGGTGTTGAGGACCCCAGGACAGGTGATTATACTAAAAATGCCATTAAGAGCGTTGGATTGAGTGAGTACTTCAGTTATGTGAGGCGTTTCTGGAATGATATTACGCTCTTTATTGTTCCTGATAGTCACGATGTTAATGAACACTTTAAGAGGCTTGATGATTCAATTGAGTATTTCAGGAAGGTTAGGTTTTACGAAGTCATGAGGTATGGGGTACCTATTGTTGTCTGTCATTATTGCGATGATGATAAGGTGTTTAGAGAGATCATCACTAGGGCGTTAATGGTTAGGAAGTTGTGGCATTCAGTGGTTATCGGCATACCTGGCACTATTATTACCTCAGCCAGGGGAAAGTTCAAATGCGTTGAGGATATCAACAAATGCAACAAATTCATTGCATCGCTAATAACCAGGTTAGTTGATGCTGGGTTTAGCCGTGATATCCATATCCTAGGCATTAGGAAGGGGACGTTAAGGTATTTGCATGAGGTTGGTTTAGCGAGGCATGTATTGAGCGGAGACACCGACGCATTCAACCTGGCACCGAGTGAGAAGGCAAAGGAGGAATTGCGGAAAAGGTGCCCTGGGTGTTACCAAGTCAATAGTGACCCAGAACTTATGAACATGTGGTACCTTGAGTGGTTCAAGCCTTACGAACCGATTCTCACGGTCGAGGAGTGGTTGGGAATTCGATAGTTTTATAAGCATGTTAGTTAGAGCGTATGTGATGAGTGAGTTAGAGAAATACACGTACTACAGGATAATACCCATTGGAGGTCACTCTGATGCGATATTACTCGAGAAACACGATCCGCACAAGAACGTGCTCAAGGGTTTTATTAGTTTACGTAGGGTTAGGAGGGGACCGCAAATATCAATACCAATGCCACTCAGAATGAGCACGTGGTTTGCCGAACACAATGATTTATTGCAGTACTTCCCCGACCGTGTCTTGGTTATTATTCCTTTCAACATTGACAACGTTACTGACATCGATGTATTAATGGACATCGCCAAGGCACTCTATGGGTTTAAGGACGCTAGGGAGTTGTACAGAGAAAAAATCAGGGCAGGCAAGATAAAGCCAGTTGAGGCAGGCTTGGACCCGCACTATCGATTGTTCCTAAACGCAAAAACCTTCACGAAAATACCCATCAACACACTCTATGACATGCTCAGGGAAGCAAGTAGCGAAGAGGTTGAGGATTCTACACCCTAGGCTTGAAAAATTGAGGAGAACTAAACGAGTTTTCTCACCAACTCACTAAGCCTGCTTACGAACTTGTCGAAGGTTATCTCACCAACCCTACCCAAGCTCTTACTTGAGTAGTAATTCCAGACTTTTACATCCGTGAGTAACCTGGCTAATGCATTAACGGCTTCATCGACACTTTCGTAACCAAGCCCAACCTCACCACCCATGGCTAGGTCACTCCAGGCACCACCACTCCTATGAACAACAACGGGCAAACCCCTAGCCATAGCCTCAGCAACCACCACACCCCAGTGCTCATTAATGGTGGCATGAAGAAACACCCTAGCCTGGTCCATTAAGGCTACCTTAACATCACCTGGAGCATTTGGGAACAACTCAACATTTAGTTTATTCTCAATAGCCATCCTCCTGATCCTCTCAAAATAGGCATTGGATGGCTTAGTACCAGTGCCACCAACAATGACAAGCTTAACCCCAGGCACCTCCTTAGCTAACCTAGACATTAGTTCACTAACGACCCAGTGGTAACGCTTCTCCCAACTGAACCTACCAATCATTACAACAGCTAATTGCCTCTCACTGAAGGGTCTTGGATTCCTCACAATAGAAACATTCGGTGGAATTGGTGGATTAAGGACAATAGGCTCCTCACCATACACATCCCTAACCACATTAGCCGTCCACCTGGAGTTAGCCATAACAACCTCATTAACCTCAAAGGGATTGCCCCTATTGAACCTCTCACCAAGCCACAGGGCGCCCTCCAAGTACACGTTCCATGGGAACCTACCATAACGCTCGAAGATGTACGGGTCCTTTTTCCAATAATACTTCAATGGCTTATAAACGACCTCAAACGGGTAATGAATATACTCAATTGACCTAAAGCCATACCTCCTTTTCATAGCAATTATTGGCTTTGTAACATAGAAATCAACAAAGACAATGTCAGGCTTTAGTCGAGGTATGACCCACATGGCTGGCAACCACGATAGAGCACGTAGGTAGATGCCAAAAGCCCTTAGTTTGAACGGCATGCTGTGGGTTGGTATGTCAGTGATGTCTATCCCAAACCAATCCTTATAACACGGCACGCAGAACCTGGTCGTAGCCGTTATCTCAGTATGAAAACCCAGGTCCTTAAACGCCTTGGCAAAGGCAGAGGCTACTATCTCACCACCACCTGGTCTATCCCAATAGTGATGAGTAACCAAAGCCTTCATAGTGTATCACCAGTGAGTCATAGCAGACACAAAATAGCGAGTTTTTATGAATTTAGGCAACCCACTAACATGTAGGTTCCTAAACAGTAGGTAGTGGGCGTAAGCTCTGATGTGCCTATTGCATACATCGCCACTACCGCCAGCGTTAAACGCCATTGGGAACCACGGAGTTAGTCTCTGCCCAATCATCAATGCATACAATCCCAAGACAGTTTCATCAGCAATACACTGCCTAACTTGCCTAGGAACATTGCCTAAGACATCCATTAATGTATCAATATATGAAGCCTTAGGCTTGTGGTTCACAATAATCGCCTGCTTAGGACCAAAAAACACGGGACTATGCCCACGCCTACTAAAGACAATCCTAGTGGCAGTTATTGGGTAATCACCACCACCAACCCTAACCTTAGTCATAACATCCCTAGGACCTGGCTTCCCATCAACATCAGCAACACCAACCAACTGAGTATTATCACCACTCATTTCCATAACGGTCCTAAGGACGGACGGAAAGTTTCTATGAAGGACCACATCAGAATCAACAATGACATCACCCCTCTCGGCTACCTCCAAAGCCATCAATAAGGTCTCGCTCCTGTTACCAACGTTGGTGAAGTCCACATTAACACCAACCTCACCACCGACCAAACCCTCAATTGTTTTGCGAACCATGCCCACAATTTCACCTATATAGTTAGCGTTGTCAATGAAGACCACGAACTCACTAGGCTTCAGCAACCTTATATTCTCGACCTGGTACTCCCTAATATCCTCAATCCTCGAGATAGGTAAGTAGGTGATTAGTTTCATTGGATAGGTATTTAATCAACCCCATAAATAACTAATGCTGATGAGCGCCCTAACCACAATCAGAGACGCCATGTTATTCATGGCACTGGCAATCGTAGTCCTAGTCATCGACGCCATTATCTACATCCACTGCGGACTCCTACACATAGTAAAACACGAACCATTCAAACCATGTATAAGTGATTTTGAGGAGACAGACCTTATTGAGGACTACGACCCCTATGTTTACAGTGAATAAGACCAACACCACTACCCAATCTACATAGTTCACACTCAAAATCGTTCTTCAATACGTTGAGAAGCACCATAGGGTCTCCATGATACTCAAAGACAACCTCCCTAAACAACCTAACATGCCCATAATCATTAAGCACCACATCATACTCACAACCCTCACAATCCATCTTAAGCACAGCTTCACTAGGGTCTATATTGAACATGTTGATTAACTCACCAAGCGTTATCGCTGGGACTGTTGCAGAGCAATCACCAGGCTTGAAATACGTAACCGCAACCTTGTCAGAAGGGGTATCGACACACACCCTACCTGGCTTACTAGCCAAGCCAGCATTGACTGGCTTGATGTACCCAATTAACGGAAAAAGTAGTTTGTTTTCCGTTACATGGTAATGCAACATGTCATAAGTGAATGGGTGAGGCTCAATCGCAATAACCCTAAAGGCACCCCTCTGGATGAAATAAATGCTTGAGTCACCAACGTAGGCACCAACATCAACAACATCCCTGTCCTTAACATCTACATCAAAATAGTCCTCCCTGAGAAATATTTCAATGAACGTAGAACCTAACCCCTTGAACCTAAAACCATTTATGTAGTAATCAGCAGTATCGTACTTAACACGAACCTCGTTACCACGAGCATTGACAATGACAAACTCACCATTTTCGCAACGGAAACCCCTTACGTAACCAAGCTCCACTGCATACAACAACCACCTAAGAAGATACGGTGTAGCACCCACTCTTTCGCCATTGCACTTAATGGTAATCGGCTCATAAACCCAGCGAGTGAGCATGGCATACAACGCCCCAAAGCCCATGTGCCTAACCAACCAGAGAGCCTTTTTGAATTTCCTAACAATCCCAATCATCCCACTAATTCATTGTAAAAACATATTAAGTAGTTAGCGCTTAGCATTGTTGTGAGCGAGGAGAAACCCTACGAGGTTGAGGAGTACCCACCATACGAATTCGAGGTTGAGAAGAGACCTGGCGAGAGAGTTAGGGTCAGAGAGAAGAGAGTTCAACCATGGGGCGAGGAGGAGAGCGAGATGGAGTTACCAATAATGGCGTATGCACCATATGAGGAGTTCATACTCCCAGCATCAACAGCATCAGTAGGCTCAGCACTCACAGGCTTAGGAATAGCCCAGAACTTGTTCCCCAACATAGCCCAATTGTTCCAGAAGTACCTACCGTTCCTAACGGCGAAAATCACCATTTTCTCAATAAACATACCAATAATTTCAATCATAGGGACGGGATTGATTGGTTTCTCAATATTTTTAGTGTGGTTGAACAGCAAAGCAACAATAAGGCTTTAATAATTCTCGTGCTTAGAGGTTGTGGTTGAAAACATCAAACTAGCAAAAAGCCTTGCAAAAACACCATCCTCACCAGGGTGCTTAGACTCACGCTTCTCATTATTATCAGCACCACCTACCTCACTGGATTCAGTGATTGGTGTAGGTGGCGTCCTAATCGCCATGGATAACTGAACAGAGCCTAAATTAGCGATTAGTTCTTCATCGCCAATCTCACCTTTAATGTACTTTAGGTAGATATCCGCCATAGCGTAGACCTTAGATGCCTTACTACTCAACTCATGAAATACACTGTCCTCCATTCCCCTAAGTAAAGCCAGGTTAAGAGCCATGGCTCGGATGGCGACTTCCTCGGGAACCTTATTGTTACTCACAACAGAAGCCACCGCCCTAATTAACCTAGCCAACCTAGGGTCCACAGCCAAGTCTTCATCGGGACTTGAGGGAGCATTTTTCTTCGCTTTTCTTTGCCAAATCTCCCAAGCAACCCAAATCGGAGCAAACATGAGTCTCGCAATGTAGTTAATACCAGGCAAGTACCTGGCGAATGAATAGAGAAATTTAACGAAATCAGGGTTGTTGTAATACAAGTTAAGAGCAACCTTTGCAGTGCCATCCTGCTTGTAAGCAATAGGAAAAACCTCATCCTTGGAAGTAAACTGGGCAACCTTCCTAGGCATAGTTTCTAACCATGACTTTTCCCACGCAAGAGGTTAATAACTCTATACCCCCTCCCACCCACCGAGACCCCACCAATATTTATCACAAACTTAGCAAACTCTCGGTTAGGAATATATGCGGTAAGGTTGTGTATATAATGTGTTGCCTTTTCATGGTTTATGTTTCGTAGTTACCACAGTGATTTCTCAAGAACATATCTAGAGAGAGTGGTTGTTTTCCTCATTAAATCCTTAAATAATACCTTTGGGTTGTGAGACTAGCTATGAGCTTGGCAAACCTAACAAGGCTGGAGAAAGCTGTGCTTGTGTCCTCAGCCCTAGCCTTCATATTACCAGTGGTTTTCGCCTCGATAATCATATGGTCCTTCATAAACAAAGCCACATTCATATCACCAACCGAGGACATATTTACATTACAAACGGGTGTTGGCGCAGTTGGCGCAGTGTTTTACGCAATTGTTTCGATACTCTACATAGCGTTCTTTTGGTTGGTAATCGCATCAATAATCGCTGGTGGCATAATGATGGCAGTAGGACCAGCGAGACCAATTCTTGAGTTCTTTGGTTTGCCGATACCCAAAGTAACCCCTGAGCAAGGCTTTAGGACAATATTCTCGGCAATACTTGCGTGGGTCATTGTAAACACGTTGCTGGCGTACTTTCACGTAATCCCACCATCACCAGTCTCGGTGTACCTATCAACAATAACGACAGGACTAACTGTAGGCTTTGTTGGGGACTTCATAGGGGCAGTAATAATACTCGTGATAAACATACCACTCATTATCTACGCCCTGGGTGAATCCGTGGTAATCAGGATTTGAGGCGAGGAATCATGCCAATTAGCATCAGTATCGCAACAATCTTTGAGGTATTCCTGATGGCAATGCTCATTAACCTAGCCCTAACGATAGCATACGCTCTCTATTTGATTAAGGAGGAGAAGGCTATAACGGGAGTGATAAGCCCGAGGAGGATATTCGAGTCAAGTTTGATGATTACTGGGGCAATAACATCCGCAGTTTGGTTCTTCCTCATATTCATAATCTTCTACGAACCATTATTATACGGAGCAATAGCATCACTCATTGCTGTTACAGTGTCTTATCACCACAGTCATTGGCTACCGAGTAATTTAACGGATGCCGTGGCAATAGGGAACATAATCACGGTAACAGTGCTATCATACATAGCAGGTGGAATACCACTACTCGCATTCACAATCATCATGATAATCACAGCATACGTCGTGTCAGACGCAATCATTTCCCTTATCAGATTGACTTAAAAACCACTAAACACCATATTATTGATGTCTCAAAACAACAACAAGTATATTAAGCCCGTCATAAGCGGAGTACTAAGTAAGTACAGGATGTTCATTGTTGTAACCATTGCCTACGCCATAGCCTTCATCATTGTTTATTTTGGGATACCACACATAATGTATGCATGGTGGGGCTACAATGTGGGTAGCAACACGGCAATCGGTTACTACATGACATTCGCCGTCCCACTAATGATGATGGCACCACTTTTGTTGATTACAATTGGTCTCATATGGCACGTGGCAACTGAACTAACGGACCCAGTCATGAACGCCGTTAGGCAAAGAGCAATCCAGAAGCTCATTGATGACAACAGGTACAGGGACAAGATAGAGGTAATCGCTGAGAACTACTTGAATAAGCACCTTGAGAGGTATGGCTTCATTAAGGTTGTGAAGCCAGGGCTTAGGAGCCGTGTCGAGGTGCTGTTCAAGAGGGGACAGCATGGAGAGAGCGTCGTGATGTAACCACTAAATCCTTAAATAATAATAATTTGATTCAAAATTGATGTCCACCAACCAGAGGAAGTCACAACCAGTGGTTGTACCTGCATTCGTTGTCACAGAAAAGAACGAGCTTGATTACGTATGCGTCTTACCCATAGACCCAAGCAATAACTACGTAGTTGTGGATACAAGCAATTGCGTCATAAACAAGGGGGATAGGAACACTGTAGCTACTAGGTTATATAATTTGTTTAAATCAGCAGGTGTTCCAGCAGTTAGGAGAGGTTAGTGACGGTCGTTAGTTTTATTAGCTTCTAAAACACGGTCTTAAATAATGGTTAGGGTTGTTGTATTGGATAGAGTTCATAAGCACTATGTGGTGCTTAACTGCCCACAAGACGTGCTTTACGTAATCACCGAACCAATGCCATGCAAACTAGTCAAAACAAGCATTGAGGTTAAGCTTGAGGTTGGTAGGCTCACAGCATTCCTAATGCAATTATTCCACATCAAACCCACGATTCACTTCTACAGAGAACCTGGCTTCTACGATTTCTTCTGGGATGGGAAAGAACTACTGCTTCACGGTGTAATAGAGACTAAGGAAGGCATGATAACCGTTAGACCTGACATTGTGTATAAGGACATTGTTGAGTACAAGGAGGTCAATAAGTTCATCCAGGACACCTATGATAGGTTCGTGAACACTCTTAATAACGCAATTAACCTGGCATCTGTCGTGGCTACAGCACCTCTTAGGTATATTAATAATTTGATTGACTCAATGCATGGGTCAGTAGCCATGGTTCAGGAGTTGGGTAGGCACAATGTGAAGATTGTTGAATTGACTAACACGGCATTGAGTGGTGCCAATGCGAGCCTTGATGAAGTGATTAGGGCGGTGAACGAGATACTGAGCAAAGGCAGGTGGTTATTGGCACCACCGCCACCAACCCAGGCATTCCAAACACCACCAATGCCAATGCCACAGCAACCAACGCAACAACAGAAACAACAAGGTGGTGCCTAGTGGCGTCAATAACCGAGACTGACATTAAGGCGTTTATCGAGAGGATTAACCACACAGCAATAACTATCCACTTGATTATTGAGCAGTACATGGTGCCTACTTTAACCGCCTTTCAGCAATCCAGGTCCTTGGCAATTTTGTGGTTCAACGGTGAGCAATTGGTACCCTTGGGCACTCAGTACACGCCAATCGAGCCAGAAGCCCTATTCCAAGCACAACAAATCGAGGATTACCCAAAGGTTAAGGATGAATTTATGAACAAATGGGGAGTTAGTATCAACACATACATTGCTGTTGGTCCAGAGCCTGGTAACCCCATCCTAGCCAGGTTTGGTCCAATGTACTGTCCAGAGATGGATGCCGAGTGCTTGATTAAGCACATACCACAGTTCACGTACATGAACTGCGTTGGTGATAACCCACCTGAGGACCCTAGGGCTATAGTGGTGGCGTTGATGCAGGACCCCAATAGGTTGGCGTGCGGTAGCGAAACCACAAAACAAATCCGCTTTTTAATCAGGGTATTCATTGACGTAATCCTAACCAACCTAAGGGACTTGGCTATATCAACAATGGCATTCACAGAAGCGGTCCAACTGCCACCTAGGTTGGCACTAATACTCGATGCGTATGCGATGGAGGCTCTTAATAAAATCGATAACATAATGAGTAAGAGAGCTGGTACTGTGTTCATGATACCACCTGCCCTAGTCATATCCCAAGTAAGGGATGCATACAACTCAGTGGCATCGTTAATACAGACTCTGACATCTGCCATAATGGCTAGGCAAGCTATTAAGGCACCGTCATGATTTGTTCATAAGTTCATTACTTATTATACGTTCTATGAAACATTTTTATGAACAACGGTCATTACGATAAAAATCCTTAAATACTACCCCTAAAAGACATAGAATGACCAATATGGCAGTCGCACTACCACCACAGGTAACCCAGGCAATAGCGCCTAAGTACTATGAGAAGCAGAGCCTAGGCTTCTGCAACTTCTTAGCTAGCATAGGCATAGCACCATCAGCCGAGCAATGCGCCCCACTCCAGAGGCAATACCTCGAGGCGAGGAACGCCATAGGTAAGTGGTACACTGGCTTATCAATGTACTACAGGGTCTTGAGCGGTGGTGTAACACCAATTAGATAAGCGTGAAAGGTGATTAGCGTGAAAGCGATTAAAATCGAATTGTCGCACCAGGGCTTGCAAAGCATGGGATGCGGTGATTTAGCCAATGTAATCGGTATACTCAATTACGCCTGTAATGTGCGTGGTGACAAGACTGCGTGTAGGCAACTTGATTATGTAAGGGGAATAGCGCAGTCCAAGGGTTGCACCATCTAAGCCCTAAAATAATGCGTTAATTTAAAAACCACCTTTTTCCTATTTTTCATAGGGTGCCTTTATGGGCGTCCTTGGAACAATAGGGCGAATAATAGGAGGAATAATACTGTTTTTCCTATTGATAATCGTGGTCCTACCAATCCTATTGTTCCTCGCTGGCTTAACAACACCACTCTGGAGCGCAATTTACAACGCCTCACTACACGCATTCGGTCCCAATAGCTCATTGACGTGGATTGCGTATGAGATTTACCAATTCACTGTTTATTGCAATAAGTACATAACGAGTTATATTATACATGGTGGGACTTCATGAGCGAGAGAGGTAGGAGTCTTCCAACTGTTAGGAATAGGCTTGTGCCGTGTGGTGATGGTGCTAGGATTGGTGTGTACATCGTTGCGTTCTATGATTGCCCGCACTGCATGCAATTATTAAGTAGCTACCGATTTAAGCTATACATGGAATTCATAAGGAGACAGTTTAAGACTGCTGTTGTTAGGTTAATCATTCATCCAAGGACGTATGGTTCATTTAATGAGTTTATTGCCGACCCATTTGACAGGTGCATAGCGAATTATGCGCAGTGGTTGGCTAGGCACCAGGGGTTTGGTTACATGTCTGGTGACACTGCCCAGTATTGGTGGCAAACCAATGCATTGTCACCATTAATACTCCTAGTCCCACCAGAACCCAAAACACCAATTCTCCTACCTCTTGAGATGCAAAGTATGCTTTTGCAATCAAAGCCTGGGAAGCCCGAGTGGGAGTACGCCATGAAGTATGTTGTTAGTTACATAACTGGTAGGATATACACACCACCTCTCGAAATAGCCAGAAGAAGACGGAGGGGCATAACAACTACGGAGGTGGTGGAGGTCGGTGGCTAGGGCGTTGGATAAGTGCGAATACTGCAGGATGATTGGTTATCACTGCAAAGAGAGGCGTTGCGGTATTGAGTATGCGAAATACGCAATCATGGTCCAGGCACTGATTGACTTCATTAACCAACCAATCGATGCCAGGGTTAATGTTGATAATGCAAATGTAGTTAGAAATGCCGTTAGGGAGC
>Ga0326758_100084_pt1 | contig 34310 bp, 51 predicted proteins | sample GCRJH_S_FD_207221 | JGI IMG/M metagenome (GOLD analysis project Ga0326758, IMG submission 207221) | Hot spring sediment microbial communities from Geyser Creek Basin, Yellowstone National Park, WY, United States - GCR.JH_S | ecosystem: Environmental > Aquatic > Thermal springs > Near-boiling... | reverse complement strand
ACGTGATCGCCGAGGGCACCGTGGCGCCCACGCGCAACTCGACCCTGCTGGACGTCATCAAGACCACCAGCGCGGGCTTCGGCGAGCGGCCGACCTTCGGCGTGACCGGTCCGCTGACCTGGCACAATCTGGCGACCGACTTCACCTCGCAGGAACGCTACAACGTCAACCCGGGCGGCACCTACGCCGACAGCCAGTTCGGCGCCGCGGCGATGTTCCAAGCGCTGTCGGTCGGCGGCGTGCCGATCTACCTGGACGCGAACGCGACCGAGGGCGAGATCTACTACCTCAACGAGAACTACGTGTCGCTGTACATCCACCAGGATGTGAGCTTCGGCTTCACGGGGTTCGAGTCCACCCTGATCAACAACCAGATCGGTTTCATCGGCGCGCTCTTGAGCCTGCTCGAACTGGTCGTGTCCAAGCCCTCCACCTGCACGGTGGCGACCGGCTACACCCATTCCTAACGAGGACGTGCCATGAGCCTGATTTCGGCCAAGACGCTACTCCCGGGGACCGGCATTGCGATGGGCGGCGCCGGTTCGGCCTACACCACCTACAACAGCAACGTGTTCAGCGCGGCAGGCAACTTCACGCTGCCGGCCGGCGACTGGTGGGTGCTCCCGACCGCCGACACGTCGGTGCAGGTATCCATCGATGGCGGCACCACGTGGGAGACGGTCTACCCGGTCACCACCGGCGGCTTCATCCGCTCCGATGGCGCCAACGCCCGCATCAACGCGACGGCGGCCATCACCGTCTACTACTTCGGTCCGGCGTGAACCGTGAACGGTGAGCAACTATACCGATAACGGGGACGTCCTGTGGGCGTATCTGCTGGATACGCGCACACTGTTGCACGACGCCTCGGGCGACTATTTCACCGACACCCAGCTGGTCAACTTCGTCAATCAGGCCCGGGTCCACACGGCGGTGGACACGGGCTGTCTGCGCACGCGCGAGACGATCGTCCTGCCGGCTGGCATCGAGCAGTTCAACATCGGCGGCGTCATCTCCCTGACCGGCGTCGCCACGCCCTCCGGCGGCACGCCGCCTTACAGCCTGGTCAGCGGCGGGGGGGCGGTCGCGGTCGCCAATGTGGACAATTCGCCCGGTACCTCGCTGTCGGTCGGCGTGGTGGACGGCGGTACCTATTACCAGCCCCCGCTGGTCACCTTCGATGGGGCGCCGGTGCCGCTGTCGGCCACCGCGACCGCGGTGCTGAGCAGCACCTTGCCCTCGGCCGTCACGCAGGTGGTGGTGAATCAGGACGCGGGCCTTTATGCCTCCGGCGGCGTCACGCCCAACGTGATCTTCACGCCCGCTGGCACCGCTGGCACCGCGCAGGACAATGGCTCGGGCCAGCTGGAGGTCGTCACCCAAGGCTCGGGCCAGGTCGGTGGCATCGTGATCCAGGACGCGGCGGGCGTGATCACCAGCGTGCCGGCGTCGTCGGCCCTCATCTTGGATGCGCGCATCGCCAGCATCGATCAGGTCACCTGCAACGTGGGCTACCGCATTGCGCTGAAATCGATGGCCTATTCGGACTTCAACGTGGCCTATCGCGGCCAGCCGAATTACCAAGCTTGGCCCAACGCCTTCGCCATCTACGGCAACAGCCTGTTCCTGGGGCCGGTGCCCAGCAACGCCTACACCTACGAGCTGGACTGCATCCTCTACCCGTTGCCGTTGACGAGTGTCGGCCAGATGGGCCAGATCGCCGATCGGATGTGTCGCCAGCCGGTGCCGTACTACGCGGCCTACCTGGCGCGGCTGTCGCAGGGTGAAGCCGATCAGGCCTCGCAGTTCCTGCAGCTCTACGAACGCATGACAGCGATGGCCGTCAATCGCTTCACCACCCGGCTTTCGACCCTCTGGCCCGACAACGAAAACCTCTACTGATGCCATGGCCGCCCCGTCCAACGCCTCGCCGCAACAGCCCCGCAGCCTGACGCTGATCGAGCGCAGCTTCCGCACGCTCAACCTGACCACCGGACCCACTGCGCTCAAGGACGGCGAATACCTGGAGCTGGAGAACCTGATGCCCTATGGCGAGGGGCATCTGACCGTCTTCCCGGGGCCGGGCAATGCCATCGCCGCTCCCAGCGGCAAGACCATCAGCGCCACGTGGGGCATCGTGATCGCCTCGCAGCCCTACATCATCGGGCAAATGAGCGATGGCTCCGTGTATGCCGCCAAGCCGGGCAGCACCTTTGTGCTGATCGCCGCGGCCGGCAGTACCACCGTGGGCGGCCTGCACATCGACAAGTGGCAGGCCACCGATGCCGATGGCAATCCCGAGGCCATGCTGTGGGTGGACGTGGCCAAGGGCTATGGGTCGTGGACGGGTTCCACGTGGAACGTGTTGAACGCGGCGCGGACCGGTCAGTGTCTGGCGGTCTATGCCGGACGGGTGTGGATCGGTGTTGGCCAGGAAATCGTCTACACGGCGCCGGACTGCTACAACGATTTCAACGACGCCGACTACGCCGGCGCCTTTGCGATCACCGATCCGTCCATGAACGGCTTCATCATCGCCCTGCGGGCGACCCAGAATTGGCTCTACATCATCGGCTCGGGCATGATGGCACTGAACAACGTGCAGGTGCAGAACGTGGCCGACTCCTCCGCCCTGTCCACGACCTTCTTCGTCACCCCCGTCTCCTCCTCGGTAGGACTGGTCACCGACCGCGCGGCGGTGGTACTGGACAACGTGCTGTTCCTGGTGACCAACACGGGCCTCTGGGGCTACCGCGGGCTCAATGGCCAGAACATCGCCAACAACATGGGCGACAACTTCGACGGCTCGCAGGCGCTGTTCGCCTCGCAGGTGTACGGCCGCAATGTGCTGACCACCAGCGCGGGCTACAACCTGCTGGTCGATACCGGCCAGTGGTTCTCCACCATCACCGATTCCCTGAGCTGGGTGTCCACGGCGACGATCATCTGGGAAGGCCTGTCCGGCTGGGTGACCAACGGCGCCTACGTCTACCAATTCGGCTCGGATTTCGTGACCGTGCGCAATGCGGTCATGCACAGCAAGCTGTTCGATTGCGGCAACGGCGCCGCCAACAAGCGGGCGATCAACGCGGGCTTCGAGCTGTATCAGGATGGCCTGCTGCCCTCGCCGCCGACCGGCCGCAGCATCACCGGCACGTGGAACCTGGTCGGCTACAAGAGCACGTCACCGTCGCAGTCCTTCGGCGCGCTGGACGTGACGCAGAACCACTGGGTGCACGGCACCACCTCCCTGACCGACCGCTATCTGGGGCTCGAGCTGAACCTGTCCGCGCCGCCCTCCTGCGCGGTGGGCGCCTTCATGATCCAGTTCCAGGAGTCCACCGAATGGCCGTGATCGTCGGTCAAGGCGTCCAGGCCTCTCCCGCCACACCCACGGCGCAGGAGCTGCTGTCGATCTTGAGTGGCCAGCTGACGCTTTCGGATGTGGCCGACAGCCCGCAGGCGGCGCGTTATGCGGTGGCATCCGTGGATGCCGCCAACATGCCGCTGCTGCAAGGCGTGACGCCGGTCGCCGGCACGCCGTGGCCGGACAGTGCGGGGGTGACGCAATTCAATGGACGTACGGGATCGGTCACTGTGCAATCGACCGATCTGCCGCAGGTGCAGGCGGGCGGCGTGCGCAGCGTGCTCTCGACCTCGCCGCTCACCTACAGCACGATCGGCACGGCCGCTCCCTACACCATCCAGTTCAGCTGTGCGGCGGTGTCGGTGACCTATGGCGGCGAGACGGTCAGTTACAATGCGGCCGCGCCGGTGGACGCTACCCAAGGCGCAAGCAGCACCGTCACCTACTACCTCTATTATCTCGACCCCACCTACAGCGGCGGCACGAAAACGCTGCAGGTCACCACGTCGGTACAGACGCTCTCCTCCGCGGCCGGCATCCTGAACCTGGGCTCCTGCACGGTGACCACGCCGGCGTCGGGTAGCGGCAGTGGCGGCGGCGGCAGTGGCGGCGGCGGCCTGTGCGTGACCGAGACCATGTGGTTGCGCGAGGGGCTGCAGGCGAAGGATGCCCAGCTCGGCGACGAATTCGATTGCCTGGACCTGCCCCGCGGCCTCGATCGGCATAGGCGCCCGCTGCTGTCGTTCGAGATCGGCGAGGAGCCGTGCGTGCGCCTGACTGCCGACGACGGCTGCCAGCTGGAATGCAGCGTCAGTACGCCCTTCGACCTGCCGGGCGGCGGCAGCGCGCGGGCGCCGGATATGCTGCAGCGGCAGGTGATCACGGATCGGGGGATGGCCACCGTGCAGCAGGTGGAACCGCTGGGCGTGCGCCGGGTGCTACGCTTCCACCTGGGCGGCGTCAGCTATGCGGCCGGCGTCGAACCCACAGCACGCATCTATTCCCACAACGCGACCGAGAAGCCCTGAGGTGACCGAACCATGTACTGCGTCCACCTGTGTCCGAATCCGCCTGCCCTGCCGGTCGCCCGGGAGGAGTACCACTGGCTGCCGGTCGCGGGGAATCAGGTGCTGCTGATCCATCCGGATTGCCATCACTGCGGGCAACCGTCCACGCGGCTGCCGCATGTGCTGGCCGGGGAAGCGGTGGGCACCACCGTGGCGACGGCGCTGGCCGCCTTCGGGGTGGTGGAAAGCGACACCCTTCTGCACGCCATGCTCAAGGTCGCGCCGAGCTGGGCGCAGGCTTGGCCCTGATCGACGGAGACGGCTCATGCCCCTGCATCGTGGCACCTCACCGAAGACCGTTCGTCGCAACATCCGGGAATTTCGCACCGGCACCACCTACGCGCGCACGAAACGCAAGTACGGCGCGAAGGTCGCCAACCGTCAGGCCATCGCGGCCGCCCTGCATGAGAAGCGCCGTTCCGGGCGCAAAGGACATCGCACATGAGTTACCCCGCAGGCTGGGATCTGGTCACCGTCACCGGGACCTACATTGGCAAGAATGGCGTACCGTGCGCCGGCTCGGTCACGTTCTCCTCGCCGCAACTGGTGTTGCGCTCGGGCACCGTGGTGCCGGCGGCCGACATCGTGTTCGACCTCAACAGCAGTGGCGCGTTCAGTGGGCAGGTGCCGGCCACCGATGATCCCAACGCGCAGCCGACCGGCTGGCTCTACACGGTGACTGAGAATGTGCCCGGCGGTCGCCAGGGCCTTCTGATCGCCGCGCCGAATGCCTCCCCCGGCATCGACATGTCCACCGTGGTGCCGGTCACCATGCCGGTGCCACCCTCGTATCCCTACCCGCTGGCGACCCTGCAGCAACTGGCCTCCGAAGTCGCGCCCACCGGTGCCTCGCTGATCGGATTCCTGCAGGTGGGTACCGGCGCGGTCGGGCGCACGCTGCAGAACAAGGTGCAGGAACGCGTCTGCCTGAACGACTTCGGCGCCACCGGCTTCACTGCCATGACAGCCGCGGTCGATGCCATCCAGGCCATCGGCGGTGGCACCCTGCGCATGCCCAACGGCACGCAGAACACGCCCGTGCCCGGCAACTACTGGGGCGGCACGCTGCAGCCGGGCAACATCGGCGGCGTGCTGGTCGATTATGACGGCCCCTATGTGCCGGTGGCGATGTTCCTGGAGCAGTACGGCACGTCCTACTACTCGGAGAAGGTCTACCGCTTCTACGAGAACCAAGCGCACGCCGGCTACGGGCACAGCGTGGTGCACATCGAGAACGAGGCCTATGGTACCGGCGCGATCGGTCCGACCAACGCGGACTTCGCGCTGACCATCAACTTGCGCAAGCAGGGCGCGGGCAGCGGTTCGGCGGTCGCGGGCGAACTCGATGGCGCGTACATCGGTGTGCGTAACGACGGCAGCAATTCCGACACGACCGGCTTCCTGATCGACGTGGGCCAGTACGGCACCGGCTTCAACGCGGCGTTCGAGGCGAACATCGAATCGTTCGTGTCCGGATCGGTGGCGTTGCAAATGGACGTCCAGTGCGGCGTCATCGACACGCGCACCAACAACCAGTACGGGCTGGTGCTGAATGCAGAGAAGGGCACGCTGGGCTATGGCATCCTCCTCCAGTCCGTATCGGGCGCCAACTGGACCAACTTCATCGTCGGCTCCTACAACCAGAAGAACGTCTATCAGCTGAGCGCCAGCGGCGAGACCTATATCACCAGCACGGATGGCACGCACAACGTATCCTTCGGCATTGACCCGTCTTCATACGTGTACTACATCAATGTGGCCTCGAATACCTCCCGCATTGTTTCGCTCGACCAGTCCGGCAATCTCTCGCTGGCCGGCTGGCTGAATGTGGGCGGCACCGAGATCCTGGGTGCGGTAGCGACCACGGCCACGGCCGGCACCGCCACATTGCCGTCCAATCCGGTCGGCTTCATGACCATCAGCAACGGTGGCACGACCTACAAGATCCCCTACTACCACACCTGAGGTGCCTATGCAGCGCGATTTTTCCGTAGCCCTGAAGTCGATCGGCGACATCGCCATTGTCGATAACGGCCAGCCCGTCACCCTGAAGATGGTGGCGATCAATGCCTTGCTGTCCAACGACGAGGCCGACAGGGGACAGAGCGGGGAGGAGAAATACAAGCGCTTCAAACTGGCCGATCGCATCCATGCCTCCGATACGGTCGAGGTGTCGGTTGAGGAGCTGGCGCTCATCAAGCGGCTGATCGGGCTGATCTATCCGCCGGTGATCGTCGGTTCGGCCTATGCCGCGCTGGAAAGCACCTGAGATCGCCATGACGAGCCAGGACTTCGATGCCGCCAATTACCTCACGGCCATTGCGATATGGTCAACCGAGGGCGTGCTCGGCCTGACCGTCATGGGCTTGTTGTACCTGTGGCAGGCGCACTACCGATTCCGCGAGCAGGTGGCCAACACTTACGTCAAGCACAACGACCTGATCACCAAGATCAGCAAGGTGGAAAACGACATCGGCGAAATGCGGAAAATGCAGGAGCGCATCTTGGTTCTGGTCGCTGAATTGCGAGGATCGCATCATGGAAAGGCATGACAACGAACGCGAATTGATGGAGACGCTGGAGCGTTTCGAGTCGGTGCTTCGCGGCGCCCATATCAGCGCCGGCAGCTCCTCCGTCAACGTGAACGTGCAGGATAGCAAGCGCGTGACGGTGGCCGTCTGCTGCGCGATCTTCTCGGCCGTGATGTTCCTGGCCATGCTGATCATCGGCAGCGTGTTGTACATCGACATGGCCGATCATCTGGATGCGATCTACATGATCGCGCCCAGTCTCAACCACCCCACTCCCGGAGTCACCCATGAGCAGCACCCCTGAACCCAAGGAAGCCCGTGAATTCACCTCGCGCCTGGACGCCATTGCGTTCCTGAGCGAGATGACCACCGAGCCGGCCAGCATTATCATCCTGACGCCGCCGCCACCCCCCCAGTAATCATGTTCGCGTTCCTTTCACGCGGCATCGACTGGATGATGGCCGAGACGCCCAACCTGGAGCGTCTGTCCATCGCCTCCAGCGTGCCGGTGTATCTGGGGCTGGCGATCTTCCACACGCTGAAGACGCACGACTTCAATGGCGGCGACTTCGGCGCGGGCTTGGCCGCCCTGGTCGGCGGCATCTCGGGTGCGATCGGGCTCAATACGTGGGTGCGCTCGCGCCCGGGCGGCCGCGACAGGGACGGCCCGGGACCATGATCGCTTGCCTCGCAAGCTCCCAGAGCAGCGGAGCTGCGATGATCGTTTGCTCGCAAACGCTCAGAGCAGGGGACCTGCGATGATCGCCCGGATCACCGGTCTGGCCTGCGCCCTGTACCGTCAGCGGATCAAGGCGCTGGCGACGGTGGCCTGTCTGCGCCTGCCCTACCGGTATGACCCGGAAGCGGTGTACCGGGACTGTCTCGCTGGCGTGCAGGAGCTGTGGACGGACGGGGTGACCTATTGCATCGTGGAAACGCTGGAGCGCACGGATGGGCGCTTCCTGTGGCTGGCCTTTGCCGCCGGTCGCCTGCGTGAGGCGCTGGCCTGCTATACGCAGGTGGAGGAGGCCGCGCGCGCCTTGGGGTATGATGCGATTGCATTTACCGGGCGCCGGGGCTGGTCGCAGGTGCTGCCGGGGTTCGTGCGCCATGACGATGACGGTTGGATCAAGAGGCTACACTGATGGGTGGCAAAGGTGGCAGCAGCACGCCCTCGACCACGCCCGCCGAACAGCAGGCGTCGGCGTCGGCCCAGCCGTACCTGGCGGAATACAACTCCGGCACGCTGAATGCGACCGATCAGGCAACCGTCAATCTGGCCGATACCAACCAGACGGCCGCGACGTTGCAGTCCTTCGCCGAGAGCGGCATGGGCGCCTCGACCAGTCTGGGACAGGCGGTGGGCACCGTCACCAAGGGCACCAGCACGACGGGCATGCAGGCCGGCGCCGGGAGTGCCGTGGACCTGTCCAAGCTGTCGCTGACCAACCAGATCCTCAACTACGACCTGCAGATGGGGCAGGCCTACCTGCAGATCAGCAGCGGCCAGGCCGCCGATCTGGCCACGATCCAGGAGGATCAGGCGCAGGCCACGGCGGCGGCCTTCTCCAAGGTGTCGCAGTCCTTCGCCCAGATCCTGGGGACGCCGGAGACCAGCACCGACCTGGGGGGCGGCTATGGCGGGGACGACAGTGATGCCGGCGCCAGTTCGCAATCCGCTTGGCTGGGAGACTGAGATCTCATGACCACGACCACTACCACGACGCCCTTGGTTGCGGCCACGCCGACCGCCACACCGACGCCGACGCCGACGCCGACCTATCAGCCGGAGACCGCCACGCCCATCACCACGCGGGCGACCTCGACCGGGCCGATGCCGTCCAAGCAGGAAACGCTGCTGAACCAGATCGCCGGGCTGGCCTTGTCCTATAGCCAAGGCGTGGCGCCCGGACAGGTCAACGCCCAGCAGCAGCAGGTGTTGAGCGCGTGGCGCAACAATGCCGATTCCGACTACAGCCAGTTCATGGCTAACCAGGGGCTGTCGATGGTGTCTTCCAACCCGGGCGTGCTGTTCAACGAGGAACTGGCCACGGCCCAGTCGCAGTGGTCGATGCAGGATGCGCAGGGCGCCCTGTCGATGCTGGGGCTGTCGGCCAAGGACTGGGACGAATACCAGAAGCTGAAGGAAGAAGACGAGCAGCGTCACGACAACTTCCTGTTCGGCGCGGTCGAGACCGTGGCGGGCGCGGCACTGACCTTCTTCTCCGCCGGCACCCTGAGTGCCGCGGGCGTGCCCCTGATGGCGCAGGGCGTCGGCGCGATGGCCGGCAATTCCTGAGGATATGACGATGGCAACCGCAACGGCTTCCGCACCGACCCCGACCCCGACCCCGACTCCCGCTCCGGCACCGGCCCCTACTCCTGCTCCGGCGATGCCGCAGAGTATGGACGGCATGAGCCAGGTGGCCAGTGCCTTGCCCAAGGGCGATCCGGGTCAGGCGTTGGCGCAAGCGGAAGTAGCACAGGGCACGCAGCTCGACCAGCGCATGGGCGAGGACGATGCCGAGCTGGCGCATCTGGATCAGGCGCAGCAGGCCAATTGGCAGATGATGCAGCGCCAGCGGCTGGTGACGGTGAACCAGGCGCAGATCCTGCGCAAGGTGCTGCCGGTGATCGGCATCTTCACCCTGATCGCCGGCAAGGCCGGTGGCATGGACAGCGCGCTGGCTGCGCTGGGCGGCGGCATGGCCGGCCTGACCAAGGGCCTGGACCAGAAGATGCAGGATGCGTGGAAGCAGTACACCGCCAGCTACAACCAGATGATGGCGCGAGTGAAGGAGACCCAGGCGCAGATCAAGGCTGTCATCGACGACCGCGACAAGACGCAGGCGCAGAAGACCGACCTGTACAAGGCGCTGGGTTCGCAGGTGGCATCCTACCGGCTGGCGCTGAGCAAGGCGCAGAGCGATGCTTCGCGCATGCAGGCGGCCCAGCTGCGCGCCTCCACGGAAGCGGCCGACACCGCCGCGCACGACGCGACCGCCTTGGCGGTGGCGAAGACGCATGCCGACGTGGAACGGCAGGCGCGTATCGTCGCACAGCAGAAGCAGCTGGCCGACGTGGCGCTGAAGCCGCCCACCGTGAACGACATGCAGACCGCGCTGGGCGCGCTGTTCGGGGCGCCCGATGCCAAGGCGGTCAAAGCCGCGGCGGCGGCATCGGCCGATCCGCTGACCGGCAGCGGCAAGGCCGATCCCTTCGCCGGCTATGATGTGATGCAGCAGGCCGAGGCGCGGCAGTTGCTGTCGCAGACCAACGTCTACATCGCCCAGCATCCGAACGTGCCGCGTTTCACGGCCATGCAGCGCGTGCAGGCGGGACTGTTTCAGCAGGGCTTGAGCAATGTGCCCGGCTTGCGTCTGCCGACATCGCAGGGGCGCGCCGCGCCGTCGGGCAAGACCGTGAGCATGGACGCGGTGCGCGCCTACATGGCCAGCCATCAGGGCTACACCCAGCAGCAGGTGATCGACACGCTGAAGGCGCAGGGGTATGTCGTCCAACCCTGAGGACATCATCGCGCAGGCCATGGCGAACGGTCCGTCCGGCGCACCGGATATTGGCGCCATCATGGCGAAGGCCGGTGTAGAGCCGGCGCATCCCTATACGGACGCGCAAGTAGCCTTCCCGATGCCCAAGCCCGATCCGATGGCGGCGGCCATCGGTGGCGTCCTGCGCGATGAGGCTATGCATCCCAGCGCCCAATCGGTCAAGGACGACATCGACAATCGCATTGCCGAGGAGCGCGACTACCTGACCGTGGGCGGGTTCACCGGCGCCGCGCGGGCGATGGGCCGATTCGTGACCAACTACGGTCGGACCGTGGCGGCCGCCGAGAAAGACGTCTTCTCGCACCAGACGCTTGAGGGCGAGTCCTTCCTGCAAAGTCCCGTCAAGAGCGTGACGCAGGTGGCGGGCCAGGTGCCGCAGTTCGTGGCTTCCGTGGCCGGGACCATCGCGGGCGTGGCGGATACGCGCCTGTACAATCCCCAGACCGGGGCGCGGATCGAATCGGATTTCGACCAGGCGCTGCCCGCCCTGACCCATGGCTACATCGCCGAGGGGCAACCCAGCACGGCGCTGGGGCGCGAGGTCAATGCGGCGGTGGGTTTCCTGTTCGCGCCCGTCACGTCGATTGGCCCTGCCTTTGCCACGACGCAGCACGAGATCACCGGTACGACGTCGCCCTACCTGCACTATGTCTCCGAAGGCCTGTCGGATGTTGCCGGCATCGCGGCGGGGGCTGGGCTTGGCCAGGCGGCGGCCGGGTTGCGCGGCCGGCCGGCCGCGGCGGCGGAAGCGCCTGCGGCCGCGCCAGCACCGCCGCCCACCGAATCAGCCGCCGCTGCGCCGCCTCCCGAGCCCGATCTTCAGGCGGCACGCGAAGCGATGGGCACCGCGCTCGCCAATCACCGCGGCGCGCAGGCCGCCTATCGTGAGGCGCTCAAGACTTCCGCCACCCGCGGCAGCGCGGCCGTCCAGGAGGCGCAAGCCGCCCGCCAGCAGGCCGCCCAGCGCGCCCAGCCCTCGGCCGTGCGGCGCGAGCTGGAGGACGAATACCGGGCCATGGATGTCCGCGCGGCCGGTCCGCGCGCGGCGGACGATCCCACGCTGGTCCGCCAGCGCCGCAAGCTGGTGGCCCGCGACCTGGCCGCCCGGCAGGCGCTGCGCAGCCAGGAAGCGGCCGAGGCCGCCCGGCTGCACGACAAGCTGGCGCGCCAGCATGTCACGCGCTTGAACAAGCAGGCGGCGGCCTTTGAGGAAGCCGTCAAGGCCGCGCCCCACGATGCGCTGGCCGGCCTGCCGCCGCATATCCGCACCCCGCTCGAACGTGCCCTGACCGAGGCCCAGCAGCGCTACCTGCGCGCCCTGCAGACCACGCAGGCGCCCCCGGAAGGCTATGCGCATTCGCTGGAGGTGCGTGAGCTGGACGAAGCCAGTCTGTCGCCGGAGGATCGCGCGCTGGTACAGGGCGTGCGCGAGCGCGCGGCGCAGGCGCTGGAGCGACGCCGGGCCGGCGCCGCGGCCGATGTGCAACGCATGCTCACCTCGCGCAAACTGGGTGAGCAGGCCGCCGCGGAACGCGGTCTGCGCCAGCATATCGCCACCGTGCTGGGACCCGAGCTGGCGCAGCGCGTCAGGTTCGTGAAAGATAGCTCCGGCCTGCCGGGTCAGGCGGGCGTGGTCGGAGAGGCCATCGATCCGCGTCTGCGCGTGGCGGGCTTGCATACCGGCGAAGGCCATGCCTATGTGGTCACCGATGCCGTACCGACGCCCGAACGCGCCGTCTGGACTGCCATCCATGAGGTGGCCGGCCATGGCGGCATGGCGGCGCTGGTGGACCGTTTTGGCCATCTGGCCAGCGACGGCGAGAACATTCGATCCCTCTACACCCGCGCTCGCACCGCGCTCCTGACCAATCCCACGGTCAAGGCACTGGCCGATCGCATTGCCGCGGAGCGCAAGTCCACCGACCTGCCGCGCATGGCCGAGGAAGCGGCGGCCGAACTGCAGGCCGCGCGCCTGACCGGCGACTGGCAGACGATCGCGCGCCGCTACGGCATCGAAGCCTCCGAGGCGCTGAAGACCGGCGTGGAGCAGGTGCTCTCGCCGTGGCGGCGCGCGCTCAAGCGCATCATGACCGCCATCGGCGAGCACGTACTGGGCCGTACGCCGATGACGCCGTTCGAGCGGGCGATGAAGGGCGACGCGGTGTTCTCCGATGCGGACGTGAATCACCTGCTGCAGCAGATGCATGAGCACGCGCGGCGCGGCGCGGGGGCGCCCGAAGCCATGGAAAGCCGGGTGCCGTCGGTTCCCCCGTCGCCCTTCACGCCGGAGGAACAGGCGCAGCTCGACGCGGCCGCCCGCAGTCTGGGCTTCTCCGATCGCCTGAACACGCGGCTGGCCGGCGAACAGACTGCGGCGAAGGAGTCGCACGCATTCGATGAGGCGCAGCAGGCGGCCGCGCGCATCGAGCGGGCGGCGGCGGCGGCCTTCGGGCCGGAGGATGCGGTCACCGTGGCGCACGTGGCCGAGGAAGGGCGCGGGCCGGCCTATGCGGCGGCGGCGCAGCCGTTCCGGGTGGATGCCCAGGGCGATATCGATTTCGCCGATCTGGACACGCTCAACGAGGAAATCCCGGTTGGCGGCCGACGCGGCGCCCGGGCGGCCTTCGAGGGCTGGTTCCCCACGCGCGAGCCGGGCCTGACGGAAGCCGGCGTGCGCGCCCTGCAGAACCTGTCCGATGCCGAGGGCACGGTGGCGAAGGGCGTGGCCGCCATGAAGAAGCTCTGGCAGGGGATGCAGACGATGTTCCCCGACATCACCAAGCCGGAGATTGCCAAGGCGGCGGCGGCGATGCTCGAGCGCGTCTCCTCGGCGCGCGCGGAGGCGGCGCGCTACAGTCGCAACATGCGCAGCTTCGCGCGCCTGATTGCCAAGCTGACGCCAGAGCAGCAGGCGGCGGTGTACCGCTTGGCCGAGCAGGGAACCACGCGCGATGCGGTGCGTGGGGTGGACGTGCCCCTGCCGGAGAACGTGGACTGGCAAGGCTGGTTCCGCTACATCCGCCACGTGCACGACCGTGCCTTCGAGGCGATCAACCGGGCGCGTGGTGCGCCGGTGGTGCGCTACCGCGAGAACCACTTCGCCCGCTTTGTGAAAGCGCCGGACGGCACCGTGCACGACTCGGCTATGGCGAGTGTAGCCAGCGAGGCCTTCGAGCACGCGCGCCAGTTCCCGACCATGGACAGTATCCTGAACCAGCCGGCCGACGCGCCGCGCTGGAAGCCGTACTCGCTCAATCTCGCCATGAATGAGATTCGTTGGGCGCAGTCGGTGCAGCGTTACGTCGCGCGCTGGGAAACCACCCGCACGCTGGCGCGCATGGGGGCGATCCGCACGGTGCCGGAAGGCTACGTGCCCACGCCCGATGAGGTGAAGTTCCTGGCGCCCGACCGGCACAGCTGGCTGAGCGGTCCGCGCACCTTGGTCGCGGCCATGCACAACGGCCCCTTCGCCGAGCCACTGATGGGCCGATACGCCCGGCTGGCCTCCGCCGGCATGGTGCTGCGGCCGGTGTGGAACAGCGTCACACAATCTGCGCTGGCGCTGTCGCTCTACCATCCCTTCGCCATCACTTTCTACTCGGCGCCCGTGCACGCGCTCACCGAGTCGCTGGCGCGGGTCAGCGATCCGTGGTCCGTACAAGGCGTGGTGGACATCGCCAAGGCGTTTGCCAAGGCGCTTCCCGGGGCGCCCGGGCGCTCCTTCGTGGCCGGCGAACACGTGCCGGCGCACGAGGCGCTGGCGCTCCTGGCCGGCAAGAAGGGCGGCCTCACCGTGGACAAGGCGACCGGCAAGGTCATGATGCCCGACGAGGACCCGGCTGAGGTGGCGCTGGACGTGATGCGCGGCCTGCGGCCGGTGTCCGATGCCGCGCCGGCCCACGTCGAGCTGATGCGTCGGGTGGCGATCGGCGGCATGCATGTGTGGGGCAAGGGCGAATTCCGCAACGAGGCGATGGACCATTTCCGCGACGCCATCGACCAGCACAAGCCGCTGGCGGCGACCGGCTGGGCCTTGCCGGCGTTCCTGCGCTCGCTCGGTACGCCGATCATGGACGGCTTCATCCCGTGGATGAAGGTGCGTGCCTACCTCGCCGACACCGAGGGCTGGGCCCGCGCCAACCCGGGGCAGATCGGCAGCGAGGCCGAGCGCCTGGCCTTCCAGCGCTACGCCCGGGAGATCGACCAGCGCTTCGGCGAGATGGCGACCAGCAACCTGTTCTGGAACCGCTGGATCACCGGTTTGCTGCATGGCTCGATGCTGTCCTTCGGCTGGAATTACGGCCTCGTGAGCCAGATGCTGGGCGGCGGCAAGGACGTGGCGCAGCGCGCGACACGCCTGATCCAGGGGCGTGAGCTCGATACGCTGCGCACCCGCCTGCCCTACGCCACGCTCTACACCGCCTACGGGCTGGGGCTGGGCTTCCTGATGACGCGCTTCATCGGCAACCAGCCGATCCAGTCGCTCAAGGACGGCGTGTATCCGGTGATGCGCATGGAGCCGGACGGCACCGCCTACCGGGTGAAGATGCCCGGCTGGTTGCAGGACGTCGGCGCGACCTACTACCACGTGCAGGTGGAAGGCATGACCGCGGGGCTGGCCGACGAAGCGGCCAACAAAGGCGCGCCGATGCTGTCGTTGCTGCATCAGCTCTGGTCCAACCAGAACTACTATGGCCAGCAGATCCGCGATCCAATGGACCCGTGGACCATGCAGCTGGCCGAGTCGGCGCATGCCGCCTTTTCCGCCACCGTGCCGTTCACGCTGGAGAATTTCCTGCAACAGCAGCACGACCCGCAGGGACCGGGCACGCTGGTCGATTTGACCACCAACGCGCTGGGCATCACCCAGGCCGCCAGCTACACGCGCGAGCCGATCCCGGTGCAGAAGATCTTCTGGCTCGAGCACTCGCAGGGCCTCTCGGGCGTGACGCCCTATGCCAGCGCCGTGCGGGACGACGGCCTGCGAGCCTATCACTTGCGCGAGCTCTACAGCCAGGGACGCCAGAGCGGCGACTACACGGCGTTCCTGAAGGCGATGCGCGAGGTGCAGGCGCAGTACGGTCTGACGCGGCGCCAAGCGCTCTATGAGGTCGAGAAGCTCAAGGCTCCGACCGGTGCCTTCACATTGCGCGAGCTGCCGCTCTCGGACCAGCGCGCCGTCTGGAACGACATGAGGGACGATCCGGCCTTGCTGCGGAAATACTATCCGTACTTCAACCAGCAGTTCAGGAATCAACAGCTGCGGGACGATCCGGCGTTGCTGGAGGCACTGCGCAACGCCCCTCCCTGAGCCTTAGCGCTCCGCCCATAGGCCGATCAGCTGCGACAGCAGCGTGAAACCGGCGAAGCCCGCGGCAATGGCGGCCCGCAGGAGCGTGGGCTCCCACATCGCCCAGCCAGCCAGCACCGCCACCAGCACCGCGCCAGCGGCCCGTAGCGCGCGCCCGGCCAGCACCCTTGCCAACATACGCCCCAAGACCGCGTTCGCGTCCTGCGTGGCGGCAGGTGCCTTGGCGGGGGTTTCCAAGGGGACTTCCTCGGGGAGCAGTTCACCGTTCACGGGTCATTTCCTTCGTCGGGCTGGTTGAAGAAGCTGCCAAAGGCATCGTCGCCCCCTTTCTTGGTGGCCTTGATCCAAGCCACCCCCATCTTGATCGCTTCGAAGCGCTGGTCGGGATCGAGGGCGCTGTAGTCGCTGGTCAGGAGATCCCGGATGCGTTTCTCGATCTGTTTTTCGAGCGGAAGAGGGGAGGGCATAAGGCACCTGAACGGGTGAACTCGGGTGGATTTCGGGAGGAACTGAGCCTACTGCAGGGTGGGTGATTAAGCACAAGTACTTGATTCATCAACACCCAAACGTAGGCCGATCTGACCGTTCGCTCACGAACTCGGCCACTGCCCGCTTTCGATCATCGTGGCCAGCCGCTCGTAACGGGCCGGGAGCTGCTGATAGACCAGCGTGTCGCGCAGGTCCGCGGCGGCCGCCGTCCACTGGCTGGCGCCCATGTAGTTGAGGAAGCCGGCAAAGAGGCTGAACGCGGTCAGGCCGAGGTTGAAGGCCATGTCGATCAGCGCCGCCTGGCGTACTGGATCGAGGGTGGCAAACCACGGCCACCGCTGGAGCCCCTGGACCACGGCGTCCTGGTCGTGCTGGAACTGCCGGTCGATCGCCTGATCCAAAAGCGCCTGCACATCGGCCGCCACCCCGTTGGACAGGCGGTGGCCGATGCCCCAGGTCAGGTTGCCGCGGGTGTCGGTGTAGGGCCAGGTGCGTCGGCCCTCGTCCTGTTCGAGTAATTCCTGTACTGACGAGATCATAATTACCTCCGGGGAGTAGCCAGGGCGCGCTGAATCCAGTCCAGTGCCAAGCCCTTCTTCACCTGCTCCGGGGTGACGGCCATGACGGTGAAGCCCAGCGCGACGGCCTCGGCGGTCTTGGCGCAGTCGCGGGTGATGCCCGTGCCGGAGCTGTGGCCGGACGCGCCCTTCGCCCACACGCCGCCGTTCACTTCCACCAGCAGCCAGCCCAGCTGGAAGTCGAAGCGGTAGCGGCGCTCGGGGATCACCTTGGCCTCGCGCTGGTAAGGCAGGCCGGCGGCCTTGAGCTGGAAGGCCAAGAGCGCCTCGGGCTTGGACTCGCGCGCGGCGCGGCGCAACTGACGGATCGATTCAATGGTGGTCATGCCACACGCCTCGCAGGATCATTTTGATTTCCTGAAGTCGTTGGATTTTGGCATCCAGCGTCCGGATCAGCGCCTGGCGTTGTTCAGGGGTGGCGTTTTGCGCGTCTTCTTCCATCGCTGCTGCAGCGAGGCGATCTGCCATTGCGAGCGCAGCCACGGTGTGATGGAAGCCCGAATCGCCGGGTCCAATCGATCCAGCGCTTCCTTCCACTGCGCCCGCGGCAAGCGGGCGATCGCCATCTTCTCCTGCAGGTAGTTCTCGACCGGCATTCATAGGTCCTCCTTGGGAAAATAATCCACCCACCCCATGCGCGGCTTCTTGCCGCCCTTGGTGAAGATGGGTTTGCCCGCATCGTCCTTGAGCTGGCGCCAAGCGCGGACGTGCAGGTTGCGATGTGCGCCAGCGCGCCGCATCAGTACGATGAATTGCTGTGCCACCTGCGGCATATCGAATTTGTCCGACAGCTGCTTGATCTGGCTTCCGCGCATGATGGCATCCGTGGCGCCCTCTACTCGCCGCGTCCACTCCGATTCGGGGATGACGGTGCCATCGGGCAAGACGGCGGGCGTTTTCTGGAGGGCGATGGAACGAGCACGTAATATCGTCATGCCCCACACGGCAAAGTCACTCATGATGACACCTCACGGATGGGCCTGAGTGTTCAGGCGTTTCAGGTCGCTGATCTGCGCATCGCAGATCGCCAGGGCTTGCAGCGCGTGCTGCCACGCATCCACCACATCGGCACCGGTACGGATCGGACCGGACGTGACGGTGCAGGGCAAGAGGTCCGCCGCCGGCATCGGCACATAGCGCACCTTGGTCACGGTCACCAGCTGCGGCGGCGCGGCCACGGGCGTGCTGGCGCAGGCGGTGAGGGAGATGCAAACCAACAGCATCAGCACGATCCTCATGGCGCCCCTCCCGTATTGAGGGCTTGCTGGATCGACGTCGGCAAAGGACCCAGCCACGTGGCCGCTGCCGTGTCGGAGGAGGGAATGGCATGCAGCTTCTGCTGCAATGCGATCACCTGTTTGGTTTGTGCTTGGACCAAGGCTTCGCGTTGGGAGGCCGCTTCTTGGGCCGCGGTTGCCGCGTCCTGCGCCTGAATAAGCTGCGCCGCGTCGGCCTGTGCCTGTGCCTGCTGCGCGGCGGTAGAGGCTCGAGTGATGGCCTGCGCCTGCGTGGCTTTGTACTGCGCCAGCGCCGCCGCACCCGCTTGCGCGCCTTCGTGGTGGCCATAGAGGTAGCCGCCCAGCAGGCAGGCAAATAGCAGCAGGAGCGCGGCGAGAATCTTGATAGCGAGACTTTGCAGGTTCATACCTTTGACTCCTTCGCCATGGCGGCATCGATGGATGCATCAAGTTGTAGTGGGCCGCTTCGATACGTGCCGTAGTAGAGCTGTGCTGCCTCTCCGTATTCGCCGGTTAGTTCCGTCGCATTTATCTTGAGCCACCGATACCGCGCCGCATCCTTTGCGTCCTGCTCGATCTGGGCAGCGTGGCGCTTGATGAATAGACGCAGAGCGAGTTCCGTGTCAGAAAGCGGCAGGCAACTTCTTGTATCGGCGCATGCCTGCACAACCTCGCACAAGTCTTCAAGCATGGTCATGGCTGTCTCCGATAGCGCGGCGCAGCTTGTCAGCTTGCTCAGCCATGCCTGGGACTTCTACAACAGCATGCTCTGCAAGCCAATCAGCCACCTCCCGCACCTGCTCCATCATCTGCGCGTGGGCGGTGAGGTGGGCACGATGATTCCAGCAGCTAGCAGACGAGAACTTCCGGTCTTCAAGAATGCAATTGCCGCTTGGATGCTCAGGGTGGTACACGTACCAGAATTCGCGGCCATAGCTGACCGGTCGGGTCACGTACTCAACTTCCATGCCGCAGAACGGGCACGGCTCCAACGTCATCGCGCTCATTTCGTCACCTCGGGCTGCGGGGCTGCGGCGAGTATGGCCGTATAAGCCGCGTTCAACAGAATGCGCTCCTGCGCTTCCGACTTGCGCGGCGGCTCGCCATCGACACGGAAATTAGCGGCCACGGTTGCGGTGCGCGCCCTTTCGATCATCTCCCGCGTTGCGATAAGTGGCACCAGCTTCCACCCCTCCGGCGCCGCCTTAGCCGTTGATAGGTTGGCGGCGAAGGATTCGAGCGCGGCGCGCATGCATTCCCGGTTATGCATTGCACGATCTGCGCGGCTTGGCGGAGCATGTCCTGAGCTGGGCTCCCTCTCAGCATTTTTTCAGCCATTGCCTCGTACTGCTCCGCCGTGTATTTCGGTTCGTTAGTCATGGCGCTTTCTCCTCATGCAGGCGCGTAGCGGTTCTTGAGCTGCCACAGCGCCAGCGCGTGCTGAAACATCTGCCAGCCCCGTTCCGCTTCCGCCGGTTCCCAGATCTTCACCATCACCGCGGCCGGCCGAATGCCGACCATGATCGACACCAGGGGGGCAATCAGGGAGCCGCAGCGATGGACATCGCAGCGACCGGCATAACCCACACCGACAACACATTCCTCGAAATGCAGCCCACGGTCGGGATTCTTGAGCGCGCGCGCATAGGCCGCCAGCTGCATCACGTGTTCGTCGTAGAACAGGTCACGTTCCAGCTTGCCCTCGAGCGTGTCCTTGGACTTGAAATCGCCCACGAAGGCCAGCGGGAGTTGTTCCAGCTTCTGTCTCACCAGCGCCACGTGATCGTAGAACGCCGGATCGAACGGCTCGTCCCGGAAAGCCTGCTCGATGGCGGCATGCAGTCGCGTGCCTTCGTCGGCACGTTTGGCCGCCCAAGCGCGCGAGTCTTCTTCCACCCGACGCAGGAAGCGCTCGTCAGGCTCGTTTTCCAGCCGCGTCAGCGTCAGTGCCGACAGCGCAAACTGTTCACGCTTCCAGCGCTCCAGCCCCGGGGCGGCGAGCACGCGCATGACTGTGGTCACGCTGGGCAGCAGCCCCAGCTTGCGCGCGTGGCGGATATCCGGATTGATCATCTTGCTGCCGTCGGCGTTGGGCACTTCGTACGCGGGGCGACCGTCCGGGTAGTACCAGTGCAGGGACTCGGCAGCGCGCGGGAACATCGGAATGGGCAGATTCATGACATGCTCCGTGGTGAGAAAGGGATCGGACAGATGACGGCAGGTCTCATCAGCTGTCAGATGCCGCCTGTTGCGCGAGGCGGCGGCGCGTTTATGGACTGATACCTTTTTGCCTCATTTCGGCGTGGCGTTGACGGTGGTGTGTGTTGCAAAGCCACCTTACGACGAGCGGTTGGCTGTAATCCTCGTGATGAGCTTCCGTCGTTGGATTTCCACAAACCTCGCAAGGCTGCCGAAATAATTTGCCATCCCGTAACGCATTTCCCACTGCCATTCTTGCTTTTCGTTTCTTTGGATTGGAAGCGTAGTAACGACGAGATATCTCACGAACAACCAATTTTCCTCGCTCGGTTTGTCTGTAAGCCTTGCGCGCTTGGGCTCTGTGAGGATCTTTGGCGCGATTTTTGTCGTAAGCCTTTTGGCATTCCTTGCATTTTGCCGCCAATCCATCTGAACTCGCTGCTCGCAATCCGAAATCACTGGCCGGTTTAACCGTACCGCAGGTGTTGCAGTGTTTGGTGTTCATAGGCCCTCCTTTCGAAAGAGCCTATGTCATTCAAGGAATATGTGCAAGGAACATCAAAATGGAATGTCAGAGTCTTCCCACGGCTGGTACTCGCTCTCACTGGGCTGACTGCCCCCTTGTGCCGTCATCGGCGGCGCATTCTCGATCCGCTTGCGCAGCCAGTCCGGCAGCTTCTCGAACACTTCCTTCGGCGTGCCGGGCGCCCAGAACAAGAGCGGATTCTCGGCCTTGAGGACGGTGCCCTTGGGCGCCGGCCCGATCATGCGGATATTGCTGTAGGTGCGGCCGCCCTGCTCGGCTTCCGTCACCATCAAGGTGCACGGCTTGCCCAGCACCGTTTCGATGTCGAAGGCCGCCGCTTCCTCGTCGGTGAATTTGCGTCCGCGCCATCCCTCCAGATGCTGGCGCAGGATCGCCTTGGCGTTCATGGAAGCGACGTACCAGGCGCCGATGGTCAGCGGGCCTTCGATGCGCTTGCCCTGATGTTCGTATTCGATGCGATGCTCGGGCACCTCGAAGCGCAGGTACAGTCGGTGCTTGAGCGCGGGGTAGCGGGAGGAGCCTGGCTGCATGCCGGCATCCACCAGCAGGTTGCAAACGGCCAGATGCATACCGGCGGGCACGCGCTCGAAATCGCGTCCGCCGGAGACAGGAAGGTTCAAAGCCATGAGATTCACTCCAGAAGGTTCAGAAAGTGCGGGTGGTATCCGACCCGCGGCGGCGCGCTGCCCTTCATCGGTCCACAGCGCTGGACCCTTCACCCGGTGGCCGGCGGCGGTCCATCGGCCATGCCGGCGAAGTAGGCTTCCCGATACTGCGATTCGGGATCGTCGGGATCGTCTTCGGGATAGTCCAGTGCCTGTTCGTACGCGTTCACGACGTCAGTCCTGCACCAGGCGCGCTTGCTCCAGGAACGGGTTGTACTCGCGGCTGATGCGGAACTCGTAGATACCCGCCGGCAACTCAAAATGCTCGTGCGGTACGGGCGCATCCTGCTCCAGCAGGCAGTCCGCCGACAGGCACGCATAGATGATGCGCATGCCATCGGGCACCGCATCCGTGCGCTCCATGACCTCGGCGCCCTCGCCCGCAAGCACATGGTGATGGCCGCTTTCGGAGTGGCTGATGATGGCGCCGTGCGCATTGCGCTCGACCGGTTTGTGCTGCATGGCGGGCAGCGTATCAATGCGGATGATGGTGATTTCGCCTTGGGCTCCGACAATCTGTTTCATGGGGTTCTCCTGGTGGGCTGCAGTGGTGGACTGTTGAGGGGTGGGATTAGGTACGGCGCGGCGGATGGATGTATTCGGCCTGCGGATCGCCGATGCGCCACGCCTGCGCGGCGAGGGCCGTGTCGATGGGAAGGTTGTCGATATCGGAAACGCGCGGCACCCCTTCCACGATCGTGCCATTGCGCGGGCATTCGGCTTTAAGGAAGCGGCCCGGTTCAGCCAATCCCGGGAGATCCAGCTCGATGAGTTGGCCGATGGTCGGCGAGCCGCTATCGTGGATCACGCGCGCTTTGAGCACTTGCAACATCTTCGGCCACCCGACAATAGCAGCCCCGGCGGCGCGCTGTTCGACATTTTCCGCTCGGATGACTTCGCGAGGGTCAAGATGCTCACGATCTTCAATCCAGTGCGCCGGCACGCGCACGCCATGCCAGTGGTAAAGCGACCAACCGTCGCGCCAGCGATGCGAGGGTCCCGCTTCACTGTGAGGGCGGTTTTGCTCGTCCACTTTCAGGATCTCTGGGAAATCGCACACCATGCAGAATTCCTCGTGCGTCCACCGGAATCCTCCGTGGATGGCAGCCTGCTCCCAGGACGCATAAGCCTCATGAGGCGGCAAGCGCAGCCCGAGAATGTCTCTGGCCGCCGAAAGATAGCAATCCCAAGCGGCCCACATGTTGCCGCCTTGGCAGGGGTTCGCCCAGCGCGAAATGCACTGGCACATGAGAGGGGCGAGTTCAGGGCCGCCAAGTTCAACGGCTAAAGGATAGACCCAAGCATAGGCGACCGTGGCGTCGTACGTGGCGGCGCGCGTGGCGGCGCGCGTGGCGGCGCGCGTGGCGGCGCGCGTGGCGGCGATCGTGGCGGCGATCGTGGCGGCGTTCGTGGCGGCGATCGTGGCGTCGCGCGTGGCGGCGCGCGTGGCGGCGCGCGTGGCGGCGATCGTGGCGGCGATCGTGGCGGCGATCGTGGCGGCGTTCGTGGCGGCGATCGTGGCGGCGTCCGTGGCGGCGTTCGTGGCGGCGTCCGTGGCGTCGCGCGTGGCGGCGATCGTGGCGTCGCGCGTGGCGGCGATCGTGGCGTCGCGCGTGGCGTCGCGCGTGGCGGCGATCGTGGCGGCGATCGTGGCGGCGTTCGTGTCGGCGATCGTGGCGGCGATCGTGGCGGCGATCGTGGCGGCGCGCGTGGCGGCGTCCGTGGCGGCGTCCGTGGCGTCGTACGTGGCGTCGCGCGTGGCGGCGTACGTGGCGTCGTCCGTGGCGGCGTCCGTGGCGGCGTCCGTGGCGGCGGCCGTGGCGGCGGCCGTGGCGGCGGCCGTGGCGGCGGCCGTGGCGGCGTCCGTGGCGGCGGCCGTGGCGGCGTCCGTGGCGGCGCGCGAAGGGGGCGCCTGTGGGTGCTTGCGCGCATGCCAAATGGCTGCGGCAAAGCCGCCGGCTATCGCCATGACCAAGGGACTGGGTACGATAACGACACGCGGTTCTTTCAGTTTGGCCGCGCGATACATGCCGTGGATCGCGGACGTGATCTTGTCCGGTTCGATGGGATCGGTGCGGAAGGCACGCGCCGTCCATTGTTTGACGTGCTCGGCCATCGCGGCGCGCTCGGCCTCCGTCAGGCCACCGCCGGCGAAATCGGGACGACGGATGATCTTTTCCTGCTTCATGCTGGGTACTCCCCTTGGTGGTGGATAAAGGATGTCAGGCAATGCGCTGGACGCGAACACAGGGAGCGCCATCTTCGGCGCGCACCATGCGCTGGACGCGGTACGTATGGCCCAGGCGCCGCGCTTGTTGGCTTGCGCGTACACGCACGGCATGATCCAGTTCGCGCGGCACATCGAAGTAATGACCGATGTCCATGGCGCGAAACGGGTACTTCTCGCGCGGCTCTTCGGGCGGCACCGGCTTCTTGTGCAACGTGAAGAAGGGAGCGGATGCGCGAGGGCGCTTGCGGGCGTTGACAGGTATGTTTTTCATGACAATGGATGATACCTTGATACATCGGGATAGTCAAGGGTGGAACGTTCATGACGCAAGCCGTACACCCAAGGCGCGCGGCCCTTGCCACGACGCACGTACGCCACGATCTGCACCACGTGTTGCGCCAGCAGCGTCCGCAGGGCTTTTTCGATGGCGCTCTCGCTGACGCCCACGCAAAGCGCCAAATCTCTTTTTGTCATTGGCTGCAGGCGCAGGACTTGCAGCAGGCGATGGCGCGCCGGTACGGGTGAGCGCGGGTTCATGGCGCCATCGACAGGGCGGCAATGGCGCAGGCCAAGCCACCGATGGCGCCGACCATGAGCCCATAACCGAAGATGGCCCACAGGTCGCTGATAGCTACAAAGACCCGGCGGTTGAGGTAGTGCGAGAGGCGGCGGTTCATGCGAGGCGCTCTTGGATTTGCTGGCGGCGGTATTCGGCGACCATCAGGTCGAGGAATTCCAGGGCGTGACGGGCGCGCAGCTGGGCGGTCGCCGCGACCACGACCGACTCCGGCGCCTGTACCGGTCCGTGCAGGGTATTCGGATAGACCTCGGCCAGGTCGAGTTGGTAGCCATCCGGCACGGCCTCCAAGAGCCGCTGGCGCAGACTGCGCGTGGCGCGCTGCTGTTGTTCCAGCGCTTCGCGCAGCGCCTCGATGTGCTGCTCCAGCGCCTGGATGCGCAGGCGCGCGGCGTCCAGCGTCGGCTGGGAGACGTCCTTGATCACCTGCACGCGTCCGGCCAGGGGCTGGAGCGAATCCAGCACCTGGGCGATCAGCGGATCGACATGGGCGTTACTCATGACCGACTCCGACAGTGAAGAGGTCGAGCAGGCGATGCCACCAGGGGCGGCGTGGGCGTGGGCGCGGTAGGCAGCAGCGCACGTGCTCGCGTGGGTTGCGATGATGGAAGGGATGGCGGTTGCGCAGGTCTTGGCGGTTCATCGCTCACGCCTCCCGCAACGGCTTGAACTCGGCGACCGCGGCCCAGTAGGCGTTGGGCATCTCGCCGCTACACACGACGGTGTAGCCGTGCTGGCGCAACCACACTTCCCCGATATCGAACGGGTTGGCGTAGTCGTAGTCATACGGGAGGATTACCGCATCCCGCTCGAAACGTTGCGACGTGAGCTTGACGCGCGCGCCGCGCGACATGGTTGGGCCAAGGAAAGCGATCTTGATCAGGTGAGCGTTCATGGGGTGCCCCTTGTGAGATGGATGGCGCCGGGAGCGGGAGTCGAACCCGCTGTCAGAACCTATGTTCAGGTAGGACCGCCCTACTTCCCCGACGTGTTGCCAATCTATCACGTCTGACACGTATGTCAAGCATTATTTCCCTTCCATCCGTGGCCTTTCCCCTTGTTTCGTCCATCGATTCAGCATTCGTTCACCCGATTGCCGCCAAGCGCTTCCTCTATTGCTCCATCCATGGCTTGAGCTAAGGATGAATCCTTTCTATGCATGGACCATCAATGACTTAGCAAGGTTACCGTGTGTGTGTAGCAGCAGTAGGGTAGTGAGTTCTAACACTGTAACTCCTGATCCATCTTCTTCCATATCATAGTTAAATCATCACTCGCATAAGCTGTAACATTTGACTAATCCATAGATATAGCTTAAGAAGCGACAGCGGCTGTAGCATGAGTTCAAGCACAGGATGTAGCCATGGATGGATCTTTTCTGTGCAGGAGGACAGCTCAGGCGGGAAGAGGCTGGAACGCGCTGTGAGCGTCTGTGCGGCGTTTCCAGCGTGGGGTCGGTAGGGTGGTAGCGGCCCCCTCCCTGGCTGGCGCTCTGGATCGATCCTGATCGGTTCCAGCCCCCTCCGATCCCTCCCTTCCGACTCCCGACCCGGCGCTTTGGGCTTTTCGCTCGATCAACAGAGAGGCTCCACCCTCCCCCACCCCAGGAAAAAATTCGGTGGAGAGGGCTTAATCACCCTCCCCCTTTCTGGCACCCCCGTAGCTAACGAAGCTCCCCATAGGCGTCTTAGCTACGGACCCCATGGGCGGGAACAGTGGGTCAAAAACCCTCCGTAGCCAACGGATACAAAAATGGACGGCTTAGCTACGGACCCCTGGGATGGATCGGTGACCCGGAAATCCCACCCCTTATCGGGCCATGGCTGACGCAGTAAGCTTGACCTGCAGCCGGCCTGTTGCTGGCGCGGGAGAAGAAACATGGCACGCAGCAAGGTCGATCAGCCGGTGGTGCGTTTGAGCGTGGGGCAGATGACGCCGGGCAATGTGAAGGAGCGCACGTTCCATCCGAACGGGGTGGACGGCTATACCGGTCCCAGCTACAGCAACCGGCGAGGCAACAGCAACGTCCAGGGCACGTCCAAGCCGGTGGCCCGGTTTGGGGTGGCGACGGGCAACCGCGGCGAGTGGAAGCGGTGAGCGCAAAGCCTGGCAAGGAAGCCAAGTCGGGGAATGTGAAACGCCTGTTGCTCCCGGTGGAGCGCTGCAACCAAGAGTGCGTCGCCAAGTTGGAGCAGCTTCTGGCCATGGCGAAGGCCGGGGAAATCGTCAGTGTTCACGGCATCGCCGAATCAGGTGGAACGTACTTCATCTACTCGACCCGGACGGCATCGCGCACCCAGACTGCGGGCGCGCTGCTGGACGCCGCCATCGAGCGGCTGAAGGACGACGAATGAAAACCGCCGCCGGTATCCGCGCCTATATCCGCCGTTCCCGGGTGCCGATCGCCGACTGGGCGCGGGCGCTGGGCGTGCACTACACCTCGCTCTACCGCATGGTCTGCGGGGTGAGCGGGATGCAGGAGGGGCCCTTGATGCGGCGCGCCATGTGGATGGTGCAGGCGCTGGAGGAAGGGCAGGCCCGCTGGGAGCGCAGCACGCTGCCCGACGGCCATGGCGCATGGCGCATCCAGGGCCTGGCCTTCACGCCGACCACGATGGTCACCTACCGGGCCAATTTCCTCGGCGGTACGTTCCAGCGCATCGAGGGCGTCGAAACGTGAAGTTCCCTCGCCAGCAGTTCGAGACGTTCTGCAGCCGCCTGGTGCTGAACTCCAAGGAGCAGGGCCGGGTGCCGTTCCGGTGGAACGGGGCACAGGTGCGTTTCGTGGATGAAATGGAAAAGGGCTTAGGCCGCGAGCAGCACAAGATCGTCGTGTGCAAGGCCCGCCAGCTGGGCATCACCACGATGACGCTGGCGCTGGACCTGTTCTGGCTGTTCCGCCATCCAGGTACGCAGGGGGCGCTGGCGGTCAGCAACGAGTCGGTCCGCGACCTGTCGCGCAACATCCTGACCAACTACCTGGACGGGTTGCCCAACGGCATGAAGGTGCCGGTGAAGATCGACAACCGCACCGAGATCCGTTTCACCAACACCTCGCGTCTGGCCCACATGATCGCCGGCGGCCGCAACTCCGGCGCGCTGGCTCGCGGCCAGGGTCTCAACTACGCCCACATGACCGAGATGAGCAGTTGGGCGGACCCGGAGGGGGTGGTGTCGCTGGATGCCTCGCTCGCCGAAACGCACCCCAACCGCCTCTACATTGCCGAGTCCACCGCGCGCGGGTTCAACGTCTTCCACGACATGTGGGAGGACGCCGAGCGCTCGCTCTCGACCAACGCGATCTTCATCGGCTGGTGGGCGAAGGAGGACTATCGCATGCCGCGCACCTCGCGGCTGTGGGATACCTATGGACGCGCCCGGCCCAGCCGCGACGAGCAGGCGTGGGCACGCGAGGTGAAGAAGCGCTACGGCCACGAGATCACCCCCGAGCAGTTCGCCTGGTGGCGCTGGAAGTGGGCCGAATCGGGCGAGAGCCGCCTCCTGGTCGCCGAGTATCCCTGGACCGCCGACCAGGCCTTCGTCATGACCGGCGACCAGTTCTTCGGCGCGCAGACGCTCAAGAAAATCAAGGAAGCCGCGTTGCAGGTGCCGCGGCAGTGCTGGCGCTACGTGATCGGCCCGCGCTTCGAGGACACGGCGTTGGAGCCCGATGAGGACGGTCCGCTGTCGATCTTCGAGGAGCCGCGTTCGGACGCCGAGTACGTGATCGCCGCCGATCCGGCCTACGGGGAGAGCGAGTGGGCCGATCACTTCTGCGCCCAGGTGCTGCGCTGCGAGCGCGACCGCGTGGTGCAGGTGGCGGAGTTCAACTCTCCCGATTGCACCATGTACGGCTTTGCCTGGATTCTTGCCCACCTGGCCGGCGCCTATTCCTCGATCGCCAAGCCGGCCACCCTGATCATCGAGCTGGGCGGCCCGGGGCGGGGCGTGCTGCAGGAGCTGCAGCGCATGCCCGAGCAGTACGCCGACCGCATCGACTCGCTCAGCCCCAGCGCGCAGCGGGCGCTTCAGAACCTGTTCGGTTCGATCCGCCACTACCTGTACCGTCGCCCCGACAGCCTCTCCGGCGGCCGGCTGCTGCAATGGGAGACGACCTGGAAGACCAAGCAGATCATGATGAACCTGTTGCGCGACGGCATCGAGCGCGGCATGGTCACGGTCAACAGCCCCGAATGGCCCGAGGAGGCGCGCTACGTCACCCAGAACGGCAGCCGCATCCAAGCCGAAGGCCAGCACAAGGACGACCGCGTGGTGGCGATGGCGCTGGGCGTGGTGGCCTGGCAGCAGCAGGTGCTGCCCGAACTCCTGGCCGCCCATGCCGAAGCCGGCTACGGCCGCGGGCCGGCCGCGCCGCTGGATCGCGCGGTGCACAACTGGCTGGACGGCATCCGCTCGGGCGCCGAGGATGCGCTCTGGTCCACGCCTTCCTACGGCTACGCATCCTGGGACGAGTTGCAGTAGCATCGCACGCAAAGCATGCTCTGAGCGTTGGCTTTACCAACGATCATCGCCGCATAGCCACCCTAAGACCGGAGGACTGTCCATGAGCCGTCTGACCGCCGCGGAACGTCGCAAGCGCCCGGCGCGGGATTTCGCGGGGCCGGACAAGACCTTTCCGGACTACGACCGCAAGCACCAGCGCGCGGCGATCTCCGGTGCCTCGCGCGCCTACCATGCCGGCCACATCAGCAAGGCGACCGAGCAGCGCATCCAAGCCCGCGAGCGCCGCAAGCTGTCCTCCCGCTCCACCCGCAAAGGATCTTCCCGATGATTACCGCCCTGTTCTGGATCTTGATCGCCCTCGTGGCGCTCGACGTCATTGCCCACCTTCAGCACATCACGGTCGTGGATGAGCTGAAAAAGGACCTGGCATGGATCAAGTCCAAGCTGGAGGGAGGCTCTTCGTGATGAAGCGCTGGCGCTGTCTCCACTGCTGGGCGCCGGAGGTGGCGGAGGCCGAGTGGGAAGACCATCTCACGCAGTCGTTCTGCCGCCTGTGCGGGAGCGCCGGCACGCGCATCTACGAATTCGGCTGCTTCGTGTGCGACGACCAGGGCGTGATCTTCTGGGGCGAGGAGGCGCCCAGCCACCCCTGTCCGGACTGCAACAGCCCGTCCTACCGCATCGTGCATGCGCCCTACGTCGCCAGCCCCGAGCGCCGTGCCGATTTCAAGGCCGCCGACCGACTGCTGGAGACCGAGTTGACGAACCAGAACCGCTCCCTCTCCACCTTCGAGCGCAACGCCAAGCCGGTGGACGAGCGCGTGGCGGCCGCGCGGGCGCAAGCACAAGCGAATGGCGGCCTGGCCGGCGGCTGGGTCGCGCCGGCGCAGGTGATCGGTCGTGCGATGCCAGGCAGTCAGGCGAACCCGCTGGGCACGATGCCGCGGCCCACGACGATCATCGCCGGCAAATACGACAAGGTGGACTAGCTCATGCGCATCCCGAAGGCGCCGGCGGAACGGATCGACTGGCTGTACAGCACGCTCGCCCGCCTGCGTCGCTCGATGGACGACCGGCGCGCCAAGGCGCGCACGTGGCGCAGCTGGTACCTGCATGGCGCCCCGGAGTGGGGCGCGCGCTACAACATGATCTGCCCGCAGGTGAACACCCTGGCCGGCTACCTGTACGCGCCGCGCAGCGTGCGTTTCAGCCTCAACGCCGGGCCGGTGGCCAAGGCCGGCAAGATCGCCCTGTTCGAGACCGCCGCGGTGCGCCTGCGCACGCTGTGGAACGAGTCCTGCGCGGATGAGGCCTACAGCAACCAGACGCTCTGGAGCCTGGTCTATGGCTCGAGCTTCCTGAAGTTCCGCTGGGCCGAGGGCAAGCCGCGCTGCCTGCCGGTGGCGGCCTTTGACCTGGGCGTGTGGCGCGACGACCTGCCGGACCTGGAAGATCAACAGGCGATCCTGCACACCTATCGGCTGGATGGGGAGACCGTGCGCCTGTGGCTGGTCTCCGCCGGCATGCCCGGACCGGAGGTGGACGCGTGGATGCGCCGCTTGGGCAACGGCAACAGCGGCGAAAGCCCCAGCCGCGGCGCGGTTGCAGTGGGCCAGATGAACCCGATCGGGTGGTCCGGCGGCGTCTCGCAGGGCGTGGCCGGCGCGGTGACCGACTGGGGCAGCGTCAGTGCCGACTACGGCGGTGATTCGCCGACGCTGGAGATCGAGGAGATGTGGGTGCGCGACGATGCGACCCGCGACTGGCGCATCTTCCAGATCATCGAGAAGGACCTGATCCTGTCCGATCGGCCGAACGATTTCCTGCCCGAGCACCATCCGTTCGTCAAACTCACCCCGGACCCGGTGGATGAATGGTTCTGGGGCCGCTCGACGGTGGAGCAGCTGATTCCGCTGCAGGCCCTGCGCGAGAAGCGCATGAACCAGCTCGACCGCCTGTGCGCGCGCCAGGCCAACCCGCCGATGGTGGCCAGCGGCCTGAGCGGCGTGACCGACGAGAAGGCGGCGGCCGTGATGCGCCGCGGCGGCCTGCTGGGTTCCTCGCAGGTGCCCGGCGCCAAGATCGACCTGCTCACGCCGCAGGTCTCGGAAATCAGCTTCGCGCTGATCAACGACATCGACGCGATGTTTTCCAACACGCTTGGCCTCACCGACATGCTGCAGGGCCAATCCTCAGGCAACGAGCGTGGCGGCGCGCACGCGCGGGCGATGATGGAAGCGGGCGCCAGCCGCCTGACGCGCCGGATGCAGAACGTGGAGCGCGCAGTGGCGGAAGGCGCCTCGCTGCTGATGGAGCTGGCCAAGCGCTACGACGACACGGTGCTGGTCGATGATGACGATCAGCGCTACCTCATGGCGCAGGTGCCGGAGGAAGCGATGGTGGAAGTGGCCGCGCATTCGGCCTCGCCGCTGTTCGCCACCCGCGCGCAGCAGGACGCCGCGCAGCTGATGGAGCTGGGCATCATCGACAAGACCGATTTCCTGGACCTGGCCGATCCGCCGATGTCCGAGGCGCTCAAGATGCGCATGAAGGCGCGCGACAAGCAGCACCAGAAGCAGGTCCAGCAGGCCATCCAGCAGACCCCCGAGAACGACCGCTGGCAGCTGTTTACCAGCCTGCTGGGCCTCGGCAAGAAGCGCGCCTGACACTCACCCAAAAAGAAGGCCCCGACACCCAAGGGGTAGATGTCGGAGCCTTCAAGGAGACTTGCGTCTCCAGCCGGTGAGGGCTATGCTCGTCCCGCGACGGACTTGCGGGACCCATCTTACCTCTTTTTTCGGGAACTGCAAGCCTGTCGCCGTCAAGACGCACGACAGTCGTGGGCCTGTATGGGCTGCCCGTCAGAGTACACCGAGGCGCGGAGCACACTCTCCGCGACCCTCGCCCCGGCGTTCCTCCAGCGACCGGGTAGAGCCGTGGCAAGTGACGTCGGCGTGAGCCGGCCCAGAGTCATGGCGAAAGGAATGGGGGCGTCCCGCGACACGGGTTCCTTTCACCGGGCAGAGGTCCACTCTTTCTGCCAGGAACGAGAAGGGAATGAGTGACGATGACCGCTACGGTTTCTCCACCGGCCTAGAGCGCCGGATCGAGCAGAAGCCATAGGTCACGTCTGGGCAGACCGTGCCTCGAAAAAACCTTGACTTCTTGCGTGAACCGGTTCTAGAAAGGCGACAGTGCGGTGCCTTGGCATGCGCACGGGTTCCCCGTCAGGGGATGAAAGAGAACCAGGGTGATCTCTGAAAAGGTTCCACTTAGGAACCGTTCGTCCGCCCGTCAATCGAAGGAGAGCGTCATGGCTCGCAAGTCGCATCGCAAGGCCCGCAAGGGCGGTCGCAAGGCCCGCAAGTAATGGCAACCGCCATGCAAACGGGTGCGGCCAAGCGCAACATCAAGAAGGCCATCGCCGCGCGCAGTTCGGGCCGCAAGCCCACGCGCAAGGCGATGCGCTGACGCATGGCCACGCCGAATCTCGGCACGCTGTCGCAGCCGTTGCCCATGGGTGGGCAGACCCAGGGCGCGGCTGCGCCGGCACCGGCCACCAACCAAGCCTCGCCGGACGGCCAGACCGCGCTCTCGCGCGGCAAGGTCATGCAGGCGATCCAGGCGATCAGCACGGAACTGCCCAACTTCCCGGTCGGCTCCGAAGAGCACACCGCGCTGCTCGATACGGTGAAGAAGCTCGGCAAGTATTTCTCCGGCTGGAGCACGTCGGCCCAACCGGCACCCCAGACGCAACAGGCCGCCCAGCAGGTCGCGGGTTCGCCCGCCATGGGTGGCGCCCCGTCCCCTCAGGAGGCAGCCTAAATGGCCATCCGTCCGAACAACCTGACGCCCAACAAGGGCGGTGATGTCACGGCGCCGACCGTGGATGACAAGCCGCGCCGCTACTCCAACCTCATCAACCAGCCGTGGGTGCCGCAGTTCGGGGGCGCCAAGGCGGTGGCGAACGCGGTCAAGAAGGCTCCGTACGGCCGCATCGCGCACGTCGGCAAGCGCGGGAACCCGTAATGGCCAGCAACCGGCCCTCGCTGTCCGCGCCGACCTACGGTTCCCTCACCGGGAACATCAACTGGTCGCGCGGCATCGGTGAGCAGCTGGCGCAAACCGCGACCACCGCGACCACCACGCCGACCACCACCACTACGGCGGCCCCGACCACCGCGACGAGCAACTTCGGCGGCGGTGGCGGCGGTGCGTCGTCGCCCGGTCCCTTCCTTTCGATCATTGCCCAGAGGTAACGTCATGCCTGCCCTTGACGAACAAGAAATTGCCGTCCTCGCGGAACTGAAGAGCAGTGACCCCGCGCTGTACCGCAAGATCCGCGGCGAGGCGCTGCGCGCCGCCGCCAAGCTGCATCCGGACATCGTGGTGCCGGAAGTGGAGATGGGCCATGCGATCGAGCAACTGCGCGCCGATCACGAGAAAAGCCTGACCGAGGTCAAGGCGCAGCTGGACGCCGAGCGCGCGGCGCGGGCCAAGGCTGAAGCGCTGGCGGCGGCCCGCGAGAAACATGGGCTGGCGCCGTCCGAGATCGGCCAGGTCGAGAAGTTCATGAAGGACAACCAGATCCAGGACTTCGAGGCAGGCGTGCGCTTCATGCGCCTGCAGCAGGCCGAGGGTGCCAAGATGAGGAACGGCGTCCCCACCAGCGGCATGATGGAGCTGCCGACGAACTTCGCGGAAGCGCTGAAGGATCGCCGCGGCGCCCGCCGTCGCAACCTCTTTGCTGCCGTGTCGGACCTGCGCAAGGCGCAGAACCGCGCGGATTTCCTCGCAACGAACTGATTGAAGGAAAGCCGTCATGCCTCAATTCGGAAGCGGTATCGTACCCAGTGGGGCCCTCGGGACCCAGCTCTCTGCCGTCACCCGTCGCGGCATCACCGAAGATGCCATCGTCGCCCTCTACCAAGCCTCGCCCACGCTGGCGCTGCTGTTCTCCAAGGCCAACGCCGCCTCCGGCGGTGTGTCGTCGGTGACGGTGCCGGTGCAGCTCTCGCCGCTAACGGCGGGCAGCTGGACGGACTTCGGCGGCGCCTTCCCCGCGCCGCAGGTCATGTCCGGTCTGGTGCCGGCGGAGTTCAACCTGAAGGGCCTGGTGGTCCCGGTACCGCTGCTCGGCATGCAGTCGATGCTGCAGGTGGACGAGACGGTGGTCTCGCTGCTGGAAGCGACCATGGACGACGCCAGCAACCAGGCGGTCTCCATGCTGACCAACGCGCTCTTCAACAACGCCTCGAACGCGCAGCAGCTCGGCGGCTTCCCGCTGGCGATCAGCAATACCGGCACCTACGGCGGCATCAACCGTGCGACCTACACGAACTGGCAGTCGAACGTGATCGCCGAGGGCACCGTGGCGCCCACGCGCAACTCGACCCTGCTGGACGTCATCAAGACCACCAGCGCGGGCTTCGGCGAGCGGCCGACCTTCGGCGTGACCGGTCCGCTGACCTGGCACAA
>Ga0326758_100083_pt1 | contig 34390 bp, 45 predicted proteins | sample GCRJH_S_FD_207221 | JGI IMG/M metagenome (GOLD analysis project Ga0326758, IMG submission 207221) | Hot spring sediment microbial communities from Geyser Creek Basin, Yellowstone National Park, WY, United States - GCR.JH_S | ecosystem: Environmental > Aquatic > Thermal springs > Near-boiling... | reverse complement strand
AGACCGCGTTTGTAAGAAGCATAATATATGCATGAGTTAGGATGTTTTTGGTAATGGTCGTAACGTTTTCTATCGGTCAAATTGTGTTAGGGTTTGGTGCGGTACAGAAAATGCGACCGTGCTAATAGGAGGAGTAGCGATGTTGACTCTGAGCCTCTTTTAAAGTCACTCTCTTTTTCCTTCTGCAAATGAGGAAGTCCATCAGTCTTCTAGGTTTAGGTATTCTAGTACTATTCCTAATAGAGATACCAATATCAGCAATACATGCAGGAGCGACAGTACTTCCACTTGGGACTGATCCAAATACATGGGTAATAGCATTCTATCCGTGTTCATATCCTTCCGGAGTTTCACCATCAAACTATACGTTTGTCACTGTTAACTTTACAATGCCTGGTTTCACTCATACGAGCGGTTGTTATTTGGCATTTGTGCTAACGACACGGGTAGAAGCCTCAGAATATACCGGTATAGTTTATTTAGGTACAGTTTATCTTGCTCTACAATTAGGTGTAGTTTTTGTATTTTCATCAAACACTTATGTGATAACTGAACAAGTATGGACGTGCAACGGGAATGAAATTTACCATAATTACACGCTCGTTACTACTACTATACATCCTAATGTCGAGACTCTTATAACATTACTCTACAGATATGATAATGGATACGTAGCTACAGGGATACTACAAGAATGCACATCACCAATTACGTTAATTGACGTGCATTACCCGACATTATATAGATATGGTTGTACTATATTTTACGTTATAAATACTTACGGATTTACAGACCCTAGTTGAGTAAATCCGTCATTTTAGTTAGAAGGAACGTATGCAGATCCCCCACAATTTTATAATTGCAACACAGGATGGGACGGAATATGGGTTGATGGGCATCCAGTAGCAATAAACGCGGTTGCAGGACATTCAGACGCAACTGCTGTAGGAGGTACGGCTACAATTCCTCCATATTATGCCGAATCCGGTTTGACGTTATTCCATAATGAGTTTCTCGGAATTTGGTGGTGCCCATATGCTTGGTATTTCAGTATAGGGTTTTCATCGGCTTATAGCGGGTTGAATTACGTTCAATTGTCTGAAGGACAGAGCTATAATACAATAAACGGTCTAAACTATGCCCTACATTGGATCCCACCATAAGATTTTTTAAGCTATACATTTTTTATTCTCGGTGTAACCGTGAAGCCAACTAAAAGAGACCTATCTATTTTATTTTTATCAATAATCCTTATAGGCATAGGTTTATGGCTTTTCCACATAGACCATTATACCTATATTCGTCTAACCGGCCCTAACATTACCGTTACTCATGTCTACCCTAACACTTTCGGCACTGTTTATATAGCATCTGAAGCTATACCGCCACCTTCCTATGCTTCATTATGGCCGTATATACTTGCATTAGGTATAATAATTTTAGGCCTGGCAGTGTTAATCTTCAGACGTAAATGAACCCCTTTTAAAGTCATTTTCTTTTTCCTCCTACAAATGAGTAAATCTTCCAAGTTTAGGTCTTCTAGTACTATTCCTAGAATCAACAATGCAAGTAGGAGCAATATCGGCAAGCCAAGTAGGAGCGAATAAAGTAGTTTATAGTTATTCATGTAATTGGGCAGGAGTAATTTACTCTGTTGAATACACTTGTCTTATATGTGGATGGTATCCTTGCCACAGATTTGCACCAATCGTATATACTTCAGAATCTATTTATATAGGTAATCTCAGCTTAGGTTATGTCGAAGATTCAAAAGGATAGGATAGTATAGCTATATGAGTTGCATTGAGTACCTGTTTAGCGTGTAATGATAATACAGGAAAGTATTTCACGCAAGCAGGATACAAAATAGGTTTTGAGGTGTATGACGGTATACCAATATTCGTAATAGACGCTTTCTTATGTGCATATAAAGGTTCTTCTACTCCAGTTTATACAGTAAATAATATACCTATTGCAAGCGGTGTATATTCACAAGGCGAAATTAAATATCTTGATGTCTTCTTAGAGAAACTCAACAACAATGTTCTTGCTCGATTCATAGTATTCTTCAGTAACGGTACTGTGTTGTGTAAAAAGATATGTAAATGTTGGATATACGGGAGCAATGCATATTCTGCATATTCAATAGTTGAGGCACCTTCGCCGGAAACGGGAGTTTACATTGAATTACCGATAATTGAGGGTGGTATGATTAATTTCGAATTCACCTATTGTGTCCATGGTAATCAGTATGCAGGCCCTGGTACACAAAACTGCTTCTGCACTATAGCAAACATTATATCACTTTCTAAAAGGACTTCATGCAATAAGGGGACAATATTTCTATGCAACGGTTGGCAGAGAAAATGCGGTGGTTGGGATTATTTGTACAACTTTAATTATCCATGTGGTATGTCAACATACGGGCTTTAAAGTTAGTTAATTTTTTTAATCAAATTTTTACATTCTCTATATGCAACCTTATAATGAGTCAGTTAATTCAACTGCTATAACTATAGCAGAAGAACAGCTCTCAAAGGAGGTTGGGCAATTATATACTCCTGGTCCTCCTGTTCCTCCTCCTCCATGGTATATTCAATACTTACCAGAGATTTTACTAACTAGTTTTGCTATTTTAGGTGTTTCGCTTTTCTTTATGTATAGGCGTTATCGCATAAAGAGGGTTTTCAGGAACCTGAAATAGGCTCCTTTTAAAGTCACTCTCTTTTTCCTTCTGCAAATGAGGTGGGCTAAGTACTTAGTTTGGGCTGTAAGGATATTAGAGATAGTCTCACTATTTCTGGTACCGTTTACAATACAGCACATGTACCTGCATGCAGAATGTTCAAATTATCCTAAGAGAATTGTTGGAGGTGGAGGGGGTTGTATATGGTGTCTCGAGCATCACTATTTCATAGAGGCAATCGACAAGTACTGTATAGGCAGTAACGTGGAATATTACAGTGTAGCACTGGGTTATAACGGTACGACTGCCACCATATGGCTTACAATCATTAACTCTACAATGTACCCCTGTCTTGATAACCACACGGTAAAGTTTACGTTCTGTTTCAAACCTTGTTATTGGAACAATAACACAGTAGTGGTAGAATGTGCAAACTGTTTTATAAAGCTCTTTGATCTTTGCCTAATTTACCACGGTTTCTATTATGCGGGTATACCTTACTCTTTCGCTGTCGAATGTTGTAACGTAGTTTTGCTTAATATTGATGTAATAGCGTTTAAGGCTTATCTTTTCCGCCCCGCAAGATGTTCTGATGTATATGTCTACGGGTGGGCATATATGGGTACGGATAATTGCGATGGCAAAATAACAATAACTGAGATTAATAACGAGCCTCAAGATCAAGTTTTTGTGTACAGGTTTGAATTCGACTCGGCCGACCAAGCTGATGCTTTTGTGAATGAAGTGAGTAATTATCTGCCGAAATATACGCCGAAATTCGGCAAAGTAGGCTCAATGGTTAACGAACTTGAAGCAAACTTAGATAAGATAGCCAATGAGTATGGTGGCAGTTTGGAAGATAAAGAACTTTATTTCGACAGCGGTACTTACACATATGATGAGTTAGCGGATAAAATTAGTACGTATCTTGTTTATGCATATGACGATTTACCGGGTAATTGGTCCGGCGATACACCTCCTTTCCCTACCGGTGTAGCTGTTGATGAAGGCAAAGCGTATTTAACGGATGGCTATGACGCTGTAGACGCTTTCGACACCTTCTTAGACCCAGAATGCGAAAGATAAAAATAATTTTTTCCCCAATTTTTTATATATGTCAAGGATAAGGGGGGGAATAATCAGCAGATGCCAACATTGGTCACCGTTTTTGCCGAGTCATTACCATGTGTTTGAGTATAATATAGAAGACGGAAAACTTCGTGGCATTACACTATATTTTACATTAAGGATATGTAGTTCTGATTGGGAATTATATATGAAGACAATACAAGGCTTTAAAACACCGTTAAGTTGGGCACCTAACCTAGTATACAAAGGAAAGGCGATAATAACTTGGACACCGAAGAGACCGGTACCTTGGGTACCACGTGATTTATACGAAAAAATACGCCAGATGCCGGTACCTTGGGTACCACGTGATTTACTATATGTGCCAAAGAAGAATATAATGCAGTTCATTGTACGTTCACATTGGTCACCATTTTTGCCGTTTCATGATCATATATATACAGAAGACGGGAAACTTTATCGTAGTGATCTATATTTTAAAGTGAGGATATATGTTGATTGGAGGTTTATATTGAGGGCAAAGCAAGGCTCTAAAACACCGTTAAGTTGGGCACCTAACCTAGTATACAAAGGAAAGGCGATAATAACTTGGACACCGAAGAGACCGGTACCTTGGGTACCACGTGATTTATACGAAAAAATACTCAGTTCTCAACCGAAATAGGCTCCTTTTAAAGTCACTCTCTTTTTCCTTAACTTATGAGGAAGTGGCTCCTGTCTTTCCTAATCCTACTGTTGTTAATGCCCGTCTCTTTCGCAGAATGTAACGCCCATTATAAGATCATAGGCGGTGGAGGAGGGCCACCTTATTCACCTTACTCCTTCTCAAAGACCATCTCAACTTCAGGTCTTGAGACTAAGCCCGGCTGTACTTTAGGTACTGCTAATTGGTGGAGCGGTGTCTCGTTATGTGGTACCAATCTGAGGATCCTCCGCAACAACAAACATGGAGGGAATAACGTCTCAACTTCCTCAGTGTACTTTAATGTCACCTTCTATTTGAAGTGAGTTCGTCACCTAAAGGTGAAATTAGACATGCGGTTACCAAATCTAGCCTAAATTCACACGGTTTAATTAGATTGTATGATAGTTTTTCAAACCTTAAAAACAGTTTCTTCAGTTTGTTACCCTGAATTTACCGTTTAAGCTAAAAACAAGTTTAACTCTTTTTCATTTTTGTAGTCTACTTCTTATTTCACTTATTAAAAAATCAGAATATTCTCTTTCGCTACTTCGTCAGTCCTAAAAGGGCTTCAAATTCTGCCTCCTCTAGTCTTCTTGTAATCGCTTAAGTCATGGCTTTAGAAGTTCTTGGACACAGTATCTTTTTCCCTAGGTAGTAAATAAAGGTTCTTTGAATACTAAAGACCTTTAAGTTTTTATCTATAGAAGTTTATTCACTTCTTCATTATCTGATTAATCGTAATCTTATAATTCTTAATATTTCAAGTACTACGCCCAGAATAATGACTATTTCTGAAAACGTAATATAATTTCTGGTATAGAATATTTTGAAACCTGAAAAGGTAACTGTGGCGTTTCCTTTGCCTATAAGCGTGAAGTTATTGAGGCAAATTGATTGCCCCTTTGTTAAGTTCTCTACTAGATAATCTGAGTACACTGTGAATGTGCCGTTATTAACGTAGATTTCTCCGGAAGTAAACCAAGGTGGGGAAGTAAAATTGTGAGTTACTGTTAAACTTGTGTGTAGAGGGAAAGATATTTCTCCTAGGACTAAGATGAGGATTCCTACAGATATTAAGATTATCCCTAGCCTCATATTGACACGCCTCGGAATAAGTAATAACTGGCGATGAGCAGTATTATACTAAGTATCATCATAGTTAGGTAACAGTATATTAGCATAAAATTTTGTGAAAAATCTACACCGACGAAGAGGAGTAGTATTACTATCGAAATGAAGAATGCCCTAAAAGGCCTCTTCGTTAAAATTGTGACAATATATGATGCACTGGAAAGGAATAGGTAAATTGATAAATACCCAGGAATCCAAGTTAAACTTACATTAAATGACGCAAGGTAAAAAGTCGTCATTGTTGTAAGTATAAAAATTACCCCAGGAATGATTACGTCTGTGACATATAAGGAGAGGAACACTTTCTTCCTTCCTTTCATCTGAAGGAAAGTGATAATAGTTCCGTCGAAAAAGTCCTGCCCAGTACCGAAGGCTATATTCTTGATTACAAGGACAACTAGGATTAACGTTATTACGGATAGGATAAAGTTAAAAGTGAATTGTTGCGCATAGTCACTAATCGTCCTAGTAGTGGGGTAAAACGTATTATAAGATAAAACCATCCCCACGCTTAGGACTAACTCTAACTCAACGTAAGTTAAAAGCCCGTAATTACCGTACTTATGTTTTATTAGCAGGTTAATTAAACCCAACCTACCTCTCCCTGTACGCTTTTGTCCAATATCGAATTCCTTATGTAGAATATCCTTACTCCATTATTTACCAGCTCAGAAACAATGTTTACTAAATTTCCCCTTACCTTGAGTTGGTTCCCGTAAACTTCCACTGTGTAGGATTTTAAAAGAGAAACTGCCCTTTGCACGTTATCTACAGTAATGTAAAACTCTTCGAGTAGGTCTTTCCTTATCATTTTAGATATTTCTCCAACATACCTTAATACTCCGTTGTTTATCCCTAGAATGTGCGTTGATATTGCTATCAACTCAGAGGCAATGTGTGAAGATATTAAAATTGTAGTATGCATTTTTTCTCTTAATTTTAGAAATATATTATAAACTTCGAACCTTGAAGCTACGTCAAGGTTTGCAGTAGGTTCGTCGGCTACAATGATTTTGGGATTTTTTATTAAGGAGAAAACTATCTGCACTTTTTGCTTAGTTCCAGTAGATAAATCCTTTATCTTGCTCTTAAGGAAGTTGGTCAAGTTTAGTTCTTCCACAAGTGATAAAGCGTAAGAATAATCTGCGTCGAACTCTGATGTTGCCTCTTTTATAACTTCCTCCACTGTAAGAAACTGAGGAAGGTAAGGTTTATCTAGGATTACTGACAACATTCTGGGCAACTTCTGGCTTTTCCAAGGGTCTTCACCAAGAACTTTAATCTCTCCTGAAGTTCTTTTTATCAACCCAGAAATTATTTTCAGCAAAGTAGATTTTCCTGCACCGTTGGGGCCGACTACTGCGGTTATGCTTCCTTCTTCAATTGAGAAACTTAAACCGTGTAATGCCTCAAAGTCTCCGAACCTCTTTGTTAAGTTATTAGCTTTAATGACGCTCATTTCTGAGATGTAAGTCTCATCACGCCTTTAAAAACTTTTGAATACACTTGTAGACTACGAAAACATTTTTATTGGCAAACCGAAAGGAATCAAAGTGTTACAAGCTATTGATGTATCGAAGCGTTATCAGAAAGATTACGTTTTGAGGAATGTTAACCTAGAGTTAGAGCAAGGAAGGTTAGGAATAATTGGTTTACACGATTCTGGAAAGACGGTTTTAATGAGGTTATTATCAGGTTTAGAGAAGCCTTCTTCCGGCAAGATAACTTTAGATGGGAGGAAATTGGATAGGAGGAAAATAGCCTACGTTCCTCAGACTCCTCTCTTTGACCCTTTACTTAAGGCTAAAGAGGTAATGAGGTATGTGGGAAGCGAGGAATATCTTGACGTTGTAGATTTAGAAAGGGAGAAGAAAGTTAAGGATATGTCTTTAGGAGAAAAGAAGAGGTTGGCCTTAGCGTTATCATTGCCTTTTTCTCCTGAGTATCTATTGATAGACGATATTACGGAGGATTCTAAAGAGTTTTTTCTAGAATTTATAAAAAATTTTAGAGGAGGAGTAATTATTTCTTACCATAATTTTAGGGACGTGTGGGAAGTAATAGACGACGTTATAATCTTATCTAAAGGAAGAGTGACTTATAAAGGGAATAAGGAAGGGCTGAAGTTTAAAATAATTAGGACAAAGGCATTGAGCATTCCTTTTGATCGCGTTGTTAGAGAAGGTGACTACGTGGAAATATGGGAAGAATTTAATGATAATTCCGTTGAAGAGAAACTAAAGGCTTTGGGTATAAATTATGAGGTAAAGGAGGCTTCTCCTGATGAGGTTTTCCAACGTTTTTATGCTTGAAATTAAAAAGCTTCTCCCTCTATTCTTCCTTGTATTGGTATCCATGGCAGTAACTTTGGGTATTGCTCAATTGCCTTCTTCTTCTTTTGATGTAATTGGAGCAATATCTTATTCATCTTACGGTGTAGAGATTGGAGGTTACGGGTTTAACTTTTGCGGACAAGGAGTACCGCTAACGGTAAATATTACCATAGACTGTTTTCATAAAATTATAAAAAGCGAAAACGGTACGTTTCTAGTTTATATTCCGCTTATCTTCCCAAAAGATTCGAACTTAACAATAAACATTACTTCTGGTAAAGAGAACTACGTTGTGTCTAAGGTTTTAACGAGGAATTTTACTACATTTGTATATGCGCCAGCAAGCTATTTTAGTATCAATTATAATAATATTTCAGTGATATATATTAAAGGGAAAACGGTTGTTGCTACCTCACTAAAGTGCATTTATGTTAACGGTGAAAAAATGGACGTTAATTCAACAATATTTGTAATAAACAGCGATAACGTAAAACCACCTTTTGGCAATTACACACTAACAGATTTGCAGGTGATTAAAGATGAGGAATATTGCATTATATCCTTGCTAGGAGTAAACATGGGCCTCATTTTGTTAACGGCTTACTATTATTTATCAGTCTTCCCGCGGAGACTATTGGATTTAATATTTAGGCTCATAGGAGTTGGGAAAATTTATTTGAGTAAGACAATTTCCATGCTAGTGTTTACGCTGCTCACGTCATTGCCTTCGTTGATAATCTTTGCTTTACTTAAGGGAATATTCTTATCTTCAATATTACCTTATATTCTTATAGAGTTAGTTTATTCCCTGGCAGTTTTGGGGATTTCTCCTTTAGTTAGTAGTAAAGGGCTAGTTTATTCGTCTATAACACTTGCAGGGTATTTGCTAAACCTTGTTTTTTATAACGAAGAGACGTTAAGCTTGGCGTTCCTAATACTTCCTTTAATAGGTTATATTAAGTTGAGGTGGGTTTATAGATGAATAAGCTTGCTTTACTGTTTATCGTTATTGTGATATTAACACAGGTTAGTGAAGCAATGGTTGTTGAGTATAATTCTACTTCTTATTCTGTTCCTATTATGGTCTCTAGGATATTTTATGTGCCATTGAATAATACTTTTGCCGTGGCTGTTGTGAAATTTCTTATTTATGGAACTGTTGTAACCATATATGAGAATGGACATTCAGTTACATTATATTGCAGAAATATAACTGTTATGAACGTGACCTCTATAAAAGCTGTTCATCCATTTTCTAACTCTTCCAGTTCAGTGATTATTCATGTTAAAAATGTATTAGGAGAAAATTTCCTATGTGTAGGGATATTTGTTTATAAGGATTATCTTATTGTTGAATTTTCGCCTAATCATGAGAATTTTAGATTTTATGTATTTAACTCCAGGTTAAATAAAATTAATGAATTCGAGTTTCATAATACTGCATGTAAGGGAACTCTAGGTATTTCCGGAAAATATCTATTATACTTTGATGGTAAGATTAATTACAAGAATATTACAATAATAGGATGTAGGATCAAAACTTTCTTACGTTCGTTCTTATTTTTACCAATTTATCCATTTAAAAATAGCACAGTTACTAGACTAACTATTCCAGTGATCTCAAACATTACCGTTTTTATGTATAATATGTTAACTGGAAACATTAAAAAGGAAATATATTTAAAAAATGTGAGTATTTATGAGTACCCTTCACTTATTTTAATACATAACGTCACTATAATGTGGTATCCCTTGTTTGTTTCGGTAAGAATGAACGATTTTATATATAATAACAAAATCTTGGATTTAGAGACAATATGCTATGGAAATTCCAGTGTAAATAATGTTATCTTCTATACTATAAACCTCTGTAATGGTAAGATTAGTTTATCTCCTAAATTTAATATATGGAGCTCAATCATGCGTGGAGATAACCTAATAGCAGTTATACTGCCTAACCGGTGTTTTGGTATTTTTATAAATCCTAACGAAACAGTTGAACTGTATACTCCAAACTTCACGTTTTTAGGCAAAGTAAATTTTTCACCTCCATTATTTATACCGTTGCCTATATTATTAATACCTGAAAAAACTGAAGTATACTCACCATATGATACTATAACTAATTTTGTCTATTATGATGGTTATATTTACTTAAATAATTGCTATTGCACATTAATTCTGCATAATAATCAATCTATTCGATTTAAAAATGCCCAACTATTTTTCCTGTGTAAGCCAATAGTCGTAGAAAAGGAAGCTAAAGGTTATACAGTTATGGAACTTGATGGCGATAAAATCTTAAAATGCCTTCACATAAACGCTGAATACTTCTCTACACAAAATTCAATTATATTTTGCAAAATCGAAACTATATATAAAAATAGTACTTATAAAATAAATATTTCTACTAATATATACTTTCTTGGCATAGGGAATTTTATAATATTTCATGAAGGAAATTCTAGTATAATAGTTACACTCCCTAACCTAAACGTAATTAACTTGTCAAGTCCTTATATTATAGGAGTTTATGATAACTCCCCTGTTTTAGTTAATGTAGAGAATTTAATGTTAAATTGCAAGTGTTGTTTCGCATTTTCTAATATTACATTTGGGAAATTCTTAGACTGCAATACCGCTGACATTAAGGGTTACTTTTTATTATTAATAATCTCCATTTTAGTGTTAGTTACGATAGTGGGAGCTGTAACATTGAAAAAGCTCATGAGCTAAGATTACACCCCTAGCATGGCCTTTTCTTACTGAAGGGACAATTTAAGTAATACCGGCAAGAGATCGTTTTAATGAGATCATGCTTGGTTATAATCTAGTTGCCTTCATTTTGTGATCATAAGAATAATCCTGCAATTGATAAATTACCTCAACAAAGTTTATATTTTCTCTATTCCAAAAGGTTTAACTATTTCTTCTTTATTACATTTTTATCATGTACACAAAGTGGGTATACTTTCCGATCTCTTCCCTTGCCTATGCTTTCATAATTTTCTTAGCATTTAAATTGTTCTTCATTCCCCTATTGTTAGCTTATGTTTTAGTTTATTTGTTTTTTGCGTACTTATACATTAAGGGCTATAGAAGAGCTTCCGTATCGTTAGTAGCGCTAACTTATTTTTTACCTCTATTCTTTGCTGAGTTAATAGTTAACATCAAGTTATCTTTCATAGATATTATAGGTTTAATAATAGATATTGCGGGAAGTCTATTTGCTGTGCTAGTTTTAGCAATCATACGGGATGTCGAAGACGCTCTTCGCTATATTTGGGTAATCCTAGCCTCAATACTCACAATTGCACTAGGAATTATATACGCAATTTTCTATAAATCACTAGTGAAATAGCTTGGTATTTCAAGATATTAGCTTTAGATCCCATTTTTATCTTCAACGCTTATGGGGCTTATTTAGTTCTTAAACGAAACAATACAACTCAATAAAAATGATTTTTCTATTTTTATGAGAATCTATTACTAAGGCAGGCTGAACTAACTAAGTGATTTACACTTTTCTATTCATATCTCACGTATTATTGAAAAAGTACCGCATATACGCAATTTAGAATGTATATTAGTTTAATTAATTTATTTAAGATTAAAAATAAATTATCTTCTTTTAACAATTATAGCTATTATTATAATTATTAATATTATTCCTGCAATAACAGCACCTATATTTATGTAGTTATATCCAGAATTAACCATCAGCGTTTCTTCCGCTGATTCCCCCCATAAGTCTTTAGCTAAAATTGTAATGTTATTTTCTCCATTTTGTAAGTTAAGATGCATCTGTGTCGTCGAAGAATAGTTTCCTATCAGATTACCATTAAGGTAGACCAGGTAATATGCGTCAGTTCCACCTTTGACTGTAGTTGTCAATAAAATTGATGTATTATATTGGAAGAAATTTCCTTGAGTTTGTTCATTAACGCTTAATGAAGGAGGTGGGACTATAGTGATGATTTTACTTACTGTAATTACATAGCCCACAGAATCTCTTACCACCGCAGTTATGTTATAAATCCCTGGGCTTGTTAAATTCAATTTATCTGTAGATCCTCCACCTATGTAACTTCCGTTAATGTACCAAGAAACATAATATGGCGGAGTTCCTAAAGATATATTGGCATTTATTTGAAATTCTACTCCTGCGTCTATAGTATTAGGCATTATTAACTTAACTTCAGGATCTGGATTAATAGTGAAGTTATATTTTGAGATATTTAAACTACCAACTTGATCTTCAACTTTTATTTCAATTGTGTATATTCCTTCAGTGTAACCTTTCATATTTATGGTGAAATGAGACGAGCAGTTTAATATTTTATGTATTTCAGATAGTAGTCCGCTACCATTATATATCATGACAGTAACGTTATACGGCTTTGTACCTCCACATAATATTGAAGTGAAATTAAAGAATGGTATTGAAATGTCTGTAAAATTAGTTACGTTAATTATTCTTACTTTTAAAGGTGGATTTATTGTAAGTGGGAACTCATAATATATTGAATTTCTATTAAAATCAGTAAGCTCTATTTTAACAGTATAATTTCCGGGGAAAAGCTGACTTAAAGGTAAATAGTATGATGATAATGCAGGGAATAAGACATAAGTATATGCGGACAGTTCGTTAGTGCTATTGAAGATTGTTATATTCAACTTATATGGTAATACTCCACCAGATATATTTATAGTAAATAAATATGGGAAATGTTGGTCAGTAACCTTGGTATAATTAACAACATTAAATCTCAGTTGTGAAATATTACCGTTCAAGTTATTTATGACTTGGTATCCAGTACTCACTAAATAAGCACCCTTATAAGCTATAGTATATAAATTATCAGCAGACTCTTCAGTATCTAAACCGAAAGGGAAGAGGTATTTAGGAGGTGTTAAGGTTCCGTTTAAATATTGATATATCATTGCTAATTCGACATTTGATTCATTAAAGAAAGTAAACTCACCGCTACCTCCTCCACCAAGTATTAACTCTGCATCGTAACTATGATTATTACCAGTTAAGTTATATCCATCAATTAAAATATATGCAGATAATGTGCCGGGTATTAATATACTAACGTTATCATACCATACCGGATAGCCACTCTGGTTCATGTAACCGAATAATATTATTGGGCCTTGTGAGGTGTATGATGTGTTTATTATTAAGTACTCTATAGAGGGTGAGAATAACGTGAAACAATTTGTACTATACGCATAATAGTCACATATGCGAATTCCTTGAAACGTAAAGTACACTCTGCCATTTCCTTTTACACAGTTGCATAGAATGGAAGGATAGCTTGTGAAATTCCATATATTATCCATAAATCTGTATGAATTGTTATAAGTATCAATTTGCATGACATTCTGCAACCAAATCTGCCTAGTACCGCTTATTGTATTCACTTGAAGAACAACGTTCAATTGTATTGATGCGCAATATTGGCCTATACCGCTTGGCGGTGTTGAATTATACGCTAATAATTTATTAATTTCAACAGCACCTATTATGCTTTTAATTTTTTCTATATAAGGAGAAACTGTACCATTACTAACTTTAAGCCCGTAGTCTGCTATGCCAGTTGGTAAAGGTCTGGTTAGAACATAATAATTTAGCGTAACAGTAGTATCGCTAACGTTATTGTAAAAAACGATATAATATTGTCCACTCGGTAGAGGGAAGAATTCACTGAGAGAACTTGCAGTAATTGAGTATATTGATTGTGATGAATTACCTTGTTGAAATTGATAAAACTGTAAAGGACTCATGATCATAAACGTTATTGGAGATGATGCGTAGAAAATTATATCGATGCCATTTCCTTGCGTAACATTCTCATAAACAGGCAACAGCCAACCGTATGGTAATTGTATTTGACCATATGATGATAAGGATTGTGTAAAAAACGAGAACAATGGAAGAACTAGCAATGCCAGTAACAAAACTTTAAGCATTCTCATGAGTAAAAAGACAGCACTATATTATATTTAAATTTTTTTAGCGTAATTCTTCCTAGAATCTATATTAGAATAAATCGTAAAATATGATGACGAATCTAACATGTGAGCCTCAACATATAGTTTTATTCTTATTCCATTGAATTATAGTCTAAATAAGAGATTAAAGATATATAAATAGTGTAACTTTCAATATTAATATAGAAAGCATATTAAAATTTTTGAATCCGTTGCTTATCAAATAAGCTTTCCACTGCAGCCCTAAATAATCCTTGAAGATAACCTATAGCGTGAATCCTACCTAAGGCAGAATACCCCGGAACTGACATAGTGTCTCCCAATAAGGTAGGAGTGTGATCTACTCTAAAAGGCCCGTAAAATCCGTGCTTTACGTACTCCCTCATTTCCTCGAATTGCATGGTTATTCCTTCATCTATAAACACTTCAGTAAAATTATTCCTCTTTCCTATAACTTCCCTAAAGTGAACGAAAAAGATCCTCTTCTTTTCAAGGAAATGTTTTACTACAGATACTAGGTCGTCGGTCATTAAGGAGAATAAAGAATGATCAAAAGTTATTCCATTATATTCACTTGGAAATTCATTTATTAACCTCTCAAAAGCCTCAACATTATTCATTATCCTAGCAGTCCCCATTACTTCATCTATTGGTGGGTCGTCAGGATGGATTGCCAATTTTACTCCTGCGTCCTCAGCAATGGGAAGAATGAACTTTAGAAATTCCTCAAGGTTCTTCCATAGAGTTGCCTTATCTATTTTTCCCAACTTCGGCGACGGAGAATCCTTTAAATCCTCTTCCCTAAAGCCTGTAACTATCGCATTACCTCTTCCCCTTAAAGACGTCCTAGTCCTAATCCAATTAGTCGGCATCCAGTTATAACACCATACTTCAATCCTCAATTTTCCCATGTTTTCTATAAGCTTTGCAACGTTTTCCAGCTGTTCTTCCTTTCCTGGCAGGCCGTAAATTATCTTATCCATTGGAGGATTATCTTCAATTACTGTTAACTTGAATCCTGCGTCCTCTATCATCCTTTTATAATTAGATAATGAGGCATAACCCCAAGGTTCGTCGACTCTGAACTGCCTCCAGTCTGGGTACCACCTAGGTAGGATTCCAGTGACCTCGTTTACACCTAGTTGCTTTAAAATTTCCCAAAAAGGAGTAGGAGAACTGTCTAGTAGAATTTCCGCAATTCTTATCCTTGGAATTTCATTCATACTATTAAATAGAAGACGGAATTTATTAGCCTTAAGTAAGAAAAGCAGTTATTATGACGCACCTTACTCTTTCATAGCATGACTGACCAGTAATCTAGCAATTTCACTATTACCTTTCTTAGATGCATAACGTAATGGAGATTTCCCGAATTTATCCTTTATGTTTGGGTCTGCACCATGCTCTAGGAGTACTTTAACTACATCAGTGTGACCACTTTCTGAGGCATAAGGTAAAGGAGCATAACCTGATTTATCTTTTACGTTTGGATTACAATGTAAAGTTAATAATGTTTTAACTTGTAATAGGTTTCCGTATTCTACTGCCTAATGAAGCTTTGAACAAAGTATTGATGACATCTATATAAACGTTTTGGGACCATCTAATAAAAATTTCTTATGTTAGTTTGAAAAGTATTTATACATTCCATTTATCGGATCTAGAAGTTATTAAATATGAATAATATCTAAGCTTAGGTATTATAAAATTTTTATTGAGTAAATTAGCGCTCGTATGCTTTTAAATAGGAAAAAGTAAATAATCTTCTCATATGAATAGGTATCCTCAAATTCTTTCAGTTCACCTTTTTCTCCTAGAAGGTGATAAAATACTGTTACAGTTAAGGAAAAATACGGGTTATAGAGACGGATGTTGGAGCGTTATAGCAGGCCATGTGGAGGCTAAGGAATCAGCAAAAAGGGCAATGATAAGGGAGGCTAAGGAAGAAGCAGGGATACTTCTAAATCCTGAGGATTTAATTCTAGTTCATGTGATGCACAGGTTTGAGAACCAAGAAAGGGTTGACTTCTTCTTTAAGGCTAAAAGGTGGGAAGGAGAACCTAAAGTGATGGAGCCTAATAAAGCAGAAAAGGTTGAGTGGTTTAAACTCTCTGAATTACCTCCTAATACAGTGCCTTATGTTAAGCAAGCGATAGAATTAGGTTTAATGAAAGGTATAATATATAGCGAATACGGATGGTAATTGAAAGGAAATTATATGTTGTTAATAGTTAAAGCAAAGCTTTGATTTATTATCTCCCTTCAGCTAATGGAAGTACTAATAATATTATTTCATGATAATTCTACCTCGCCTAATTTCCCTCTTTAAGGGATCCAGAACTAGACCAAAAATTTCCAGAGTAACAACTCCTAGTAAATTTTCGTCTTCGCTCTCTCCTAAAATAACCGGAGAATGCCTTTCTCCGTAAGGCGGAAGTTCAATAATTGCCTCTGAAACTCCCCTTTCTATAGTTGTACCATCTGCTAAAACTAGTGATATCCTTGAAATCTCCTTTAATCCGAGTTTTCCCAAATTTCCTTCTTTAGCACAGTATAATAGGCACCGGAATCTATCAAGAACCTAACCTTTTCACTGTCTCCTTTCTCGTTCTTTACTATGCCGTCAACGTAAATTAATCCCACAAATTATTATGTATTTTTGCTATTTAAATTACTTATCGGCTTCACAGTATTAATAATTTTAAAACTGATATTGGAGTACTTGCGGAACATTTTTACTCAAAAATTTCATAATTTTAAGTGTTATATTAAATTCATAATTTGAGAGATTCAAAAGAAACTTTAGCAAGGAATAAATGAACGGGAACAGTATTATCATCACCGTTCTTTGAACGTTTTTCCAGCAACAATTTTCACAGCCTTAACTTTTTCCAGTTAAGTCTGGTAAAGTAACGACGTCAATTTCTTCTTTTCCTACTTCGTGACTCTTAGAAAGGTGGGAGGGGTCGGACTTTCATTGAGGTTTCATGAATTTGTATTCAACCTCTCGTCCTCATTCCCCTTGTCCGGCTCCCCATGCCGTCTACGGGAGTTAAACCACTCCCTTCAAGGACATAGGGAGCCTCATCGAACCCATCCTCCCCCTCACATTGCTCCTCGGGTTCATTGTAGGGTTCTCTTCTACATTTTAGTATGTAACTACAAAATTTATAAACTTTCATGAGAAGAGCTAGGAATGTTAAATGATATCAAATGACATAAAATTTACGGTTTATCTGAAACTGTTGTCAACGGCAACTGTTCCTTCAACCAGATCTTCCGGCCTCTTAATTCCAGAAAGATACTACGTCGTAAAATAAAGGATCTATAAAGTGTATTTTAATTTGTTTTCTATAATTAAAATATCCGGTATTCACATCTATAAAATGTAATGTTAAGGTTAAGAACATATCATTAAAAAGCTTAATGTACTCTTCCACAGTCCTATGGTTTACTCCTATTTCCTTTACGATAGAATACTTGGAAGGAGTTGTTGAAGGAATTTCCTTAGCGAGTCCCTTCCTACTTAAGGCTGAAAAATCTTGATATATAGCTTGAAGTATTATCTTAATATGAGTAATCATTTTTCTACATAATCTTTCTTCAGCACATACCTTACTTTGCCTTTTTCCCTGACTTCTTTAACGTAACCCATTGCTACTAATCTCTTAAGTCTCCTATAAACCGTAGTTTTAGGTAAGTTAGTTTGCTTTACTAACTCAGATAATGTAGAAGTGCCTCCGCTCTTCTTTATTGCATCAAGGACTACTTTATCCCTCTCATCTAAACCGATCTGAATTTCCTCTTCTTTCTCTTCTTCTTGTTTTGTTCTCTTATTTCTCCTTATATAATATAGGAAAAAGAAAAGGAGAGAAGAATCACTTAAAACTATGGCCAAAATGAAGAATGCAGGAGAAAATGATGAAGTGTGCAAGTTAGTCTGAGGATAATAAGTATAAAGTACAGTAACCTTACTGGTGTTCTCAAAGGTTATGTTATAAAGACCTCCAACAACTGTAAAGCTGGAAGGTTGAGGATAAAGGTAGGTTATAGAAGATCCTGCAGGAATTAATACGTTCACTGTGAGATTTTCTGGCTGTTCAGTTTCAATTACTCCTTTAGGCAAAGTGGTTCTGTAAGTTATTATTGCACTCTTTCCTTGTATAATGAGAGTGTTCCCTTGAACTACGTACTTTGCCCCTTCTACCTTTATGCATGTTACATTTGTTCCTATTAGATTTATACTCGAAACATTGTATAAATATGCAGTTACAGTGCCGTTATAATACACGTTAATTACGCCAGTAGAAGAATGAAATAAAGGTAAAAGAAGTGCAGACAAGAACAGTAGCAGTAATGCTAATAATCTTGGCATCTATTTTACTATCTCATCTCAAGCTTATTAGTTTACTGTTCCGCAGTTTCGTGGAACAAACGTTTAAATTCCCTCTGAAAGAAGAATATATACGTGAATTTAAAATTATTAACAGCACTTCTTGCTCTAACTTTAGTACTTAACGTTATCCTAGGCTTTGAACTTTACGAGGCTCTTCATCCTTCTCCAGTAAGTAGTGTAATGCCTTCATCTTCAACTCATCTCTATTCCTTCTCTTTTAAGGCAAAGTTTCACTTTCACGTTAAGGAGACTGGAGAATATAAGGTAGAACTTAAAGTTAAAGAAGGAGTTTTTAACCAACTTTACGTAATCCTTTATTTTAAGGACGGAGAGAGTGTTACGCTTAGTTTAAACAACACCGTCGCAAACGTTGAGTTTGAACATAAGGAAGAGGAAGTAATAGCTTACGTGAGCGGAACGGCCTATTCAAACATGACTGAACAAGAAATATTGAATAACATTGAGATTTGCTTGTTAGAATCCTAAGTGGAACTGTTCCGGAACGTGATCCTTAAAAGGACTAAACGACTACCTTAGCATATGAAAACATATCTACTCTTGGTCTTGGTAGCTACGGCTTCATTAGCAGCAGGAATGTCAATAGCTGGAGTAATGGGGTACGGTCCACTAGCATATATCTCATACCATATCCAAAGCAACGGGCAAGGAGAAGTAATTCCTGCATATATTAATTTAGGAAATTTGACTGCAGGAGAAAGCGGTAATGCGACTGCTAATGCAACAGTTGTAATAAACTATAACGGAACTTATGAGCTTCACTTGCTTCACGGAGAAAAGCTTCAAAAAGTCTTTAGCGAGTTTACCGTGAGAGTTACAATAGGAAATACGTCAGTTGTGCTAACCCCTGATAACGATAGTGTGAGCCTTTATTTAGCTAAGGGAACATATACCGTCTTAATAGAGGTAATGTATCAAGTATCTCAGCATCCTAAAGGGGATTTAAACGTAAATCAAGAGCCCCTACTAATAATACATCCTGAAAACGAGGATTAAGAAAAATATCTTTTCTTTTTATTTTTTTTTAAGTTTCTCTCATGTAAAGGTTTTATAATTTTTATTAAATAGAATGTCCAAAAGTATAAGAACTTATACTATTTAAGTCTAATTAATGTTATTCTCGACATAAAATATCAATAACAGTTGACGTTAATCGTTCTTCTAGTCATTGAATAAGGAAGAGATAATTACAGAAAAGTAGGCGGAAAGCCTCGCCAGATGAATAGCCCCCTTAACCCCTTTCTTTGTAAACGCTAATTCCTTTACCCTCTACGTTTATTTCTACTTCAGGTTTCCTGACAACATTGACTTCCTTAGGCACTACGCCTCTGTGTAGCATGATATTTTGCGGGCTACACTGTTCCGTTTGCCCCTACACTTTCATTTCAATCATTTTATGTTCGTTCATGATCGAGTGTAGAGACTTAGCCCTCAACCACCCACTTACTGTAGGTGGGTCATGGGACTCCTTCAAGCCCAACGGCATGGGGCTCACATTTCCGTAATCTCCCTCACCCTTTTGGGCATAGCCCACATCGGTGTGAGAGATCATTATTTATCAACAAAAATTCGTTATAAACAGATATAAAAAGATTTCTATTAACGTGAAAAAGGATTCAGCCCGAATTTAGGGATATTAGTATCTACAGAAATTACTGCATTTACTTGCACGCTATAATTTTCACCGCTCTTAATTACGTGAATCGGAATAGGAAAAATTCTAATCTTCAGCTCTTCATTCTCTACTTTAATAATTAAAATCCCAGGTTTAATAGCTATTAATTCATAATCTGCAAGTGCTATCATTTATTATCGTCCTCGTAAACTATATCAATTGAGACTATCCTACCGTCTTTATCCCTCCAAACTTGAACATTAGCGTCATGATATTCTACATAGTAAGGGGAACCGCCAAAATCTATTAAAATACCGTCATTATACTCCTTAATGCTTGGAATAATCATATTTGATGAGAAGTTTTGCACAGAAGCATTATAAGAAACGTTTTGCTGATTAAGGAACTCTTCATACATATATTAAAATGTTCTTATACAATATTAAAAGGCTTTACTACTAGGTTAGATTAAGGCTATGGGATTACAGACACGCTAACTGGATGCGTTGAACAGATATCAGAGGAGAAGCTAATAGAATATTCCTCTTGAAGACAAGCTGAAAAGATGCAGGGAAAGCTCTTTTAAAACTAGAGGATAACTGACTGTAATAGCCAGCAGAAAGGCATTCATGGGATATATTGCGTTTTACGTAACATGAGCTTTTCTATCCAATAAAATTATGAAAAAGATCATTCCTAATATTGAGTGCCACTAAAGACGCTGACGGAGTTTGGGCTTCATAGGATTTCATAATATTTAATATCAATCCTCAGCCCTCGAGCCTCATCAGACTCACGGGAAACCTGTTACTCCTCTTCCCCTTAATACAGTTAGTTCACCTTAGGTAAACTGTTTCATCTCTTACTCCTGCCTCTTTAAACGCTATCTTTCTGGCCTGGCACTGTGAGCAAACTCCGCAGTGGTATTTATGCCCTAATAAGCAGGAATAAGTTTTCTCAAGTTCTATTCCTTGTTTGACACCCATCTTGACCAGTAAAGATTTACTCAAGTTTACGAAGGGCATTGATAACTTAACTCCGTAAATTTCAGCAAGCCTCTTCATTGTGGAAATTATGAGAGGTTTATCTTTCTCAAAGAGACACTCTTCGCTTGCGGTAGCAAATATTACTTCGTCATACTTCCTCTCCTTTGCGTAAGTTAAGGCAATTGACAAGAGGATCACGTTCCTATGAACTATTGGTTCGTTTAACCTCATTCCTAGACCGTCGTAAAACGCCTTTCCCAAAGAGGGTATGTGAATTTCTATCAATTTCTTTCCCAGCTTCTCACAATGATATTTGGCCATTTCTCTTTGCATCCTTGCAGACCTCTGGCCGTAATCTATGAAAAGGCAATCAACAACGTCCTTGAATTTATACAAAGCAACGGTAGAATTTATTCCGCCGGAGTAAAGGAGGAGTTTCATAAATAAAAAGAGAGTTACTGGTTTATCTGTTATTGAGAAATTACATTTGGAATCTTCTCATTAACAATTTCCGAGATTTTCAATACGCCAATGGATAACTAGTATTTCCTTTGATCTCGGTTAATTTCATAGATTAAAAACTGATTTATAACTTAATTAGAATGTCTAAAGTGCAAATATGTATAAATAAGTTATACAATTAAAAATGGAACAGAGTTCCTATTAATACTATAGGTCGGGATTCATAAAAAATATTTATTATTCTTTATTTTCATTTAACATATGTAAATTCTGTGATATGGTCTATACCATATGTAACCTTTGAAAACTAGGAAAATCTGGAACGATTAAAGGAACTTAAAGATATAGTTGAAATTTCCTCTATAAAAGTATATTAAACCATCTTAGTTATACATATAAATGAGCTATACCACGTAATTATTTTAATATAAAATTATATTTAATTTTAAAAAGATATAAATTCTATTTAAATTAAGAGCTGTAGTTTTAAGCAGGATTTCTAAGGAGAAAAGCAAAATGAAATTTTTCGTATAGTGGAAGATTATATAACTAGGTATCCATACTATTAAATGTGAAGTTATGGAGAAAGTGAAAACAAAGAAAAGTTGATAACCAAGGAAGAATTGTTATACCAAAAGAACGGAGGGTCAGGTTTAATACAGACGAATACATGTTAGTTTTGATGAAAGATAAGATAGTCGTTTACCCCAAGGTTTCTAATTTATCTAAATTAATTGACAGCGTTGAGGTTGACGAATTACCAGATGATTTGCATGAGCTCAAACATAAGGTTTATAGATTCTAACATATTTATCTACGCTATTTTAAAACCTAAGAGAGCCATTAACGAAAAAGTAACTAAGATGAAAGAAAAAGCCAAGGAAGTTTTATCGAGGATTTATAAAGGAGAAGGAAAAGGTCATTACCACAATATTCTGAGGTATCAAAAATAATTGAAAGCATGTCTAACTTGACTGCTTCCATAGGAGAAATTCTTAACAACAACAATATTATAGTTAAGGATGTAACAAAGGGAGATTATGTAAGTTCAGTTAAAATAGCAGAGGAGAAGAAAATAAGCATGAATGACGCTTTAGCTTACGTAATAATGCAAAATAATAATATAAACTAGATCTATACATTTTTTAACTAATAAGGGGAGTTATCAAAAGAATAAAAGGACTTATATGAAAATTTTTCAAGAGACTATTACTCTATCAAAGAATAAATACTTCATGTCAGATATATTATATGTGAAGCGTTCAGCCCTGCTATTGTTACTGCTTTTATTATTGTTATATCCTCCTCTTCATGCTGTACTTATAGGCCCAACAGATTACGGATACGAATTTTTTCAATACCAATTATGCGGAATAACAGCAAGGATTACGTTCTATTGCCTAAACTATACTGGTAAGATACCTAGCATACAACAAAACTTTTGCATAGGACTAAATGCATGTCAAATATTCGTGCAAAACGTAATGTGGTATATAGGTAAGTGCTTTAATCCTTCTTGGGAGACGAGCTTGTACTATAACGGGAGTTACCACATATTTATGATGACCCTGGACTTAACTGGAAATACTTACAACTTGACTACTTTAATCTATAACGGAACTGGGTACGTTAAGATTGTATTTTTGATATCAAATTGCACTAATACTTTCAAACATTGCGTAACGTTGAAAGGTGTTTACAGAGGAATAGTTGCAGGCCTTGAAGGTACTGTCATTGCTGGTTACGGTTGTGGAGAGACAGTAACGCTAGAAAAAGGAACGAAGCTTGAAATCTCTTCCCTTTATTTATACAAAGGAAAATGGTACGTCCCTGCAATTATTTTAGGCAATGGTCAGAATACGGCAGAGGCTGCGTATTGCGGTAAGGTTTGTTTACTACCTTGCAATACCGTCTTAGTTACGTATAACGACTCTCATGGAGAATATTGCATAGATTACTTGGCATTGCCCAGCGTCATCATTTTTAATAACACGGTGAAAGTATTTCCTTATAACAGCTTGTGGGAGATCGAATATCCTAACGGTAGTACAAGGTATTTTGTTAATTGCACAACCTTTGTCGAAGGATCAAGAGTCTGTCCGGTAGATGTTGTAGGAAATTACACCTTCCTTTTGAATAAAACCTACCTAGTTAAGTCCTGCATTCCTATTTATGGAGAAAAGGAGTTTTACATTCCTAAAGCTGAGTACTTATTTTACGTAGAAAATGGTAGTTACCATAAAATATTCGTAAACGGAAGTGAGACGATATTATTTCATAACTCGTCGTCGTCCTATAATACTACAACTTCAGTAAGTTCTACAACTACTAATTTGCAAACATCTGCAACAAGAAGTAATAATCTTACGTCAAGCGAACAGTCCATTATTTCTACGCGCTTATATAAAAATCCTCATAGCCCTACTAGAGAATTCCTCATAATATCTTTTATTGCATTAATTGTTATTGTAGCTTTATTACTATTGGTTCTCAGGGGAAATAAGGGTTTAAAACACTAGGAAAATACAGTAGAAGACCAAAGAATGCATAATCTCTTAATTAATGCCCATTGACTCAGGATTAGTGTTTACCCGTGGCGTAACTTATCCTTACTTTTAATTCCGCCGCGGGCACCCCTCTCAAGGGATCATACACAGTCACCCTTAAGTCCTTGGGGCTGGTCGAGGGAAACACCACTACCCTCCCATCCACACTTTTATCACTCCCACCCTCGCGAGCAGTGCCCGTCATCAGATAGGGGATCATCAATAAAAACTACTTCAGTAATACTATATAAACATTACTTAAATAAACATTACTTAATCAAAACGATATTTAGAAGTGATTAAAAATAACGAGTAGTTACGTAGAAGCGTTACAGTCTTTTTCTGGCTGTTTCTTAAAAGACCGAGTATAATTAGTTCGCAGGTAAATAGAATGGATAGAAAGTGGTTATCTTAAAGTTTTTCTAGTTTTTATGATCTTAACGCCGGGTTAAAATCTGTTCTTATCATCAAACCCCATTTAGTTAGTTAAACATAATAATAAGGAATAGGTTTAAGTTAATTTCTGCATTAAAGGAATTTCCTTCGCTATTACATTATACATATTTTATTCATTCTATAAAAACAAATGTTCAATCTCTTCAATAATTCTCTTCCTATTAAATTCATTTCTACGTATGGAGAAGATTCGATAAACGCGTCAACATTTAAATTGCCTATGATAATATTTGCTCGGGCCACGTAAACTTCAACATTACCTATAATTCCCCTATATTTTCTAGTAATAGGAAGTTCCAGTGAGTTAAGTTTCTTATAAATTTCGTAGTTAAGAAGTAACCAGCCGGAAAATCCAGTGTCAACTAACGCATCTATCTCAACAGAATTTTTAAGGTCAGTCACTTTTACGTGTAGTATAGGCTTTTCATTTATATTAAAACACTCCAGGGAGTTCACCCTCTCCAGTTAACCACTTTTTACTTAGAGCATAGCACTTCTTGTACTTTTTAGCTTCCTTTATCATATCTTCCTCGCTTTCAAAACCACCTATGAAATTTCCGTCACAGAATAGTGCGTACTTTCCTTCATTTACCGCATCCCAAAATTCTTTGCTCTTTATCACCATCATCCTATCTAGGTCTTTATTTAATAACCAAAGTTTTATTGCCTCATTTACGGCTTCGCTTACCGAAATACCTTCAATTGAAGCCTTAGCCTTTAACATTCTATAAAGTTTTTCATCAACGTCTTTTATAAGTACTTTCATTAAGTTTAACTTGTTAAACTAGTTAAAATATTTAATGGTATAATAGACGTTAGATACAATTTTTCTATAAAGTTACTCTTAATTTAGCTATAATTAGAGTTTATTAAGCTAAAAAGTATGTAACAAAATCCGCAATCCATAAGAAGGGCTTTATATATTAATTGTTATCCTTCTTGAGAACCCAATTACGCATTCTATTGCGAACAATTATGATAGCTAACATAAATATAGAGAAAGAAATATTAGCTTAAGGAATATTTAGACACGATTAAGAGAATCGCGATGAAGTGGGAAGATTAATGAGGGATCTGACTTTATACTTAGTCTATCTAGATACACTACTCACTATGATAGGTGCCTTTGCCATATATTCAACGAACTTCATTGCTTATACAAATGCAACTCCAATCCTCGGCACAATCTACGGAATTATAATAGTTACACGGGGGTTTTTCCCACTATTTCTCCATAATGAAAGGCTCTTCAGAACATTACCGTTCATTCACTTACTGGCCTTATTCCTAATGGTCACTCTGGCCTTAATCTTCGACAACATTACGGTTTACCTCATTGGGATATCGGTTTCTTCCCTATTGGGTGTGTACACAGGGAGTTACGTATATAGTTTGGAAGTTACATGGTCTAAGCGCTTATCAGATCCCTCAAAGTTTTTCTCACTAATTTCTGGATCAGAGGCCCTAGCATTCTTCCTGGCCCCTATTGTTACATATTTGACTCAGAATAAACTAGTTTTCTTGATAATACTCTCTATCCTTACAGGCTTAGGATTCCTTTTTTTATTGTACTTTGCTTACCTCAATAGGACAGAAATTAAGCCGAAGTTCTTCGCTGGAGAACTATCATTAATCAAGAGAGCTAAGGCCCTTGCGACACTGGCAGCCTTCAACTGGTTCTTTCTATACCTCTGGATGGGAATGGTCTTTGAGCTCGGCGTTATGATGGGTATACCCAGCTCTCTGATACTAATAGGCGTTGAGTTAGAGACTGCAATTTACATGATTATCCAGTTTGTCATTAGTAAGAGGGGGATTAAACGTCTTGCAAAAATAAGAGTTGTCTCTGGCTTATTGGCAATTTACGCTTTAATAGTTTTTACTTTTATTTTACTTTCCTCCATGAATGTCAGTGTAGTCACGTTCTTTATATTGCTCATTGCCATAGCGGTTTCGAGTAGTCCGTTAGAGTCTCTCATAAACACGTTAGTCTCCTCTACTGAGTCTACTGAGAGCTCCACGGCAATAGTAAGCTTTAACTACATTGGGGGCGGAATAGGTTATATTCTAGCGTCATTATTACTCAAGTTTCTAGGTAACTGAAAAAAGGATTACAAATATAAATTCGATATTATCCTACCAGAAATATTTTTTCTAATATGATTTTGGGTCTACCGCAGAGAGGCGAGGCTTTCCGCTCCCTTAACCCCTTTCTTTGTAAATAGTAGCATCAGACTTCTTCTAATGGTACTACAAGTGCAGTTGTACATGGTTCTATGCTTATAGTTACTAAAAAGTTTTTATATTTCTTTTTCAAAGGTGTTATTTATGAGATTGTGCATAATTATTGCTATAATTTCCATTACCCTCATATTATTGGGCGATGTACTGTTACCATTGATTCCGCTAATAAGCTTCTATCCTACGTATGAAGGAATAAAATACAATAGCCTTTACCAAAACGGAGCAGAAATACAATACATAGGAATGACAGAAGTACTACTCTTTTCAAATCAGGAGTATGGGCCTAGAATATCACTTTGCGGGCCTAGAATATCACTCTGCGGATTTCTTTATGGTTATAAAATTATTCCAGTAATCTGTAATTTGTGCATAGGACATTTGCGTATGGGTATTGCTTGTGTTAATAAGACTTGTATGCCTTTATATGGTTATTTTGTTCATTCTAATTTTAAGCTTGAATATTATTTCTCAATATTCAATTTAACGATATTAAGGGAAGATGATGCTTTCAGAGTATTTGATACGATATACTTGTTTAATTTTAGCTCCAAGGCTATTAAAACTATACATAATGAAACTGAGTATATATTATTTCCTGAAAATATTACAGCTAAATTCACATTAAACGGTGATACTTTTAGCGTTAAACCAGTAAAGGTGCTTAAATACAATTTCACTTGCAATGAAGTACCCAATATCCTCTTTAATAAACCTTCACACGTAAATCCGCAATTATCTTACTATTGTTTTACTCCAGATTTAGGATTGGTTTATACAACGTGGATCGGAGGACTTCATGCCATATTCTTTCATAGAAATGGTACATGTCTTTGCGCAATCTCCTTCAGTTTACCTAAATTTATTTACTTATGCAGATCTTCTATACCAGTATTGGATGGAATTATTATAAATTTAGTTGGTAATTTATCTTATATTAGCAAATACTGTCATCCTTGTTCTAATGCATACTATGACTTAATAAACATTGTATACCACAATAGGAGATGTAATCCTTTAGTCATCTTAGAGCATATTCCTCAACATAAGTATTGTCAAGAACTGAAGTTTGCAGTGGTAATGTTTTATACTAACGTTAAGCCTCCACTTAATCTAGCTAGCTGGTATAATTTTGGATATAGCAAGTACAGCTCAATTATTACACCACTCTACTACAGCGGTGTAATGATTGGGGTTATAGGGTTAATAGTATTTGGAGGAATATGGTTGTATAGGTTAAAGAAGAAATTAGAAAAAGAATGGAGTCCTGGAGAATAAAGTCAACTTTTTCTCTATTAAATTTTATTTTGAAATAATTCTAACCATTAATATTATGTTCAAATTATATTTAAGTAATTAAATATGTGCAAGAAAATAATGTCAGAAATTTGATGTGGAGATAAATAAAAGGGATTTAATGCCCAGATAATGAAGGCCTCTCTTGATAAGGAGAATAATCTAGAAATCCACTATATAAAATTTCTTTTCTACGAGTAATAATGTATAATTTACTTTTTTGTTTTTCTTACTGAAGTACCTTCGATTGAAGCTCTGGCTTTTAACCTCCTATAAAGCGTTAACGTTGCTTTGCAGGCTCTGGTTGAATTTTCTAAGGCTATATACTCACTGCAAATCAATAATAGAATTAAAAGTAAGTTTTATGTAGCGGTGAGAAAAATTGGTGTAATCCACGAAGTAGGAAGTGATTGGATATATTTAGTATATCTTGTCGCATCAAACCTCTACTACTAGCTAGTACTATAGATTTTTTACTCGTTTACCCTCACTTTATTTATGGAAGGTTATCTAGATTATAAAAAGGACTTTAAGGGTTATATTTACGCTAAGTTATATGATAGTCTAATAGAAGGTAAACTATCCTTAGAAATGCTACAAAGGGGAATGATACAAAACGCTTCCTCTAAGGCATTTTTAAGTGTAAAATCCGCAATTAGTGCACTTGTAGTAAAGAACCTTGAAAAAATTATTAAATCAAAAAATGAGAAAGAGAAATATTGGTACGAGAACGTAGGATATTCAGCACCTACTACAGGATTAATAGGAATATCAAAAGACTTAAAGAAACTGGGAATTGACGTAGAGAACGTAGTAAGGATAGCCTTATCTTTGCATAAATTTTCGTACAATGGTTTCGATCCTAATTTTGTTGATTATAGGAATGAAGAAGAAGTAATAAGTGACGTGAAAGAGGTAACGGAGTGGTTAATCAATTTAAACCAGTATTTTAGTGATTTTTGGAACGAAAAATTAGAAAAAGCAAGGAAAGAGTTAGAGGAGTTATTAAGATCAGTATAGCCTCTAGATATAGCTTGTTCATTCATCAAATTCAATTCTTGCATAACCGCTCCAGTCAGTATTCCTTAAGTAAATAGTAGCATCAGACTTCTTCTAATGGTACTACAAGTGCAGTTGTACATGGTTCTATGCTTATAGTTACTAAAAAGTTTTTATATTTCTTTTTCAAAGGTGTTATTTATGAGATTGTGCATAATTATTGCTATAATTTCCATTACCCTCATATTATTGGGCGATGTACTGTTACCATTGATTCCGCTACTTACTTTTTACCCAACGTATAAAGAAATAAAATACAATACCCTTTACCAAAACGGTGCAGAAATACAATACATAGGAATGACTACCTTGTGCTATTCATTACCTAAATATTATGAATTAATATTCACTTCATACCTAAAAGGGTTCATATTTAACGAGTGTCTGCACATTAATGGAATGGGAGGAAGTCTAGGATATAGGAATTAGAAGTAATTAAAAGTAAGAAAAAGTTACGCCACGGGTAAACACTATATATATTCTAACTTCTGTAAGGCATTCTAGCAATCTTAAACTTGCGTAAGCCCTTCTATCCTTAATATCTAGTAACTTTGTTATTTCCATAAAATACACTTAACACTTAAATTTTAAGGATTTAGTTCTGAGTTTATGAGACTTAATTCTATGGCTAGATGATCATTCTCTCACACGACAATTTAAGGTCGATAAACTACCTTCATATAATTCACTTAGTGCTTCACTCCTTGTTAGAGCTCAAATTTAGATGTTCAAGGACTTATAACCTTTCACAAGACTGTAACGCTTCTACGTAACTACTCGTTATTTTTAATCTAAATATTGTTTTGACAAGTTGTGTTTATATAGTATTATCGAAGCAGTTTTTATTGATGATCCCCCTATCTGATGACGGGCACTGCTCACGAAGGTGGGAGTGATAAAAGTGTGGATGGGAGGGTATTGGTGTTTCCCTCGACTAACCCCAATGGGTGACCGTGTATGATCCCTTAGGAGGGGTGCCCGTGGCGGAATTAGAGGATAAGTTACGCCACGGGTAAACACAGCATTAATTATGTGTTCTCCTTTTCTTCTTTTATTATATCGCAGGATAGGATTGATTTGCCGTAGTTCTTTGCATGCCTAGTTGCAATGAATATTATCTCCTTAACGTCTTCACCGTTAATGGAGTACTCTGAATACTTACCGTTCTTTTCTACTTTAACTACTCCGCAATTTCTTAGGCAAGATAAGTGGTGGGAAATTAACGACTGAGACTTCTTTAAATCTCTAGACATGTCTTGAACGGTAGCTTTACCCTTCTCTAGTAGGTAAAAGACTATCTCCAGCCTAGTCCTATCTGATAATGCAGAGAAGAAGGACTCCAGTTCCAGTAAAAGGCTTTCGTTATTGTTTATCATTACTATCTCTTTTCTTCCTACTAGTTATTAAGTATATATGAACATATGTTCATATGAGAAAACTTTTTCAAGAAAAGAGAGTAAAGAAAGTTTGAGTAAAAATGAAAATAAGAATAAACCAAAACGAATTGAAATGTGAACAATGTGGTGCACCTCTAAGTGAGGATGATATTTACGTTAGAGTGATAAATGGAGAAAAGCACTACTTCTGCTGTTCCCATTGCGCTGATAAATTTGAGGCCAGGTTAAAATGAAAGACCTAGTAATAATAGGCTACGGAGCTGCAGGTTTCGCTTCACTTATTGAGGCAAATGAACTGGGAATTAAGCCGATTTTAATAGGTTATGGCCCTATTGGAGGTACTTGCGTAAACGTAGGTTGCGTTCCTTCAAAGAGATTACTCCATTTAGGAGAAAAGGGAGGGGATTTTTTCTCATCTTTTGAGGACACAAGACAGTTCGTAAGGAAGGCTAGAAAAGAGAAATACGAGGACGTCCTCAGTTATTATGACGTGGAATTAATAGAAGGTAAGGCTCACTTTATTTCTCCTCATGAGGTAAAAGTTGGAGATAAAGTAATAGAAGGTAAGAAGTTCATCATAGCTACCGGGTCTTCTCCTTTTATCCCAGAAATTCCGGGATTAAAAGACTTGGGGTACTGGACTAACGTTGAGGCTCTAAACCCTGATAGGAAAATCTCCTCTTTAGTAATTATAGGCGGTAGGGCTGAGGCATTGGAGTTTTCTCAAATGTACAGAAATTTCGGCGTTGAAGTGGCAATCCTTCAGAGGAGTAAAACTCTTATCCCAGATTGGGAGCCGGAGATCTCTCTGGAGATACAGAGAGTGTTAGAAGAGGAAGGAATTTACGTAATCACCGACGTTAAGGTTAAGGAGGTAAAGAAAGGAGAAAGTGGGAAGCTAGTAATTACGAACAGGGGAGACATAGAAGCTGATGAGATCCTCATGGCTACTGGAAGGAAACCTAACGTCGATTTGAATTTATCCTCAGCCGGAGTAGAACTAAACGAGAAGGGAGGAATAAAAGTGAATGACGAGCTTCAGACTACTAACCCCAACATTTATGCTGCAGGTGACGTAATAGGAGATAAGATGTTGGAAGCATTAGCTGGTTATGAGGGAACTATAGCAGTGAGGAATGCAATTAAGGGAGAGCATAAGAAGATTGACTTCCTTAGTGTTCCTCAAGTGATATTTACTCGTCCAAATTTGGCAAGGGTGGGGCTTAATTCCTTTGATGGGGATTTTGATAGTAGAACTGTAAAGATGAAGGACATCGTAAAGGCTCAAATAATTGATGCAGAGGATGGTTTAATAAAGATGGTAGTGGAGAAAGGCTCAAAGAGGATAATGGGAGTTCATGTAATGGCTGAGAACGCTGCAGAATTCATAGGCGAAGCAGCATTGGCAATAAAGCATAGGATGACGATAGATGATATTATAGATACAGTTCACGTGTTTCCTACAGTAGCAGAATCGTTAAGGATAGTTGCTTTAGCGTTTTATAAGGATGTGGAAAAGTTAAGTTGTTGCGTTTAATCAAGTATATCTTCGAAACAACTTAACTTTTTATAGGGATAAAATAACTTCGATTTAATGTAGAAATTCCTAGTTAGAGAAAATCATAAAACATAGCTATTTTTAAGTTATACGGAGTAAATTATGGAAGATGAAGTTATCTTCGCCTAGGATCGATAGAAAAGCTTACATAAGAGCTAGGATTATAGAAACGTTAGATGATCTTGACGTAGGAATAAACATGTGGCTTGCGGGAAGGACTAGGAATTCTGCTGGGAAAATATTTAATGCAGTTAAAGCTTTGTTATCAGCTTTAGTAACTAAAAACCTAGATAAACTATCGGCTAAAGACGAGTGGTATGCAAAAAGAGGTTATACTGCACCTACTCATGCATTAAAAGGCATTTCCATTGACCTGGCAAAGTTAGGCTATCGGGACGTTGAGAATATAACTAATTTAGCTTTTCTCCTTCACGATTATCAATATAACGGCTTTGATCCAGATTTTTCTAAATATAAAAATAAGGAAGAAGTATTGCACGATATAATTACGCTAGCGAGAGGTATTTTAGATAATATAAAGAAGGAGTGGTTTAAAGAGGAGTGGGATGAAAAGCTAGACGTTTTATATAACATAGTTACGTCTGATTTAGAGAGAATGGAGAAAAACTCCGTAAAATAATGCTGTAGGCTAAGTTGCATTAGAGAGTAACGCTACTTGTTGTTTATCTTTTCATTCAAGTCATATCATTTTGAGCATAGAAGTTTTTATCTATGATTCTAATGTTTAAATATGGCAAAATGGTTCGAGAAGAGCGATAAGGATAAGGAAGTCGCATATCTTCTGCTGGAAAAGGGCTATTACCCTGAAGCTTGCTTTCACTCCGAAATGGCTGTAGAGCTGAAATTGAAAGGAATTTTAGTAGAGGCCACAGGTGCTATTATTTACACCAATTCAATAAAGAGATTGTTAAAGGAGGTGGAGAAGGTTAAGAAAATTAATTTGAGTGATAAAATATTGGATTGTGCAGATTACTTATCTTATATATACTTAGGCTCTAGGTATCCAGAGGAAGAAATTATCGAATTAGGAAGGAGTGAAGGTGAGAAATGTGTCAGATGCATGGAAGAAATACTCTCTATTCTCTGACCTTTTACAGATTTACAAGGAAGAGGAAGAACAGTTCAAGGATTATGTTAATTTCCTGTGCAGTAAAAATTACACTGTGATATTATTCGGTTCCCGGGCAAGAGGAGATTTCAAAATATACAGCGATTACGACCTTTTAGTCATAGGGGAAGATTTTCCGAAATTTCCTCCTACTGATGCAATAGAACTCCACTTTTATAAAAAAGAAAAGGTTGATAAAGAGATAGCGGAATTTAATACAGTGATAATAGATGCTTTTTACGAAGGTAAATTATTATGCGATAAGCTGAATATCTATGAGGAAAAGAGGAGGAAAGTATTAGAGAGAATTAAAGGATTAAAACGCGTTAAAGATGGATGGATAAGGGAGTAGTGTTAAGTTGATCTACATTTTTCACAACATTTAAAGTTAGCAGTTATTAAGAATTATTTGTGGAAGTAACAAAACCTTGGATAGATGATAATAAATATAAGAAGGATAGATTACTTGAAGCAAAATATGAAGCTGAACTGGCTAAGAAGTTCTTAGAGGACGGGTTATATAGAAACGCTGCAGGTAAAGCTTTTCAAGCCTGGAAAGCCTTATTGGCTTCTTTATCTGTAGATTATATTCAGGAGATCTCTAAATATTTTAAAGGAAAAATGAGGGACGGTAGGACAGTGAGTTATGCTGAGTGGATAGTAGCCATTATGCCAACGAGTAAAATGGCCAGTGTTGCGCAAATATTGGACAAAATATTAGATAATGACATAGAGGCTTACACGGATATTGCAATAAAGCTTCACGAGTTCCAATATAACGGCCTAGATAAGAGCGGTGAAGTGAGCAGTTACCCTTCATTAGATTTTGTTAAAATGGATTTAGAGAAACTTCTAAAGGAAATAGAGAAGTACTTAGTCGGTAACCCGTGACCTCATTTCCATCTTGTGCCATTCTGGCACTCTTGGGTTAGGAATTGAATCCCATTCGTCATAAGGCTTGATATCAAGGACTGGAGTTCCGTCAAAGGCGTTTATTCCTTTGACGTACAAGGCGTTGCCTTCCCTCTTAACTAGTTCAACTACTGAAATCCCTATTGGGTTAGGCCTATGCTGGGACCTTGTGGCAAAAACTCCTACCTCTACTCCTCCTCTCACTCTTTTTAAACCCTTGTTGGAGCTAGCGAGATGAAGATGATAAATAATTATTAAGTGAGAGAATTCTTCGACACCTTTTAGTCCTTCAACGTATTCCTCTTTAATCACTATCTTAACAATAGATTTCCTTGAGGCTGAATTATCTTCTCTCCTCACGAAACCTATGTAGTTAAAGCAACAATCCATAATAT
>Ga0326758_100082_pt1 | contig 34415 bp, 35 predicted proteins | sample GCRJH_S_FD_207221 | JGI IMG/M metagenome (GOLD analysis project Ga0326758, IMG submission 207221) | Hot spring sediment microbial communities from Geyser Creek Basin, Yellowstone National Park, WY, United States - GCR.JH_S | ecosystem: Environmental > Aquatic > Thermal springs > Near-boiling... | reverse complement strand
GCATTAGGTATTCCTCCTTCTTATCGCTCTTACGCGATATTAAGAAAAACAGCAGCGCAGGAGTCAAAGTTATTATAGCCATGTATATTGCCTCATAAAACACTATTTCAGCCCATATAGGCAAAGGTCTGTATAAATCTTGTGATACTACAGTAATCGCACTAGAAGGCTGAGTGTAAAACGTTACTACATCATAACCTAAAACTACGTAACCACCGTAAACCATAGCTAGGTAATTAAGGTAACTTATCCAACCTACTCCGAATAGCGCGGTATAATAAAGCGGCGTCCTGTTCTTCCTTAAATAGTAAAGGGCAATTGCTAAAAGCCCGAAGAAGGAAAAGAACGCAACGCCTAGGTGAGATAGCATTATCCCTGATGATAGCACTGCTATCGGCACTGAATGTTTCAGCCCCCCTTCCTTAACGCTCAAGTACACTAATAGGAGCAGTAACCAGTAAAGGGGCGTAGCGTAAGTTTGGTCTACGTAATGAAGGTTCGGTGAGAACTCGAAGCCTAAGAATATCATGAGACCTATGAAGCTTTTGTATATGTCTAAACCTAATTTTCGGAAGACGTATAGGACTATCGGAGTGTAAACCAAGACCTCTATTACGTTATAGTACTTTACCAGAAAGGAGAGAATGAAGGCTGTAGGTGATGTGGGTATACCATTCATTATATCTATTAGCATAGCGTTAGCCCATTCGAATCCAGGCTCTTGCCTTACTATTTGATCAAGGGGATAAATCGGTGTAGTGTGACCAGTATAGAGCACGTATTCTGTCCTCGCTAAAAACCCTGGTGCGTCGTAAAACGTACTGCCGTACTGAGGAAACGAGAACCAAGGTAAGTAAAAACGAGCTAAAATAAACGCAATTAAGGGAATTGTTAAGAAGATTACGCTCTTGTTCTTTCTAGTTAAGTAAATTAAAGCGAAGGAGAAGGCTGTGAGGGCTGAGAAGAGGGGAAAAGCGTAAGGGTCTAAGCTCATTTGGCCAAAATAGTCATTAAATCCCATCAATCTGGAATATGATAGGAGTGTAAGCGTGTAAATTGTTAAAACTACTAAAACTGATAAGGAGACTACAAATGAGGGTAAACCACTTCTTCCTATTTTTACGGCCACTCCACTATTTCTTCACCTAAACCTTTAATATTTTATTTTCGTTGTAGAGTAACCATAGTCCATATATCAAGGAGCGTAAAGCCCAAGAGTGTAATAAATTACAATAATTTATAGTAATTTTTAAATTTATAATTCCATTTATGAAGTTTACACTTCGCATATTTTTAATTCTTAATCTTTTATTATCTAATAGGTATGAGAGTAGTTCACGTCGCCCCTTTTTATTATCCAATAAAGGGCGGAGTAGAGACAGTAGTACAGAAAATTAGTGAGTACTTAGCTAGTAAAGGAGATGAGGTTTACGTTATTACTTATAATAGGGATCGACTTAAAGATAAAAATATTTTTAAGGAAATTGAGCAGATAAATAATGTAAACGTGATCAGACTTCCTGTACAATTTACATGGAGTCATGGGAGTTATTCAAATAAATTGTTAGAGGTTATAAGACATATAGATCCGGACATAATTCATGTTCACGTATGGAGGCATCCGCATGTGTTCCAATTAGCTAATGAAAAATTCGTTAAAATACTACAGCCTCATTCTCCTTTTTATCCAGTTTCTCAAGTAGGCCTAATAACATTTATTTATTACAAACTTGTTGATAATTTACTTTCTTCAGTCATTAGGAAGTATAATATTGTAGCAATAACGCCGATAGAACAAGAAATTCTAATGAGAAAATTTAAAGTTCCATCGACGTTGATCCCTAACGGTGTAGACGACGTCTACTTTGAACAAAAGACAGGAGATAAAGGATATTTACTTTATATTGGAAGGATAAGTAAGGAGAAGAACCTGTTAACATTACTCAAAGCATATAAGATTTCTGGAATAAAAAACAAGTTAATCTTAGCTGGTCCAGACGGAGGAATAGTTAAAGAACTCTTGTCATATTCCAAGAAATACCAACTTAATGTTGAATACAAAAATGAAGTAAGCGAATCAGAGAAAATAGAGCTAATAAGCAAATGCCGTGTATTTATAAATCCGAGTCCATTTGAAGGATTCGGTTTAACTTTACTGGAAGCTGAAGCTATGGGAAAACCAACTATTATAGTTGGCAATGGCGGACAAACGTACGCGGCACCACCTAATATAGCTAGTTTGAGAGCGGAAAATGATCCGCATTCCTTGGCTAAAGCAATAACCACTTTAGTAGTAGATGATTCTATATACAGTAAATTAAGTGAAGGTGCCAGAAAGTGGGCTGAAAACTTCAGATGGAGTAAGATTTTACCTAGAATTCGAGTATATTACGAAAAATTATTACATTACTAGCATTTTAACAATAAGCTTTTTATTCTTCTTTTCTCTTACTCTTTTCATGCCTTTCATTTCAGTTATTATTACTGCTCATTATAGGAGGGTGTCTTTACTTGAGGCCGTTAACTCTGTCTTACATCAAACCTTACCGAAAGATGAATATGAAATAATGGTTGTAAAAATTTCTCTGAATATGATGACGTTTTAAAAACACTAAGTGGAAAAACGTATTTTCTAATGAAGAGAATCAAGGTGCAGATATTGTCACCGTTTAGAGATTACCTGAAATATGTTAGTTTCGATTATAAAAACCTTAGAGGAATTTTATCAGCATCATTAATCTTTATGCCTACGTCCATTTAACTATATGTAGCAAGGAAGTGGTATGAAAATGAGCAAAAAGCTTCATGATATACTGTACTAAATTTTTATATACATTACAAGGTTATCGACTTAATGGGTGATATATCTAAATACGCTATCACGTCGTACCTCCACGTCTTAGTAGGCACATTCTCGACAACGGTTTTACTGGGCTTAAACTCAATCATCATAGCTAGACTACTGGGACCAGTGAATTACGGTTTATATTCTCTTTCATTCGGTATTCCTTACTTCCTATTAGGCTTCATAGATTTAGGAATGACCACTGCAGCGCAAAGATACATTTCGGAATTCGTGGCTAAAGGAAAATTAGCAGGAGCGAAAAAGGTATTTCAAATTACTTCATCTTACATGCTTACATTATCCTCGGTTTTCACAGTGCTCTTCTTAATTCTAAGTGATTACATTGCGAGTTCAATACTAAATAGACCAGAATTAGCTATTTATTTAAGGATTTCAGCCTTGGTAATTCTCTTAGAGACAGTATTTAGGTACATTAGTTATAATCAGTTACTAGCATTGGGGAAATCTCACGTAAGTTCATTTATAGATTTCTTACACGCATTATTGAGGTTTATTTTAGCACCATTATTGATAATTCTAGGTTTTGGGATAGCCGGGGCGATCTTTGGTGCATTAGCGGGATATGCTGTCGCCGGGCTAGTTGGGATCACTTATTTGGTCTACATTTTTAGGGGGATAAAAGCTGAAGGAGATATATCATTAAAGAGTATTTTCTCTTATAATATACCGTTTATGATTTTAGGCACAATAGGGTTAATTAGTGGCGAAGTCCAATATATCTTGCTATCCCGGCTAGTAACTGTCTCAGATATAGGCAATTTAGTAGCCGCTAACAACTTAACTAGTATTATAACCATTTTCACTTCTCCCTTAGCTCAGACAACTTTACCTACTTTCTCTAGGATAACTGACGAAAGCCAGTATGCCGAAGCAGTTATGAAGTATTCCAAATACGCTTTACTAATAACGTTGGGAGCGCAAGGGATGTTGTTTTCCGTTTCGTTTCCCCTTGTTTACTTACTTTATGGTGAGAAGTACTCGTTAGCCCCCTACCTGCTTCAGCTTTCCTTGATCCTCTCGATCTTGACCTCGTTTCTTTCTCTTTACGGAAGGAATATTATTTTCTATATAAAAAGAATTTACAAGATTCCAATTGTAGAAAATATAATTAACATTTCCGTATTTATACCACTAACATATTTTCTCCTCTTACGTTTTGGCATTGTGGGCATGATATTTTCAAGTTGGGCTTCATCAGTTGTATCCACAATTTATGAGGATATACAGTTAAGTAAATTAATAGGATTGAAATTGAAGGAATCAATTTCCACCCTTATCAGGATTGAAATCGTAGCATTGATCTCGCTCATATTACCTACTGCCATAGAGTTCAAGATCCCTTATCCTTACAACCTTCCACTTTCCCTGCTAACTTTTATAACTCAATATATAGTATTGATAGCATTTTCAAAAACAATCTCTGCCATTGAAATTAAGGAAATCGAATCAGCGCTTGAGAACAGCAAGCTTAATATTATTTTGAAACCATTATTGAAACTAATTCTCATTATTTCGTCATCACGAGTTTAAATCCTCCTCACTACTTGGTGTGACACCTGTGGCTTAAAGCTTAAAGTAGTCTAATTATATATTCCCATTATGAGAATAATAATAACGAGAAGAGAGCATCTAGATGCTCTAGACGGCATCAGCAGGTTCGTTTTCACGTTAGGGGAAGGAATGAGAAAATTAGGTAACGAAGTATTTTTCCTTACACATTACGTTGGACGCGACTTTTCCCCTTTGGAAAGATGGGGTGTCGATGCTAAATATAAGGCTTTTTCAATCCCTAAACCTACAAAAAAAGTGGTTATCGATTGGTTTTTCGAGGGAAGCAAGGTAGTGAATGAGCTTTCTCCAGATTTGGTCATAATGAACGGAGTTGCGTGGATTAGAAGTAAGGCTAAGAAAATTGCAGTAATTCACGGTAACGGTCTTGATGAAGCTAAAAAGAGCAAAGTAAACGCGTTAGCTTTACGCTTCCTTTACTCCAGGCAAGATTATGTCGTGTGCGTTTCGCAGAAGGTTAAGAGAATGGCTTCAGAGTTGGGCATTAAATGCCATGCAGTTATACCGATTCCCTTTAAGAACGAGGGATTTAAATCCTACCCTAGAGATAAGAGAGAATTTATACTTCATGTAGGGACTAGAGGTGAGAAAAACGTTCCAGTTTCTGTTGAGGCAGTTAGGCTCTTAAGGGAAAGAGGGTTTAACGTGAACCTAGTTATAGTAGGCAGCGCTGCTCATTACTGGAAGGAAAAGTTCAAATACGACTGGATTATCCCTAAAGTCGTAAATGATGAAGAACTCAAAGAATTATATGCAAGAGCTATAGCCTTAATTTTACCGTCCACATTTGAGGGCTTTCCGTATACGACTCTGGAAGCTTCAGCGAGCGGTACTCCAGTTGTTGGTAGTAGCTGTATTCCAGAAGAGGCATTAGTTGACGGATATAATGGTTTTAGAATTAAAGGAATTAATCCTAACGATTACGCTGAGAAATTAGAGATGATATTGTCAAATCATGAATTATGGGAAAAGATAAGCAGTAATGGAAAGGAGTGGGTAAAAAACTATGATTATATTTCCATATCTAAAAGATATCTGGAGCTAGCATCTGAATAGTTATTGATAAATACTAATTGTGGCATTATGTTAATAAAGTGTATTTTGATTCATAATTAACTAAATTAACTAAGGAAGAACCTATTACTACTCATTCGATCTCATAACACTAAAATAGTATTTATACCATTTCTTTACAGCATATTCCCTAATTTTCCTAGGAGCGTAAGGTGATAAGCCGTAAAAATGATTTTAAACTTCATTAATAGTTAAGGTATTTAATAAGCTCTTTTAAGGTGAGTCATTTAACAATCTTAGTACTTAAGGGGTCTTCTTTAACTATAATGTTCCTCACACTGTGTTCTTCAAGGAACTTATCAATCCTCTCGTCCTCGAAGTTTTTGACAACAATTATTTCATATTCATCTTCCGGAAGGTTTGATTTAACGCAGAGTTAACAACCTCAAGTAAAACCCCCTCCTATTATGAGCAACAATAATAACTGAAATAAAAGGCACGAAAAGAACAAGAAAAAGAAGAATAAAAAATTCACCAAAGAATTTTACCTTCTTCACGGCCTATATATCGTGGCTAATATAACTTTTGTAATGTGGGGATTAGGAGGATCAGGCGCTGAACTAGTAATTTACAGGATCGCAGACCAACTAGCTAAAGAAGGACATACTGTAAATTTAGTTAGTTTAGTGGGGTGGAATTATTCTGGTTATAATCCTACTAGATACGCTAATGTATTTACTCAAAAGAAATTTTTACGTCCATTGTTTTCAATACAATATTTATTAGAATTCGATAGACGCTTTAAGAAGTTTGGCTGGAGTACAACCTTGTTTTATGAGACTAATATTAGAATACTAGCAAGTCTCGCTAAGAAAGTGAAGAGTGATATAATTATAGCTACCTCTTGGTATACTATTATACCAACGATTATGGCAGGAGGAAAATATGTATTTTTTCAAGACAATATGGACGCTTATTTCCTTTATGATTATTGGAAAGGAGTCAAGAAATATGCAGAAAAGGCGTTGTCCTCTGATATTACCTTTCTAAGCATTTCGAATTACACTGATAATACAATTAAGCAATTTAATAGTAAAGGAAAAATATTGCGAGTCGGAACATTTATTCCTGATGAGTTCTTTAGAGCTCAGTTTGTTAAACCATCACAGAGGAAAAAAATGGTAATGACCATAGCCCGTGCGAATCCTCTAAAAGGTTTCGATATATTTGTAAAAGCTATGAATGAAATTTACAAAAAGAGAAACGATTTTGAAATTCACATAGTTAACTCAGACAACGTTAGTTTAGGAGATCTAGGCTTTAAATACGTAGAGCATCCCAGACTTTCATGGAAAGAGCTGGCAATTTTATATGCATCCTCCTATGTTTTCGTTTACACATCAAGGTTAGAAAGTTTCGGGCTTCCACCAGTAGAGGCTATGGCTTGCGGAACTCCAGTAGTAATGACGAGGACTGAGGGGTCTAAAGAGTACGGAATACACAATCACAATTCCCTAATAGCTGAAGTAGATGATTACAAAAAGATTGCCGAATACGTGGAGTACTTACTAGATAATCCGTCGGAAGCTGATAGGCTTTCATCAGGTGCAATAGAGACTGCTAAGAAATTTAGGTTTGAAGAGTTTATGAAGCGATTTAAAGAGGCGATAGGTTTATAATAATTTAAATGCTGTGTGACAACCAATTAATTGATAATATATCAAGGGTTAGAATTTGATTAGTGCTTGTAACTAAGGGTAACCGAGGGTTAGTTGAGCAAGTCACTGACGGTGTTGATGGTTTCCACGTTAATACTTATGATGTTAATGAATTTGCTGAAGCTCTCTACAAAATATCATTGATTCCCAGAGAAGAGATAAAGAAGATGGGGGAAAGGGCCAGAGTAAGTGCCTTGGTAAAGTTTAATCCAGATAAGATTATTAGCGATTTGATAACTTTATATAAAGAGCTAAGTGAGGGTTAATTTGTGAAAACTATTTCAGTAATCTTATTTGATATGAGTACGTTAGGCGGAATCCAATTAATGACAGTAGACACACTATGCTTGCTCGCAAAAAACGGATATGATGTTACACTAGTTACAACGAGCTTATCTGAACGTGTTTTAACTTCGCTTAGGAATTGTGGGGGAAACATAAAAATAAAGTTATTGCCTAAAATCTCAAACGTTACATTTCAGATGATTCATTCTATGTTTTGTATAAAAGATTTGGGTTTTTCTATTAATATGCACGGTGACATTCAGCCTATTGTATCTGATATAGTTTATTTTCATCAGTTCAATATCGATTACAGAATAAGATCCTCATCACTTAAGAGGATTATTTTATTACCTCAGTATTCTGTTAGGAAAAGATTTATAGAGGAGCTTCGTAGAAGAGGAAGTTTAGTACTAGTGAACAGTAGTTGGACTCAAGCTGAAGCTAAATACTTTTGGAATTTAGACGCTAAGATCTTATACCCACCAGTCCACACAGAAAAATTTAGGAAGATAGACAACACGAATAGGAGTGACGTTGTACTTACTATATCAAGGTTTTCGAGGGACAGGGGATTGGATAACGTGTTGAATATAGCGAAACAGCTAAAGAAAATTAAGTTTGTCATAGCGGGTTATCTTCAAGACCCCAAATATTTCATAGAACTTAGTATGAAAAAAAGTGAAAATGTTGAACTTTATTCCAACGTAAGTGAAGAAACTAAACTTAGATTATTATCAGTTTCTAAAGTTTATTTTAACCCAACTCCTTATATTGAGGGGTTTGGAATCTCAGTAGTTGAAAGTATGAGTGCTGGTCTAATACCAGTCACCAGAAATAAAGGAGGGGTAATTGATTATGTTCCTAAAGAGTATATGTTTAATGAGATAAATGAGGCTTTGAGTAAGATCGATTACGGAATTAAAAATTGGAATTTTTATAGTATGAGGATGATGAAAGAATTGGCAGATAGATTTTCCCTTGAAAATTATGAGAAAAATTTGTTAGATATAGTTAGTAGATATTTATAATTAGGTTTATTAAGTTTTAATATTTTGTAAGCTTTCAAAATCTCTTTTGCTCCTCATCTCAGATACTTTCTTTCTGCCTAAGATAAGTTGCGCTAGAACCCCTTTCGTGACGTTATAAAGATCTTTTACACTTATTGTTCCATCCAAATAATATCTTATAGACGAAAGAAAAATGCTATCTAAAGACGGAAGTTGAGCCTTATAGCTACATTTGAAAACCTCATTTTCAGCACTTAAATATAGTTCTAGAAATAGAATCGATCTCTGGATATCTTTCTTACATTCTTTACAACTTGTTATAAGTGAACTTAAGTACCTTGAATCTTCTAAAGCTCTGTTAAAAAGGCATACTATCTTATTTTTATTTTCTAGAAACCTATAGTAGTCTGTCACTTTACTATATTTAGATATTCCACTACCTACCCTATATATGGTCAATTTCTCTGGTATGTGTAATAAATTATTGTGTTCTAAAGATAAATATAGTAGAGCCATATCTACTGCCATATCTACACGGATAAGGCTTTTTTTTATTTCTTCTAAAAATTCTCTTCTTATAGAATAGGAGGAATTATTTGATAATTCTAAATGATATTGACGGTTTATTTTTCCGAAATTGTTTTTATTTAATAAGACCTCGAATGGAATTTTATCCAATTCATAATTTAAATCATTTCCGTTCTCATCAATTAATTTCCTCGAGTTATGAACTGTTACTATATCTCTTCTTTTTTCAAAAATTTTGTTTATGTATTCAATTTTATTTTCATGAAACATATCATCGTCCTCAAGGAAATATACTATGTCAATATCATCTCTTAAAGCATTAACTGCCTCGAAAATCTTCTTTCCTAATTGAGGATAGTCTGCCTCAATTACAGTTGCATTTATAGGGTTGTTCAACATCTTCGGATTGTCAGCTACTATAATTATCTGATCTGGTTTCACTGTTTGAGATAAAACTGAGTTTAACGCTTCATCAATATACTTATACCTCTTGTAAACAGTAATTATTACTGCTGATTTCACAAGTGTAGCTTAAATCACCGGAATATATTTTTTGAGAAACGAATTATCAAAGTCCTCAAACGTAAACAGATATCGAACCAAGCGTACCCAAGACAGATGACGCATATAATGTGATTTTAAGATAGTTCGCTCTCATCTGGCACGATACCAAATTAAAACCTTCCACACGGCTGTTGACTTAGTGTAGAAATAGTGTATTTTAAACTGACAAAGTTATGTAATTATTAAAACTCATACTTATACTACAGTAAGTCTATAGCCATATACCTAATATTAAGACAATTGCATTGTAATATTATATACATTAATTAATTTCTTTTAACGCTTTCTCAAAATTCTCTACTGTTTTCGCCCACGTGAATTTTTGGCAGTCTCTAGTCCGTTCTCTATCATTCTCTCCCTCAGTTTATCGTCTTGAAGCGCTTTCAGTAAGTTATCTGACAAGGATTTAACGTCGCCAGGTTGCGAAATTAACGCGTTAAAACCGTCTATAGCGTAATCCCTCGAGCCTTTGTTATCAGTCATAACTACTGGAGTTCCGCAAGCCATAGCCTCTAACGGAGGTAAACCAAAGCCTTCAGCATAAGATGTAAAGAGAAAAACATCTGATGACGAATAAAGTTCAGCAAGGACTTCGTCTGATACGTTAGAAAACACTGAGAATTCGAAATCAAATCCTATAGTCTTTGAATAATGCCTAACGAGACTTTTGTCTCCAACAAAAACTACATGAACAGGAACCTTTTTATTAACGTTCTTTAAGACTTCCAGTGCTACTTCATCCCCTTTGTACCTAGACCCCCTTAATATTACCATAACCCTCTTCTTCTGATTTCGGCTATTCGTTCTTCTTGGTCTGAAAATATTCAAATCGACTCCGGGATGCGCTATGGTAACTTTCGCTGTAGGATTGTTTTCCACTATTAGTTGTTTAGTGTAAGAAGAGATTGTTATAAAAGAGAACGGTAACTTCAGCGAGTGATAAAACATGTTTAAGCCTAACTTTCCTTCATTTGTTTCTACCAATTCTGGGAAGTCCTGCATCAAATAAAATGGGTTTTTATTTTGTGAAAACCAAACAGAGAAAGCTGTCAAATAATAAGTAGCAACAGTAACGTCTGAGTCGAAGCTCCTGATTAACTCAGCTAATTCAATGATAATGTCCGGTCTTACACCGAGTTTAGACAAAATTAAAAGAAAAGTATCATAAGGGTTTCTCTTAGCACTTCGTAGAGTAACGTATCTATAAAACTTGTAAAAAGCGTACACTATAGAACTAAACGTATTTAAGTTTAACGGCTTATAAATAACTTCTGCCCTTAAATTCTTGAACCAACTATGATCTCCGGCTAAAGCTGCTATTTTCACATCATGACCTTTATCCTTTAACCCGTTAGCTACTTCGAAGACGTATCTAACTCCGCCGGCTAGCCCCGTGCTAATTAAAGCGAACAAAATCTTCATAAATTAATCTTTATGGATAGGGCAATAAAAAATTTATTAACCGCTTACGTATTACACTCCTAAGTGCTAATTAGCGTAATTATATCGGCTTATAATAGAAGAGAGTTTCTTAAAAACGCAATAAGGAGCGTTTATAATCAGTTGTTAGATAAAGGATTGTATGAAGTGGTTGTAGTTAAGAGCTTTGAGGATAAAGACATAGACGATTATATTGCGAAATTAGGCTACAAAAATATTGTATATGATACTCCCAACTATGGGGAGCGAGTTAGTGCAGGAATTGAAGAGTCAAAGGGAGAAATTTTGGCGTTTCTAGAGGACGACGACGAGTTTAAACCAAATAAACTAAGTAAAATGTATAATGTATTTAGTACCCAAAAAGAAGTGTCCTACTTTCATGATACAAGAGACTATATTTATTATGATAAAATAGTTGATTTAAACACTAAAGACCCTAATATAAGCTGGATCATTAGATATCTTGAAGAAATAACTCCTCATGAAGACGTTCTTATAGACCCATTTGATAAAAGAGTGGGAAATTTTCTGATAAAGTATTATGGTACTTTAGCAACTGTAAGTTTAATGGCTGTTAGACGCAGTTGCTTAGAGAATAAATTAACTCTTCTTAAACAAATAAAACAAGCCTTAGAAGATTTTGTCCCCGCCTTTGCGGCTGAATGCGGTAAACTGTTTCATACTGCAGATAGATTAACGAGATATCGAATCCATAATATGAACAATTCAATAGCTCTTAACGAAAAGGATATATTAAGGAAGCTTTTTTTCTTAAGGAGATCTACAAATGACCTAAAAATTATAATAGATAACATCTCTCCAAAAAATCGGGTTCGAAGTGTTGTAAAAATGAGGTTATTGGAAGCTAAGTTAACCTTGCATAACTCACCAGAAGAAATTAAGGAAAAATTAGGCTACAAACAAAACGTATTAAGTGCGATTAAAGACCTTTCGGAGTTATATCTAATTAAACACGATTTGCATGAATTTCTCAATTTATTTCCACATATTATTTATAACGGTATTCCTTCGAAACGGATGAAAATTTTAATTAAAAGAATAGTTAAAGGTGTAAGGTAATGAGTAATTACATAAAAAGAGCTAAAATAGCCATTAAGTCTAGGAAATTACTGAAAAATTGGACAATTAGTATTCTTAAATATGCTCTTAAAAATCCTGAAATTCCTCTTAAATGTAAGGATAATAGTGTAATTAAAGTGAGTAGAGACGAGTTTGGGAAAATTTTATCCCTATATTATGAAGGAAAGATAATTAATTGCTCCAATAATTCTATTGGGTTTTACGTTAATGGAAATACTTATTGGATACCGGTGAATGAAATCCTTATAGCAAGTGGAGAATTTGATAGTATTCTGAAAGCCCTCTATTATGATTGGAGATATAACGGCAAGTATTGGGAAAGAGGAAATATAAAATTTAGACATATTCATTCTGAAATAATTGAAACATTTGAGGATGAAGCATATGGTTACGTGGATGTTAAGAATAAGTCAGTAGTAGACATAGGGGCTTTCGTAGGAGATACGGCAATTTATTTCGCAATTAAGGGGGCTAAAAAGGTGATTGCAATAGAGCCTCACCCCGGAGCGTATGAAGAATTAGTGGAAAATATTAGGATAAACGGTCTAGAAGGAAAGATCGTTCCGTTAAACATAGCTGTAGGAGATAAGGAAGGATATATCGTCGTCTCTAATGTGGAAACTAAGCAAGCGCCGGTGACGCTGTTCAAAGAGTCTGAAGGAAACGGAATAAAGGTTAAAATGGAAACATTAAATAATGTTATAAAGAGGTATAATTTAGAAACTGATGTACTAAAAATGGATTGCGAAGGATGTGAATACAACTTAATTTTAAACGATTATGAGGCGGTATCTAAATTTGATCAATTAGCGTTTGAATACCATGCGTATAATTCTGGTATATCTATCTACAAGTTAATACAATCGCTTGAGAAAGAGTACAACTGTGAATTTGTAGATGAACGCATATATAGGAGAAAAGGTTCAAACTGGGATAAAAGTAAGATAGGTATGCTTCATTGTGTAAAAAGAAAATAGTTCTATTTTGTTTATCATATTGTCCCATTATTGCATGATCGATAATGATACAGTAGTTTTATTATTATTTAGCGAATATGTTAATGTGCTATCAATTGTTATTCCTGCTTCCAACGCTGAGGACACAATCGGTGAGTTATTAGAAAGCATTAAAGCTCAAGACTTCCATGACGATTATGAAGTAATCATAATAGATAACGGTTCTAAAGATAAGACCGAAGAGATTGTAAAAAAATATATAAATACATTACCGATAAAGTACTTTAAGTATGAGAAAAGCCTAGGTGTAGCAAACAGTAAAAACGCAGGAATCAATAAAGCAAGCGGAGAATTTATTCTCTTTTTAGATCATGATGTAGTATTACCTTCGGGCACATTATTCAAATTGTCTACTATATTAAATAAAGAGAATTATAATATTGTTTTTCAGCTAAAGTTGGTTTATCCTAACGGTTTAATAGACAGTTGTGGGGGCCTTATTGATGAACTTGGCTATCCAAGAGAGCTTAAGAAAGGAGAGCCGGCAGAAAATCAATGTGTAGATGTCAACGACATTCTCTACGCTAAAGGCTCTGCTATGCTAATCAGTAAAAAGCTTCTTGACGAGCTTAAGGGTTTTGATCCAAATTACTTTTATGAGTATGACGACACTGATATATGCTTTAGGGCTATCAAAAGAGGATACAAAGTAAAGTTCTTGCCTATTAGCATAATTCATCATGAGCACGGAGCGTTGCCTAAGGATTTGAGAAGTAGGGAAATAAGGCTGACGTTTTTTCTTGAGAGTAGGAGGCTTTATTTCCTACTGAAGAACTTCAGTAGGGGGTATTTGTTTAGGAAAATGCCTAAAGTCCTCTTCTACCTCTTCGGTTCGATGCTCATGGACTTGGTTAAGAGGAGGAAGCCTTATTTGTTTAAAGCCAGGGTTAAGGCGTTACTTTGGGTCATATCTAAATTACCAGAAATTTATAGAAAGAGGAAGAACGAAATTTTCATTAATGAGGAAGAATTAATCAGAAGGGGTTTAATAGTAAAACACAAATCAAAAAGTTAAAAACTGTAATTTTATGTAGATAAGATTGTTCCTTATCAAAATACTCTAGGTTTTATTTATTTTTATCACACCACAACAATCCTACTTCTTCCTTAGAGGCCCCAGGCACCGATGAAGTTAGTTCGCAGCGAAAGTCACTAGATAATTTGTCTACTAATTTTGTATACTCAATACCAGTAATCTTTGCGTGGTGTTCAATAATTAATTTCTCAAACTTCTTAACGTGCTCATAATCATTCAATATTACATCAAACTCGCAACCTTCACAGTCCATTTTGAGAAGATATGGCTCTGAAATTTGTTCCATAACTTCAGATAAGGTTACTATTTCCCGTTATTAAAACATTGCTGTTACGAGTTACCGGAACTTCCTGATCTGGTTAGCTTTGATTGATATTCCTTTATACCGTCTTTAACCCCTTTCAATACTTCTAAAGCGTTGTTGGGCGAATATAACATAAGGATAATTGATGAGACTAAAACGTACCATACAGCTTTAGGCTTTGAAAACTACTTGAAAGAAAAATAAGTATTAGCCGTTGACTTACCGAAAATTCGTCTCGATAAAGATACTTCTCTATTTCCTCCTTCCTCAATAGGTATGTGGTAAACGTAAAAATATGGGTTAAAGACTATCTTATATCCAGCCTTTTTAATACCCTGCTGAAAGTCGCTCTCCTCTCTAAACCCGTGAGTGCTGTCGTAGAACTCATCGTACCTAACGTTTCTCACGGCCTCGCCTTTTATCATGAAGAAGGCTGGGACGAACTCAGCAAGCCTGGGACCGTGCTTGACGTCCAAGAAAATGTAACCTAAAGCTTTACTTAACGAGTCCGCGATAGGAAGGTTTAGGAAGAAGTCAGGGTCCTCTGTCCTATTACCCAGATTAATCACTCTGCCCCCCACTGCCCCAATCGACCCGTTAAGGAGAATCCTCAAGCTCCCCTTCACGTCACTTTCTGTTGGAATATAGTGGTCGTCGTCTGCATATATCATAAACCTACAGTCGTTTTGTAAAGCCATCTCCAACACGCGGTTTTTAGCTGTAGTTGGCCCGCTCCTCTTGTCGCTTATCTCATACACAACGCTTTTGCCTTTAATCCCCTCTAGAGCTTCCTTATATCCTTCGTACTCTTCCCTCTTTGACGAGTCGGCCTTAATAATTAGAGTGTCGATTTCCTCTCTATCTAACCAGCTCTTCAGCGTCTTTTTGAATAATTCCGATCTGTTATACGAGGTTATTAGAACTGCCAGTTTACACATTCCTCTTCAAACCCTCTATTTTCTCGTTTAGCCTGTACTCCAATCTCTTTAAATAGAGGGCCAGCACGGATAGGAGGAGGGATATAAGCCCTACGTTAAACAAGCTGAAGCCTACGAACACTAGGACGAAGTGGAAAACGCGATAAGCTAGGTAGTCTAAAGCTACGTAGGACAGTATGGCGATCCCGGGTAGTAATAAAACTGACCCTATTACGAATATGAGGAACACCGGGTTGTACTTGGCTGCGAGCAGAATCGTATCGAAGAGTATTTTAAGGCCATGTACTTTCTTCAATTTACTCTCTCCTTTTCTAGCCCTATAATTACCAATTACTTCTCCTATCCTCTTCGAATGGGAAGCCAAGTAAGCGCTTATAGCGACTTCGATGGAGAAACCTTCGGCCTCGAAGTTAACTCCTTTAACTTCATAGGTCCTCAAGACGTAGAAACCGGAAAGAACGTCTTTCAATCCGGTCCCGAAGAGTAGGTTGAACGTTTTAGTTATGACCCAGTTACCGAAGCGGTTAAGTAAAGGTATGTTCTTCCTATTCCCTCTGACAACGATTACCTCATCGTAATCCTCCATGATTTTTAACGCCTTGATCACGTCGGCAGGATTATAAGTATGGTCTCCGTCGATTACCGCCACGTAAGGCGTGTCTACGTGTTTCAATCCGGTCATTACGGCAGAAGCTTTTCCCTTCCCCTGTTGGTAGATCACTTTAGCTCCTTTCTCCTTCGCTATTTCTGCAGTCCCGTCAGTTGAGTATCCGTCTACCACTATTATTTTGTTGAATCCTAAGGACTTTATTTCGTCAATCACTAGTCCAATTCCGTCCCTCTCGTTAAGCGTGGGTATTAGGAAAGTCACTACCTCCTCAAAGCCCATTCCGTTGTCGACTTTTGAAAGAAATTTATAAGTCTTTGTCGAAATCATCGATTCCATAGGATTGTACAAACGTTAACGAAAGCGTTACGAAAGGCTGGTCACCCGTCCTAACTCCTTAACTTAAATAAAAGGCGTGCCAACGGAAGTGGGCTATGAGGGACTACTTCTGTATTAGCCATCCCTGTAGGTAGAGGGCTTTGAATCCACCCAAAGCGAAGCTCTTGATCGCGTCTTGCGGCGTTTCTACCAGCGGTTCTCCTGCCAAGTTGAAGCTCGTGTTCATTATTATTCCCTCACCCGTCTCGTCCTTGAAAGCCTTGATTAGCTCGTACCAGGTCCTGTTCTGATCCCTCGTTACGGTCTGCGGTCTCGACGTTTGGTCGACGTGACAAACGGCGGGAACGACCTCACACATCTCCGGCCTGAACTTGTACATCAGAATCATGAACTGGTGCGGTAACGGGTCTACGAAGTACTTATTAGCGTCATCCTCAAGCAGCGAGGGCGCGAGCGGTCTCCACCACTCACGACCCTTAATCCTGTTCACAACCCCCCACATATCCTTTTTCCTCGGATCGGCGATTATCGAGCGGTTACCTAGGGCCCTAGGGCCGAGCTCAGCCCTACCCTGATACCAGGCTACAACGAAGCCCTTGACAATTAGGTCAGCGACCTCATTGACGTCGTCACCGACGTACTTAGCGTTCCAGCCTCCCCTCTCAACAACCTTCTTGACTTCCTCGTCGCTGTACTCAGGGCCTAAATAAACATTCTTGAGCCTCTGTCTCTTCATCTTTCCGCCGAGTACGTGCTCGTAAACGTAAGCAGCGGCACCAATAGGGCCTCCTGCATCGTTCGCTGCCGGGAATATGAAGATGTCGTTGAAGGTTTTGGAGTAGTGAATGACCATGTTAGCTTTTGCGTTAAGAGCAACGCCACCGGCCAGGCCGAGCTTATCCTCACCAGTGTGCTCCTTAGCCCACTTAGCGAGGTGAAGCATGGTCTCCTCAGTCACAGCCTGAACGGCCCAAGCCAAATCAACAGCATCAGGATGAAGATCACCGTGAGGATTCCAGGGAACCCTCTCGCCAGGATAAAGGGAATTAGCAATGAACATATAGGGCTGATGATAATCAGCATCAGTACCCTTAATCTTCCACTTACCAGGAACATCAAACCTGAATGGGTAATCCTTATAATCGAACCTTATGAAGGACTTAAGCTTCTCGTAGTATTTGCTGGCTTTGCCATAAGGCGCTAGGCCCATAACCTTACCGGGACCCTCGAGAGCATCATAACCAATCTTCATGCTAACATAATCATATAAAAAACCAAGAGAACCATAAACGGTGGGTATCGAGGCTACCTTCTCAAACTCGCCATCCCTCACCCTCCAAACAACAGTGGCTTCAAACTCACCAGAACCATCTACAGTCAAGACAGTAGCATTATCAAAACCACTGAAGTAATAAGCCGAGGTCGCATGGGCAAGGTGATGAGCAACAGGAACAATCCTAATGTTGTCAGGAGCATCCTCACCGATGGAACGGGTCACAAACCTAACGAACCTACGAGCCAGATCAAGAAAATCACTGCGAAGATAAAGCAAACCAAGCCTCAAAGCACCGAGACCCTTACCAATGATATTACCCATAAACAAGTCAAGACGAACACCCTTAGCAAGTAAGTGGTCAAAGGTCACTATCCAATATTCACGTCTCCAACTCAAAGCCACGAGCCTTGGGTCCCAGTTTACTGCGTATGCGTCTACGTCTCTCGGCTTTATCCCGTACTTCCTCCTCAGGAAGAGGAAGGCTTGCCTCAGAGCGTTTATTGGTGGTTCCCATGTTGAGTGTTTATGTCTCGTCCACCTCTCCTCCTCACTAGCGAAAACCAACTCACCATCAACAATAACACCAACCGTATGATCATGCTCAACAGGCCAATTAAAACCAACAACAACAGTCATTAAGGAACCAAGAATCAATAAGTAAATAAGCACTACCGTACTCGTTAATGGCCATAGTCCCTCGAACCCTACCCATACTTCGCCTTAGTTTCCGCTCTATCTCAGGCGATCTCCGCCTCACCTCCCTTGACTCATAACCGTTCTCAACAGCCTCTATGGCAATACCTAAGCCTTTTACATACGCTCTTGAGGTGATGGTTCTCCTGAATTTACCATAAAGCTCTATTAATCCCTTAAGAGGGGTGCCCGTGGTGGAATTAGAAGTAATCAAAAGTGAGGAAAAGTTACGCCACGGGTAAACACTTTTATGCAACACCACTTGAAAAATGAGAAGTTTTGTATACCCCGTTAAATATATTTTCGTCCTTAACTAGGAAATTTATGATGGGGATTGACGTTGAGGATTTAATAATTGCAGCGATGTCGAGGAAAGACCCTCAAGAGGGAATAAAGCTTAGACTCACCCTAGCCAGGAAATATATGGCCGAGGCCGAGGAGTACTTAAAGAAAGGCGATTCGGCACAGGCTTCTGAAAAGGCGTATAAGGTCGCTGAGGAAGTGGTTAAAGCCTTATCGGAGAAGTTTAATTTGCCAGAGTATCAACAAGCTGTTAAGGAAGGGAGATGGTATGCTTATACTTTGGGTAGTGCGTCAGCCTCTCTATCGAAAACGTTGGGTGAATGGGTAGTTAATGGGTGGAGTAGCGCGTATTTCCTTCACGTTTGGGGCTTTCACGACTCTAAACTCAGTGTAACTGATATAATCCCTTACCTAGAAGGGGTTAAGAAATTGCTAGAGAACGCTGAGAAGGTAATTGGGAGCTGAAATCATATGTATTAATATTTGCCGGAACGTCAGTTATTGTAGCATAAGCCAAGAAAAAGGCTATAGCAATTAATAGCTCCAATAAGCTTTACTAGATCCATAATAATACTTATAAAAAGTTACTTAAAAGTATTTATAGCGCCTTCTTTAAGAAAAGCCTTTTTAAAAGCAAATGAGGACGCCTCTTATGGAGCCTCTGGTCAGTATAGTGATTCCCACCTTAAATTCGGCTAAGACCGTTAGAAAGACTCTAGAGTCTATCAAGCTCTTGAATTACTCTAACTTTGAAGTGATAGTAGTAGATGGTAAATCGGACGACGGTACTTTGGATATTGTTAAAGAGTACAAAGACGTTTACAACTTAAGAATCGTAATTGAGGAAAGGAGAGGTAGGGGAGTCGCTTACAACAGGGGCGTCTTGGAGAGCAGGGGTAAGTACGTCGCGTTTCTCGACAGCGACGCCGCTGTAGCTACTCCGGGATGGATAAGCGACGCGGTTAAGGTTATGGAAGCCGACGACAAGGTAGCGGTCGTTTTCACTAAGGTGTACTCACCCCCCGACTCCACGACAATGCAGAAGGCGATAGACACCTTCCTGTGTAAGGGATTCACTACCGCTAACGGGGCCGTTTATAGGCGTGATGCGGTGCTTAGAGTAGGCGGTTTCAACGAGAAAATGAACTATATGCAGGAGGACGAGCTGTTGTTCAGGTTAAAGAAGGCTGGTTATACTTTTTACGTCAACTATTCTGACTACATTTATCACTACCACAGAAACTCTTTGAAGTCTTACTTAAAGCAGAACGCCGAGGCCGCTAAAGGCGCCAAGGCTTATTGGGCCTTCACCGGTGAGAGGTGGATAGTAAAGGACTCTATAACGAGGCTACTTACTCTCTTAATTTCTATCGCGTTATCAGTGATATTAATTGTAACCGGTAAAATACTGTTGTTCTTGGCTTTAATGTTGCTATTTTATATTATGCTCTACATAAAAGTGAATTTAGAGACGTGTAAGCAATACAGGTGGTCTAAGTACACGCTGTTAGCCCCCTTCCTGATCTACCTGTCCTTAATAGGGTTCTTTATAGGTTACGTGTCGCCTTAGAAGACTTAGGCGTTACGAGCAGTAATTTTGTTGTATTCATTGAAATGAAAGCCTATTAATAAAAACCATGCCATCTTTCCTACATGCTCTTAGGCTTAGAGCTCTTAGCGCTCCACTTCTCGGAACCGTTGGCTTACTACCTTATAATTAAGGGTAAGAAGTTACAGGAGGTTGAAGCTGAAGGCTACGTGCCCGTAAGCATAGTTATCCCTACGTATAACGAGGGGGATAAGATCAGGGACAAGTTGTTGAACGTCATGAAGAGCTACCCTCTGGAGTACGCTGAGATTATACTGGTTGACTCCTCCACTGACAACACTGTAGAGGTGGCCAAGTCGCTCGGCATCCCGATAAAAATAGTCAAGGAGAGGGAGAGGAGAGGTAAGATATTCGCGGTGAAGGAGGGGATAAGGAACGCCAGTAACGATATAGTAGTGATAACCGACGCCGACGCCTTGTGGGACGACCCCTTGATAGACGCCATAAAGTACTTGAAGGGCGAGATCGGAGCCGTAAGCTGCATTAAGAGGAGTAACAGAGGAGCTGAAAACGCTTACAGGAACTTCTACAACGTGATCAGGCTGTCAGAGTCAGCTATTTACTCCACCCCGATCTTCCACGGTGAGCTGACGGCCTTCAGGAAGAGCCTGCTTTCGGCGGATGAAATCCCTAACGCCGGCGCTGATGACAGCAGCATAGCTACGCTCATCGCTTTGAAGGGGTATAGGGCCATATGCACTAAAGTGAGGGCGTTCGAGTACTCGCCGAAGGGGTTAGATTACTTCAGTTGGAAGACTAGAAGGGGGCTACACTTGGTGAGACATTTTATACGCTTTTTGCCTAAAGTGATGAGGAGTAAAAATAACAAATATAAGGCAATCTTTCTCGAGGAGTTTTACCTGCACTTGATAAACCCCTGGTTTTTAGCGCTCGGTGTAGTCCTAACGGCAATCTATCTGCCGAAGCTTTTCCTCTTCTTGTTATTAGCGCTGTTGATAACCTTAGTCATACCTCAATCGAGGGAGTTAGTGAAGGCCTGGATACCCAACCAGTTCTTCCTAATAATGGCACAATTCAAGGCTTTGAGGGGCGAATTCTTGATGTGGAAGAAGGAGAGCAAGTGATCCGCGGCCTTCACGAGCGTGTAAGTGTGTGTTTAACTGACTGCTCGCTATTCTGGAAGGTTGAGGGTTACGTCGTCACCGTTTCCACCATCTGTTCTGGACTCCGTTTGGTGAGCGGTAGGGGTTAGCCTGAGAGCTCGCTTGCTCTTTATTCATTACCTCTAGTCCATTAAGTGAGATGATCTCTGCTCCTCTCTCAGTCTCATTAAGCTGGAAGAGCGCGGCTAAAGTCACTGAGAGGAGTTCGGAAGGTACTGGTACCTTCGACGCAATTAAGCGAGAACTGAAGAGGTCTCATCGTTTCAACAAGAACTTCCACAAGGGCTCCAGCTCTATTTTCTTACCGTTATAATCCACTACTTCCTCCGTGTCCCACGTCACGATTTTGGGTTTGAAACCCAACGATGAGGAGGCTTTAGTTAAGGCGCTTAACTCCCTCTCCTTTATCCCCTCCTCATCGTAAGTTACCTGTATTAACTCCCCGTTCTTCTCGTCTAAGAAGTCCACTTCGTAGTCCTGCCCTTTAACGAAATAGACTCCCCTGTTCTGGTTTTTCCTGAGCAAATGTATTGCGACTAAGTTCTCCATTAATCTCCCCATATCTTTCTTTATGGAGACTTCCTGAATAATACCCACGTCAACTACGTAAACCTTTTTGTTCTCCGCGATTCTGCTCAACTTTCCGGTGTACCTTTCCACGGAATAAATCAAGTAACTTAAGGTGAGACCGTAAAACCACTCATCAACGGTTTTATAATCAACTCCGAGCATTCTAGCGATTCTATTAAGAGAAATTTCGGAAGAGTAGAGGGAAATTACTGCTGAGGAAAAGTCCTTAAATGTAGATATCCTCTTTATCTTAAGCCTCTGTACTACGTCTTTGAACAGTATATCGTTCTGACTTCCTCCCCGCCCTAAAGGGCGAGGGTTCCCCTCATCGGTTCGGGATTATATCTCTCGCCTAGTGGGCAGTTGAGTGGCTCAGAGAACCGCTCCCATTTGAAGGGGGACTTTCATCGCTAAGCTCTAGTCCCTTGAAGGAAAGAGGCGAGGCTTTCCGCCCCCTTAACCCCTTTCTTTGCAATCAGCATATCCTTTTAATGCCTAGTAACAAATACACACGTATGAGAATTGTTGAAGATAAGGACGGAGAAAGGTTTCTGGAGTTCGAGAGTAAGGAGGACTTAGAGGAGTTCAGGAAGATTTTGATTGAGGCTTATTACGAGCTTAATCCCGACCGTAAACGTCCTTATGTGACCCAATCTCCCAAATGAAAACCAAACAGTTTTCCGAATCCACACTGTAGAGTATCCTCAAATCTCCCGTAACTTCTATGGAGAACATAGGATTCCCATATTTATCAAACTTGTTCTTCAACTTTTCTCTAGCGTATTTGAAAGGATTTTCTTGTAATAGCTCCAACTTATCAACTATCAACATCAATATTTCTAAATTAGAAAACCTCTTAGCCACAAACATAGCTAAATCGCTTTCAGTCTTAACATCCCTCATCAAGAACCTTACATTCCACCTCTCACAAACCACATTAAAAGATTTAGGAAACACATTTAAAAATTCTTCTTTTTTCATATATTATTCCAATGTGATTATGTATTGTCGCAAACAGCATTGTAACTCCTATCCCTTAAGTGAGATGATCTCTGCTCCTCTCTCAGTCTCATTAAGCTGAAAGAGCGCAACTAGAGTCACTGAGTTTTCTGCATCTTCTCTTTGTTCCTTCAGAGCGCTCTTTACTTCCTCGACGTTCACGCGTAACAGGAGTTTTTCGCATTTTTAAACTCTTGGAGTGTACTCCAAAACTCCTCCGATTGACTTATGGAGTACACTCCATAACTAAATCTGAGAGCAATACAATCTAATTAATACTCTTTCTTCTAAGTTATAATGACTTGACGTACGGTAAGCAATGGCATTGTTTCCTTATTCTTTTGATCATCTTATTCTATAATTCCGCTGAAGCTATTGTAGTTTCAACACCTCCGATTCTTCCTCCAACCCTCAGCCTAAATCGCGCTGGTGTAAGTTAACACCGAAATCACTCACTAGGGTTGAGACCTGAGTGCGAAACTATTCAAAGTTTGATTTAATTAGTTAATTAGAAAAAGTATTTGGTTAAATGCCAAGAGAAAGGTATTTAATGTAGAGTCGGCAAATTCGTAATCACAAATGTCGTTCAAGATCTCCAGGAGGGATTTCCTCAAGCTAGCGCTGACCGCGACGATGCTTACCGCTCCTGAATGGGATAAAGCCGTCGCCAAGGCTGTCGATATGATAAAGAACGGCGACGTGAACGTAGTTTGGTTCGAAGCTCAGGCCTGTGAAGGGAACACGACCGCGATCATACAAGCTACCGACCCGTCCGTGGCTGAAGTGCTGTTCGGGGCGAGTCCGTTAGTGGGTCCGGGTAGCGTTAAAATATCCTTCTGGCCGTCCATCATGCCTCAACAGGGTGAGCAAGCGGTACAGGTTCTGGAAGAGGTGATAGCTGGGAATCACAACCCGTACGTTCTAGTGTTAGAGGGTAGTTTCCCTGACGAGAACACCGCGCAGCGGTACAACCCCAACAACCCGGGATATTTCGGAATGTTGGGAGACAAGACGTTGAACCAGTGGGTAGCGGAGCTGCTAACTAACGCAGTCGCGGTGTTGGCGGTGGGCAACTGCGCGTCCTACGGGGGACTGATCGCCGATAAGGTTCTCCAACCCCCGCCGAACTTCATACAGTCCTCTTGGTCTCCGTCACCCACTGGGGCTGTCGGCTTCTTCGACGATCCTTTGAGAGGGTATAAGGGGTTATTGAGCAGGTTCTACGAGGACAACTACTTGAACGCGAGAGAGGCGGCCGCGCCGTTCTACACGTTCGTGAAGAACCCCAACGCCTATTTGGACATAACTCCTTCGCCATCGGCCTCGGTTAAGCCGGCGATAGCCGTTCCGGGCTGTCCCGCGAACGGTAACGGAATAATGAGGACTTTAGCGAACCTAGTGCTGTGGGCGGGCGGGTTAGCTCCTCTTCCCGAATTGGACCAGTACTGGAGGCCGCTGTACTTCTTCCAGAATACCGTACACGAGCAGTGTCCCAGAGCCGCTTGGTACGCTGCGGGCGAGTTCAGGAGCCAACCCGGCGAGCCCACTGCGGCCTGCCTGTTTGAAGTAGGGTGTAAGGGGCCGGTATCGAATTGCCCGTGGAACAAGTACGGTTGGGTAGGAGGGATAGGTGGGCCCACGAGGACCGGCGCCGTGTGCATAGGCTGTACGATGCCGGGGTTCAGCGATCTGTATGAGCCGTTCTATAAGCCGTTACAGGTTCCGGTACCGTCCTCGACGCTCACGACTGCCGGCTTGATAGCGGCGGGCGTTGCGATAGGTGCGGCTGCAGGGGTGGCGGAGAAGAAGATGGTTCAAAAAGGGAAAGTGAGGGGATCGTGATGCTGATCCCCTACGCTACTTACCCCGTAGGTGATTCGTTATACCCATTAGCTCTGGATCTCTTCGCTCCAACAGTGTTCTTCTTCTTCTTAGGGGCTTCATATAGGATAACCAGGTATCTAGTTACTTATCATAAACCTTTCATCCCTTATCCGAGTTCCGAACTGAGGCAAGTGAGCGGCGGGCACAGAATAGCGGCTCTAATAAATACTTTCGCGAATTCCAGCAGGGTCGGAATAAGGAGGAAGCCCGTCACTACCGCTGTAGGTTTGCTGATGCACCTCGCCTTAGTCTTGATAATATTCTTACTGGCCCAGCACATGGTGTTCTGGGCTTATTACATTCCTCCATACAGAGCGTTATTTCCCTTAGCCATTCCGGAAAGCTCTGAGGACGGACTATTAGCGTTGACCGCTCCGAACCGCGCCTCAACTACGCTGTTCGTTAACGATGTTTGGGGTCCGTTAACTGTTATACTTAACGGACAATTCTTAACGTTCCTCTTGATAATCTTCCTAGGAGTTCATCTAGGTCATAAGCTACTAGCGGCCGCGGAAAGGTTGTCCCTAAGGGCTGGGGACTGGTGGTTCTTCGTTTTGCTACATATTGACGTGTTACTTGGCTTCTTCGCTACTGCACACATACCTAATAACGTCTATTGGTACGATAACCTGCTTGGGGCGCACATACTGGTCGCTGAGATAATAATAGCGACGTTGCCCTTCACGAGGGGGTTCCACATGTTCGAGTTCTACTTCGGTAAGCTAAGGGAATGGTACTTCATGGTGTATAGGAGGGGTGAGAAGTGAATGGCTGTAGCTGAACAAACGACGGTCGACTTAGAGGCTCTGAAGAGAGCCATAGACGAGGTATTCTACTCCCAGATAGACTCCACCATACTGTACTACCTACAGGCCTGCGTGAACTGCAAAGCCTGCGAAGCCGCGTGTCCGTTCACGCCCACTTCCTTGAAGTACTCGCCGGTAAACAAGGCGGAAATAGCGAGACAGCTGTATAGGCCTAGGTTCACGATCTGGGGCAAAACCGTCGGAAGGGTGATCGGAGGAAGCAAGAAGTACCTCACCTTGGAAGAAGCCGAAGTTATGAACGATTACGTATGGCACTGCACCAACTGCGGGGCCTGTATGTTCGTCTGTCCCATGGCTATCGACAGCGGCGCGCTGATAGACCTACTGAGGCAGGTCTCGTTCAAAGCGGGGTTGACTCCGAAGATATACGCTGACATAGTACAATTAGAGGTTTCAGGCAAATATTGGGACGTTCCGCTGTTCAGAGAGGCGTGGAGCAACCTGATATCGAAGATGAAGGAGGCGATAGGGAAGGACGTTCCGCTGGACAAGAAGAACTCAGAGGTGCTGTTTTACGCTAGCATTTACGAAGCTATGGTATACCCTAGCGTGTTGATCAAGACCGCGAAGATATTGGACATGTTGGGCAAGGATTGGACATTCATGTCCAAACCCTTGGGCATAAGACCGCCAGCGGGGTTAGTGATAGGGGATAAGGAAGGAGCGTTGACCGTAATGAAGAGGGTTTACGAGTATTTCACGGAAATGTCTCCGAAGTACGTCATGCTTACCGCGGGAGGGTTCGAGTACACGGCCCTGAGGTACACCATGCATGAGGTCCTTAAGGTGAGACCGAAGTACGAGGTGGTTCACGTTACGGAACTGCTCGCGAAGTGGTACGAGGAGAAGCAGTTCGAGATAGAGCCTGTAGACGAGGTGATAACTTGGCACGACCCATGTCAGTTGGGAAGGAGATCAGGAGTGTTCGAAGCTCCCAGAGTTTTAATGAGAGCTTTATCGAAGAAGTTCAGGGAGTTACCGAGCCACGGCGTCAACAGCTTCTGCTGTAGCAGAGGCGGAGGAGGTTGCGGAGTGCCTACAATGACCGAGAATTTGGCTAAGGCTTTAGGCATGCCGATAAGCGAGAAGGACAAGAAGTTCCTGGACTCGACTCTAGTGCCGTTAATTAACGCGGGTAAGATCAAGGTGGACGAAATAAATAAGGTGAAAGCCTCGCAAGTGCTAACCGGTTGTCCCGTCTGCATAGAGAGCATAGGATTCGCCGTAGACTACTACCACGCCAACGCTAAGGTCAACCATATTATAGAACTACTAGCAGATAGAATTAGGGTGAGTAAGAAATGACATCACGTTTTTTCTTTCTTATATCCCGTAACCCCCGTAAATGAGGTGAGTTCCCGTGTCTAACCCGATAACCATGAAAATAGATCCGATCACGAGGGTCGCAGGACATCTGGGCTTAACCGCAACCGTAGATCCCAACACAGGCCGAGTCGTGAACAATCAAGCGTACACATACGTGACGATGTTCAGAGGGTTCGAGGTGTTCCTAAGAGGAAGACAACCGCCTGATGCCGTTCACATAACCTCGAGAAGCTGCGGAGTCTGCGGCGCGGCACACGCCAACGGATCGGTTAGAGCGAACGACATGGCCTTAGGTGCAGTGCCTCACCCGCTAGGTCACGCTCTGAGGAACTTAGCTTACGCCATGACGGACATGATTTACGACCACTCCATCATCTTGAACGTGCTGGAAGGGCCGGACTTCTCCGCTGAGGTGATGCAGAAGTACTACCCGTCCTGCTGGCAGGCAGCGCAACAGGCGCAGGCAGAATACTCGGACGTTCACGGATTCACAACAATAGCGGATATAATGACCGCGCTGAACCCGTTCACCGGTTGGTTGTGGCAGAAGGCCGTAAAGTATCAGATAATAGCTAGAGAGGCGGGAGTTCTGATCTACGGAAGGCACTCCCATCCGCCGATGTTGATTCCGGGCGGAATCGGAACGGACCTGTCGGTGGGCGAGTCGCTATTCGTGCAGTACATGTACAGGCTGACCAAACTGACGGCGTGGACTAAGGTAGTTATAGCGGCGTGGATGGACCTGGCGAACTTCTTGATAAACAACTGCGGCTACGAGAATCAAGGGCTAACTTACGCTAAGCCGACGTATATAAGCGGTTACGGTTTCGAAAGCCCGGTACTCTACAGCAATTTAGGAGACAATTACCAAGACATATACAAGAACTACGACAGTTTGGCGAACACAGCCGACGAAGGGCCTCAAACCGTGTTCAGGGCCACGATAGTTAGGAACGGGGAGTTGATAAGCAAGAGCTTCATAGACCTCAACGTGGCCCAGCTGGAGTTCGTCAACTCCTCGTTCTATCACGATTGGGCTAAGGTGACCCAGCCGTTCACGGAGACGGATCCCATAGGGAACACGTTGGCCTGGGGACTTCAGAACTCCGACGGGATCAACTTATACATGTACCATCCGTGGAACAAGACCACGATACCCAATCCCGTTGCCCCGAACTTCATGGACAAGTACAGCTGGGACGCTGAGCCGAGACTCGTGTGGAAGGACGGCACCATGTGGGCTTACGAGACGGGACCTTGGGCGAGACTACACGCTGTAGCGCATTTCCATCCGAATAGTCCGATCGTGAAGAACGGCGAGATATACATAGAGCTACCTACGATAGCCGAGCTGCCTTCCGACTTGCCTAGCGGCGCGGGACCCGCCTGGACCGTGGAGTGGCTGCCGCCGGACGAGTCCACCACGTTGGCCAGGATCCTCGGTAGGGCTGTGGACATGGCCGCCGCGATATTCACCGCTTGGGACAACCTGGAGTACGCCCTGGAAACCTACATGAAGAACCAGTCCAATCCTCAGACTTCTAGGCCGTGGAAGCAGCCGTCGTTCTCCTTAGGCGTCGGTCAGTACGAAGTGCCCAGAGGTACGGTGAGGCATTGGATGGTGGTTAAGGACTACACCATAGCCAACTATCAGTACCACGCTCCGACTACGGCCAACGTCAGCCCGAGGGACAACAACTGCAACGGCCCCTGGTGCGTTGACGGGCAGGCGATAGGAGCCTTCGAGATGTCGGTGATAAACACGCAGATAATGGAGGAGGTCCCGCCGGATCAGTGGGTAGGGTACGACTTCCTCAGGGCGATAAGGAGCTTCGACCCGTGTCTGGTGTGCGCCGCTCACTTCGAGATCAAAGGGAAGAACAGGAAGCTAGAACATATAATAACTCCAGTGTGCAACACTTGACGGCTGAAATGCATACTAAACAGAAAATAATTATAAAAAAAGACGAGATCCCGCCGATGTCAATGGTAGAATACTACTTCCCCGCCCAGAAGCCCTGGGAGAGGAACCCCGTGCTGGTCGTGAATTACAAGGGATCCTTTTTCGCGATTGAGGCCTTCTGTTCCCACGCGGGCCTGTCCTTAGAGGAGGGGTTCCTCACCGAAGACGGTAGGGTGGTGTGCCCGTGGCACGGCAGCGTTTTCGATGTGAGGACCGGGAAGGTGGTGGACGGGCCCGCTGAGAGGGACTTGAGGACTTATCGCGTGGAAGTGAAGGGGGACGAGGTGATAGTTTACGAGTGAGATAAGCGCCTCAGGATTCACGGGGTACTTCACGATCAGGCTCAACAACGAACCCGATTTGTACGCCGTTGCGGGTAGGTTAGCCGGGCTGGGATACTCGGTCTGCCAGATAAGGTTGAGCGGCGCCACAGGATACGTTATAATACCTCTAGAGGACGGCAGCTTCGCCAAGAAGAACTTCGCCGACATATACTATCAGCCGAGGGCTTTCACCGTCGTGTCTCACGATTTCGGGAACTTTCAGCTGTCAGCGGGGGAGTTAGTAAGGGCCTTGAGGGAGAGCGGAAACGTGGGAGTCGATTACGCTGAATTGAACGTCAATTACGAGAGGAACTTCGACCTGGACCTGCCGAAGATCGAGGACTGGGACGTCAGGGGCCTCAGCGTATCCAGAGGTAAGGTTCACGACAGGAACTACACCCTGATCAGCTTCACGAGGATCAACGACGCGAACCCGAGGTTTCTGATATCGGCTTACTACAGGGGCAGTTATGAGGAGATCTCGAAGACGATACAGTCTTTAAGGGCTGAAATGGAGAGCATAAACTCATTCATAATGAGAACGTTTAAAGAGGGAAAAACGCCGATTAAGTGGTGAAAAATGGAGTTACCTAAACTAATTGACGCGTTGTTCAGGGAGAACGGCGCCCTCGCCAGGTCCATTACGGAACAGATTCACAGGCTAGCTCCGATAGTCTCCAAGAAATTAGAAAGAGAGAGAATTAAGATAATGAACTTCTGCGGGTCGCACGAGTGGGTGACAACCCATTACGGGTTGAGGGCCCTCATGCCGGAGTCAATAGAGCTGATACCGGGACCAGGGTGCCCGGTCTGCGTCACTCCGTCCAGCGACGTCGAGAACGTCATAAAGTTGGCCATGGAGGGCTACACGGTTTACACGTTCGGCGACGTCTTCAAGCTACCCACAGTTAGACATTACAAGCAAGACGAGGTGGGCAGTTTGGCCGCCGCCAGAGCTCTGGGCGCTGACGTAAGGATAGTTTACAGCTTCATCGACGCGGTGGAGGACGCTAAGAAGACCGGGAAACCCTCGGTGTTCTTCGGCATCGGGTTCGAAACCACCGCCCCCAGTTACGCGGTGCTGTTCGAGAAGGGGAAAGTCCCCGAGAACCTGCTCTTCTATTCCTCGTTGAAGCTCACGGCGCCCGCGGCCGAGTTCGCAGTTAGGTTGCACAAGAGCAAGGGCTTGGTACCCGTCTCCGGGGTCATCGGTCCCGGTCACGTTTCCAGCATAATCGGCGCCGTCAGCTGGGACTTCTTCCCCAAGGAGTACGGAATACCGGCAGTGGTCGTCGGCTTCGAACCGATAGACGTCCTGGCGGGAGTCCTGAAGATCCTCCAGGACCTGTACACGGGAGACATAACTTACACTAACCTGGAGTACAGAAGGGTGGTGAAGCACAGAGGGAACGAGTTCGCGCAGGCCGAGATAAACAAGGTCTTCAAGCCGGTTGATGCAATATGGAGAGGCATAGGTACCATACCGAAGAGCGGCCTGGACTTGAGGGAGGAGTACTCCGCGTATAACGCGAGGGAACAGTTGGGGATAAAGGAGAGGCCGTGGGACTACGACTTGCCCCCTGGGTGCAGGTGCAACGAGGTGACCTTAGGCATAGCCTACCCCACCGACTGTCCTCTGTTCATGAAGGCCTGCACTCCCGCGAGGCCCTGGGGACCGTGTATGGTCTCAATGGAGGGGGCGTGCGCGGTTTGGGCCAGGTTCGGCTCCACCGAAAGGATAACTAGGATCGTCTCGGAGGTGAAGTGAGGTGTGCTGGGCAGTTCCTGCAAAGGTAGTGGCTATCGTTTCCGACGTGGTGGCTGAGGTGGACTTGGGCGGAGGGACCATAAAGAGGGTCGCGATAGGGGTGGACAACGTTAAACCTGGAGATTACGTGATGGTTCACGCCGGAGTCATAATAGAGAAGCTAACTAAGGAAGGAGTTATAGAAAATCTGAAGTTCATAGCGGAAGAAATCCGGAGAACGGAGGAGATCATGGGCAAGTCCGAGGAGGAGGCGAGGAGGGCCGCCGACGAGTTCTTCAGGGAAGCGTTGAAGATCCTGGAGGGCTGACGAGTTATGTCTTACAACAAAATACAGATCTCCCACGGCAACGGAGGTAAGGAGACTCAGCAACTGCTGCAGAGGCTCATCTTCTCCAGGCTCCCTTCAGAGCTGAAGAGGGTTGAGGGAGGGGTGGGGATAGACCGCCCTGACGACGGGGCGGTCCTCCAGGACAACCTGGTGGTAGCCACCGACTCCCACACCGTGAACCCCTACTTCTTCCCGGGAGGGGACATAGGCTACCTCGCCGTCTCGGGCACGCTGAACGACGTGATAATGATGGGGGCGAGGCCCATAGCGATGCTTGACTCCATAGTGGTCTCCGAGGGCTTCCCGATCGACGACCTCGAGAGGATCACGGGGTCGATGATAGAGCTTCTGAAGAAGCACAACGTCCCTCTGGTGGGCGGGGACTTCAAGGTGATCGAGGAGACCGCCATGAGGAACTCCATAATAATAAACACTGTCGGCCTGGGGGTTGTCGAGACGGGAAGCCCCATTGTAGATGCTGTTAAGCCCGGGGACAGGATAATCGTCACGGGACCCGTGGGGGTTCACGGCGCGGTGATCGCGGCGATGCAGTACAACATATCCACGAACCTGAAGAGCGACGTGAGGCCCCTGTTCGAGCTGCTCGAGGTCTTCAGCAAGTTCAGGGGTCACATCCACGCCGCGAGGGACCCCACGAGGGGAGGGCTAGCTGCCACTCTGAACGAGTGGGCGGGGCTGACGGGTAACGTGATAGTGATAGAGGAGGCCAAAATCCCCGTGCTGGAGGAGGTCAAGGCCATAACCGAGATCACCGGGCTGGACCCGCTGACCCTGGCCAGCGAGGGAGTCGCGGCGCTCGCGGTGGACGGCGAGGTCGAGGAAGAGGTGATGGAGACCCTGAGGGGCTTGGGGTTCGAGCCGGCCAGCATCGGGTACGTCGTTGAACCGAAAAGCGAGAGGGGGATCGTAGTCGTGAGGACCGCCGTGGGGGGAGCCAAGATACTGGAGATGCCCACCGGAGACATAGTGCCCAGGATATGCTAGTGGTGCGATATGAGCGAGATTATAAGGATCGTCCAGGAGCTTTTGGCCCTCAAGGATGCTATCAAAGAGGAGATCACGAGGCCCATAAGGCGGGAGCTGCTCTCGACGATCTACGAGATAAGGACAACCCCCGAGCAAATTAACTTGGACGAGATGCTCAAGGAATACGAGGCGAAGGACCTCCTGGACCTGATAAGGAAGATACGGGCCGGTAAGAGATGAAGCTTGTAGTGGGCTTCATCCCCTTTTCAGCTACTCCCGACGGGTTGGTCATAGACAGGGTCTACGAGATGTGGAAGGACAGGGACTTCGTCCTCGACCTGGGCATGGACCCCATAGCGGCAGCCGAGGAGGTGAGGAGGTTGTCACCTGAGAAAGTTCTGCTGGTGGGGAGCAGCAGGTACGCCCCGGAGGGAATAACAGAGAAGGAGATAGTCCTCGAGACCAGGGACAGGTGGGAAATGCTGGAACTGTTGAGGCCCGGCCTGGACGGGAGGTACTACCTGGAGGACGTGGCCTACGGCCTCCTGATCTTCTCTGTGGTGGACAGGGTGTACGCCCTGTACTTCAGGGGGGACTACAGCGAGGAGAACGTGGCCAAGCTCAACGCCAAGGTGGAGGAGAAGGTCAATTGGCTGTTAAGATCATAGGCCTGGGCAACAGGCTTTACGGTGACGACGCGGTAGGCTCGCTGACGGCCGCCTGCATGGAGGAGCTCGGCTTACCTGCTTTTGACGCTGGGGCTAACGGCTTCCAGGCCCTTTCGGCGATAGAGGAGGGGGACGTGGTGTTCTTCATAGACGTTATGCTAATGGAGGAGGAAGAGGGGATATTCAGGGTCGACTTGGACAGGGCGGACCTCGTGGAGATAACCGACCCGCACAGGTTGACACCTTTACAGGTGCTGTCCCTGTCCGCCAGGTCTAAGGCCAGGCCAAAGGAGGCGTACATCGTCGGAGTGAGGCCGGAAAGGTTGGACTGGCCCGGGATAAGCGAAACCGCCATAAGGAGACTGGAAAAAGTCTTGCGAAAGTTCAAGAGGTTCGTTTCCACTTACGGGATCGAGGTGGACGTGGATAGAGTTTTGGAATGCGTCAGGAGGAAGAGCAATGAGCCTTGGTGACGGGTGAGGACTCTTATTCCGACTTCCCTCCCCGTCCTGGAAGTGCATGGCTTTTCGCCCCCTTAAACCATAATCATTGTTAAGGGAAATCCGCCTGGCGCAACTGTTGAGGAAGTAGCGATACTAGCTCCTGAAAGCGCAGTATAGAAGGAATCGGGGAGTTTAAAGACGATAATCGAGTGGCCGTTAGAGCTTTAACGAAAGTATTTCACAAGCGTAACGTTATGTATTACATAATGTATTACATTAACGATATTCTCTTCACCCCATAGAACGTGTAGAATACCCAGAAAGATTTTAAAATATGCCTCCACAGAACTAAAGTCTGGGACGGGGTAATGCTGAACCGGTCAACAGCTGACGCGTGATGGACGACTGAGCCCTAAACCTTGCCCCCCGCCCCCCATGTTGTTCTACCTCTTTAAACGCTATAAACTTATCAGCTCTTGGAATGAGGAGCGTCGCTTCTCCCCAGATCCCGTCTCGAAAAGGGAACAGTTTTTATTGTCACCGTAACTATTACATCTCATGCAGGAACCTTACAAGGGCTTATTAGAAAAGCTTACCAAGCTCCTTCAGGAGGAGTTTCAAGACAGGCTCGTTTCCGTAGTGCTTTACGGCAGTGTTGCGAGGGGGGACAACAGGAAGGACAGCGATATAGATTTACTGCTTGTCATAAAGGATTTGCCTAAAACTATAACCGAAAGGGTGATCCTCTTCGATAAGGTTGAAAGGAAGCTCGACGACGACATCATGAGGCTCATGGACGAGGGATATTACGTGACCTTCTCTCCTGTTCTCAAAACTCCCGAGGAGGCTGTGAGGTTCTCTCCCATTTACAGAAAATGGGGGTTAAGGGGGCGGAAAGCCTCACCCTTCCAGGGCGGGGATGGATAGCACCCTTATATTTCAAATACTTCTTTTTCAAAATTTCTTTCAATGGCTAGGAGGGTTAAGGCGAT
>Ga0326758_100081_pt1 | contig 35385 bp, 34 predicted proteins | sample GCRJH_S_FD_207221 | JGI IMG/M metagenome (GOLD analysis project Ga0326758, IMG submission 207221) | Hot spring sediment microbial communities from Geyser Creek Basin, Yellowstone National Park, WY, United States - GCR.JH_S | ecosystem: Environmental > Aquatic > Thermal springs > Near-boiling... | reverse complement strand
TATTATACACGTATAATAGTGTTAATCATGAAGTCCGTAATTTCGTTCATAAGCTCCATACTTCAATTAGACAAGGATTGGGTAACAAGAATAACAATGGCAATGATAGTGCTAAGCATAATATGGGGTGCATTAGGTATAATAGACGCCTTGATGGTAAGGATTCAGGAGGCTTCATGGGGTTTAATGCAAACCCTTCCTTTAACTGCACAAGAGTATTATGCCTCCATAACCCTTCATGGCATGAGGGACTTATTCGGTTTCGCACAGCAATTAGAGTTTGCTATATTTATTTACTTCACGTTTAAGATGCTAAGGATAGAACCTAGGAGTAAATGGTTTTTCAACGTCTCATTCATCCTATTTAACATTGCCTTCATGCTATTAGAGGGCCCAATACTACTAGTCACTCAGCAAGGGTTTGATAACTATTTCCCCGCAGAGGGTTGGTATTACCTTTCACCGCTGGGTTTACCTAGCTATTCACTTTACGTTGTCTCACCTCTATGGTTTTATGGTTGGACGTTGATAGACATTGCTACTTATATGCAAACTATATGGATAATTTATCATTATTACTTAGCCTCAAAGTCCTCAAAGGAAAAATTACCTATATTTCTGGTATTCGTTTTAATGGACGTGATACTATACGCGATAGGGTACTCTGGCGAGACTGTAGCCAATATATGGGATATATTCGCCTTTTACGGATTAACCGGGATAAACGTTATTGCTAACCAAATAGCCTTCGGAATATTATGGCACGCCGTAGTTTACATGGCGTGGATCCCTGCGGTTGGGGCTATGTACTTGCTAATTCCGATGATCGCTAATAAACCGCTTTACAGTGATAGAATGGGTAGGGTTGCAGCTGCATTGTATTTAATATTCTCTAATAATGTACCTATTCATCACCTCTATATGGTTGACCTACCGGTCGCAATAAAAGTATTAACGGAGATTTTAACATACGGGGTAGTCTTACCGTCTCTAATGACATTCTTTAATTTATGGGCTACTGCTAAGAGTGCCGATGTGAAGTGGAATATATTAACAGCGTTTACTTTACTTTCCTTTGCCGGGTCGATATTTTCCGGGGTCACCGGGATATCTAATGCTACTATTACCTTTGATGCTATAATCCATGAGACAATGTGGGTTGTAGGACACTTCCACGGGTTTATACTACTTTCTATAGTTCCCTCCGGATTTGCAGTGCTCTATATAATGATTCCGATGATGACTGGTAGGAGTTGGTATTCAAGTAAGCTGATGTGGGCCCACTTTTACGGTTACTTAGTAGGTGCACTAATGGTAGTTTTAGGTTTCGATGAGTTAGGATTAACCGGGCTCATAAGGAGAGCTGAAACTTATCCTCTATCGCAGACTTTTGTCACTGGAGAATTAATGGCGTCTGTAGGAGCTGTAATAGCTGACGTTGCAACTGTCTTATGGTTAGTTAACTTGGTTTTAACACTAGTTAAGGGGAGTGTTGTTAATGTTGACAGTATCACAGCTTCTGCTAACCTTGTCATGCAGACTTCTACTATTTCATTTAATAAGCTGGAAAAGAGATTTATTAAGTGAGTGAAGAAGTGCCGCGGAACTGAAAAGTGATGAGGGCTTTTTAGCTGATGAGTGATTTTTTATTTTTTTATTAATTATTTTAAACTATGAGTAATGAAAACGAGTACTTTATAAGAGACGGTAACAAGATTGTAGTGATAACAGGTTTTTACACGGCTAATTTTAGTGATAATAGAGTGTGGGGTAAGATAGAGCTTCAGGGATTAAAAGTGGAGTTTGAGGGGGTAACAGATAGAGTTCCTAATGATATTAATGAGGCTAATGAGATAATTAAGTCCTTATTCCTCCAACCGCCTAAACAAGTTAGAAATGGTGCTATTGTAGAGGCTGAAAATGATAGAGTTAAGATAAAGGCTTGGGGAATTATAGTTAAAGACGTTAACGCTTTATTTAATAGGCTTTCCGAAATTAAGGTAACACCAGTAGATATAACTAAGCTCTCTTTATATTATGATTTACCTCCTAAAAAAGTAAAGAAAATACTCAAAGAAAACCCATTAAGTTTATCACAAATAGCGTATGCTGATTTCCTTTCAAGGTTTGGGAATAAATTACCTAGAGTTGAGGATGTGAAAGAATTTAAGATAATTTTAGACATCAGCCAAGAATTCGGAGAGGCTAGACTTATCTATAACGGGAAACAGTTATATAAGGTAAAGGTAAGTTATTCAACTTTGGCCCATTACTTACAGTTATCCCCAAAGGAATTGCTAGAGGAAATGTTCAGCTCCCTTGAGGGAATAGTCAACCTTTTGGGAAAGGCTTCTAACGGTACACTACCCGGAGTAGTCGAACTGAAGGAGGAGGGAGAAGAAATTGTAATAAGGAGCGAAAATGAAGAAGCTACTTTACCCGTTTCGGTTGACAAATTAAAAGAGTATTTGAAAAATTTGAGAGAAAAAGTTTATAGCAATAATTGAGTACGATAAAATAAAGGATAGTGATTAATATGATTAGCATAAGAAGCCTTCACCAAAAGATATGGCAGATGCTAGATGATGTAAGCTTAGAATCTCATGAGATAAGGGGATATTTAAAAGGCTTTGAAGTGATTCAGAAATATACTAGGAATAACAACATTGAAACCGAAGAAATATCAATAAGGAAAAAAGATTATGGTATAAGCATTTATATGGACTCAAGAGGGATTTATTCAGCGACTATACTGAAGGATGGCAAAATGGAAGCGAAGGAAGTAAGCCAAAAAGAGATAGAAAAAATAATAGATGATTTTATTAAATCTATCGTAGACTCCTCGTCTTAGATTTTCTTACAATTACCTTCGCTGCAGTCGTAGATGTCCTTAAAACCTAGCTTATCTCTAGCTATTTCAATATCAGTAGCCACATCAGAAATTGAAACAGATTGTAATATGTAGGCACCTATTTTATCTGTCGGTCTATCAGTCACTTTGTAGAAATAAACTTCTGTTTTCTTCTCGGGCCATTTAAGCTTTTTAACATCGATTAATTCAGTTTTAACGTTTCTAGTAATCTGCTTTAATAACTCCTCATTTATTTTAGCATTTATTCTTTCCAGTTCATCTAAGGTGTCAAATTTCTCCTTTGTGAACGGTTCTACCAAATTCCTCATTATATTATCACTTACTTTCTCACCTTTTTTCACAACATTATACACTAATTTCATTGCGGCACAGTCTGAGTGTGGGAGGTAGATTATCTCATCTGGGTTTAACTCCTTTATCCTATCTAAAAACTCCCTAACATTAGCGCCAGCATTTCTGAAGATAACAGTATCTTTATCTGCCCTCCTCATTATCTCTTCGGTTAACCTATAATCCATACACGATACTATTACTTTTACCATGATGTATATTGTTAAGGTAGAGAAGAAAAATGTGTTTATAATAAATTACTTCTATTGATAAATAAAACCATTAAAAGGTAAGTAAAATGATAATTGTTATTTTGATAGCAATTGCGAAATTTGTTCACTCGTCAACCTTTTTAAAGGATCTGGATTCGTACTTAAAGTAATTACAGTAACTAACTCTTGAGGAATATTAAGGGGAAGTGTCGGTTTCCAGCTCGCTAATAGGGCCTTAGCTTGGTTAAGGGTATTTAACGCCTCTCTTATTTTACCACTAATATAATAGTCTGCAGCCTGGTTTATGTACTGAGTTATTGGACTCTCGTTAAGGGTAAGTAAGTAATAGGTTGTCATTCCTAGAGCGAATATATCCATATAAGGATAAGCACCCTTTCCTAGAATAACGTTCTCAACTTGTTCTGGAGCACAATAAGCTGGAGTCACTTGATTGTACTTTTGTCCCACCCTTACTGCAGATCCCAGGTCTCCAACTTTCACTACGCCCGTGGTATTAATTTTTCTTAAAACCTCGTTCACATCCATACTCAGCTTTGTAGAAAAGAAAATGTTCTGAGGCTTGATATCTAAGTGCACATAACCGTTCTTATGAAGAAAATCTAAGGCTAAGGCTACTTCTTTAATTATGGCTTTTACTATTAGTGGCCAATAGGGCGACTTAACTAATTCAGTTCTTACCAAATCGGCCGCAGTTCCCCCTTCCATGTACTCCATTATTATTGCGGGCGGGTACTTATAATAGGTCTCACCATCTCCCTTAAGAACTCTCGTGATGTTATTACGGTCTACGTAAATTCCATCTATCCTCACGAACCTCGGGTTTGTAGATAAGTTTTTCAAGTTCTCTGATTCTTTAAACAGCTCATCAAAAGTTGTGTTGGTTAATGAAATCGTTTGCCTCCCGGTAGGCTTGATTGATAAAATTTTGATCGCAAAAGGAACACCGTCTTTTTCAGCCTTAAGAACGTATCCGTTACCCCCCATACCTAACACAGACAAGACTTTATAACCATAAATCTCACTACCTAGCCAGATCTTAGGATCCCAACTGTCAACACTGGGAAAATTAACGGGCTTCGAAGGGACTATAACGCTCCTAAATTCTACTCTTACGCTCCCCCCTCTAACAACAACTCCACCACTTAAGTTCGGTTTAAATACAACATCTCCTACCCTAATATCGCTTATTTCCCATGTCGCACTCTTTGTGGTTAATAGGGGTATTATAATTGGTGAAACACTATCGTTAGCTGAATACTCCGCCCCATTAACTTTGACTTTCCAGGGTAAATTAGAGGGTAAACCGCTTGCAATAAAGGTTACGATACAATGGGGGAAACTATTTATTGGAAATGTGGGTTGGAAAGTAAAACTTATTACTTCTCTTTTACCTTCCTTTAAAGACCCGACGGTCTTATTAGGCACTAAATAACCACCGGGAACCGGAATTGGACATAGTTTATAATCTACCTTCTTTTTCTTTAACAAGAGCTTGTCACTGTTTACCCTAACTAAATCCCCGTCTAGCTCTATAAACCATTCCGTACCTTTAGATATACCTTTCTCGACAATCAAAATCGGATAGCCTTTCCCAGAAGCTGAAATTAGGTTAGCGAAAGCTAGAGTGGAAAATACCGAAATTAAAAGGATTTCCCCTAGCCCCTTGTGTGAGAGGTAGGAGTATAAGATAAACCCTAGGATGATCTCAACGGGCTCCCATACCCAAGCTATTATTAAGCCCGGTAAACCGAGTAGAAGGGCTAATAGCACCGGGTAAGGAAATATGGTGAGATGGGAAACGTTTAAAGCAGTGAAATAGAGGGAGGAAAACAACAAGAGGACAAGGCTTAGAGGTGTGAGATACCTATTAAAAGATGCTATAAGTGATGTTGCCGAAGAGATTAGAAATAGTAAAAAGAATTCACTGTTTATCAAATCAACGAGATATAAAATTGGCAAAACTAAGAATGATAGAATAGAACTGATAAGTAAATTCTTATTAATATATAGAGCCATACACTACTTTCTAAACTAAAGGATTTAAATTTATTGAATTATTGTACCAGACGATGAGGGTTAAATACCTTGTTTTAAAGCTTCGTCCCAGAACGCAATCTCATAATTAACGCTTCTATTAAAAATCTCTAACGCCTCATCAAAATCAACATTAACTTTTTCCAAGGACGAAACTATTGCATCAACCCTCTTCTTATACTCATTTGAGGCATAAAAGGAGACCCATGCTTTATACAATTCGTCTTTGACTTTCCCCTCAATTCTCTTTGAAGCCTCATAATAACCTACCATACACGGAGTCCACGCAATTAAGAATTTCTCCCAACTTCTTTCAGCCCAATAGTTCAAGTGCCTAGTATATGCGTAATTTACATCGTTCATCTTACTCTTCATAATCTCCTCCTTAGTTATTCCTAAACTCTTGTAAAGGTATTGATTTGTCTCTAATCCCTTATCCCTTGTAAGAAGTATTTGGGTTAAAATGTTAATCGCGTCCTCAAGCGGTGCTAACGCTGAAGCCCTAAATAAAGCCCTTAACATCTCTTCAACATACTTAGCGTCTTGTATAAGGTAGTATCTGAAAACGCTACGTGATAAGGAGTTTTCCGCCATCATTTGTAAAAATTTATGGTTTATATACTCCTCCCAATTTGAATTCCTTTTTAATTCTTCTAGCATAAAATAGAATTTAAGACACAAGATAAAAGTTTTTAGTGAAACTGCTGAATGAAATTTATGGGATTCTGGAGACCCCTAAACCTATTCCTATTGCTTTTCACCCTGGAAGTAATTCTGTTCCTAGCCTTCTCCTCAATCTACAACCCTTCATTGTCAGCATCTGAAGGGTTCACAGTAGAGTATAATCCATTAGTTTATAAACCGTATTTTCAAGTACTTATCGGGATTTTCCTACACAATCTTGCAATAGCCACCATAGACTTTGTACCGATACTCGGTGCAATATTCATGGTATATAGTATATCTAACACGGGGCTAGTACTTTCAGTAATAGGCTCACTTACTCATACACCCGGAATTAACTTAGCCTTATACCTCTTTACATTACCCCACTCATGGTTAGAGTTACCATCATATGCGGTAGCGTCTGCTAGCGGTATATATTTCGTAATTGAGGCTGCTAATTCTACTCTCAGAAAAGCGATGGTAAGACTACTTTACATGTATTTAATGGTAGCAACAGAACTTTTCGTAGCAGCGAGTGTTGAAGCCGGAGAGATAGTAGATAAACCATATGGCTACTTGCCGTACCTTTACTGGATCCCAGCGGCCTTTGCTTTCTATTTCCTTATAGAATTTTATAAGTACTTCCAAAAACTAGCGGATAGTAGCTAAAAGTGCGGCTATCATTACTGAGCCAATACCTAAGATAAGGGCTACATACGGAAAGGGTGGTTTTTCCCTAGGTAAAGGTTGATAAGGCAATGTATAAGGTGCTACTGACTGTAAATAAAACCCACACCTAGCACAATACACTGCGTCATCCTTATTTATATAACCACATCTAGGGCAAACTTTTGGCATATTTAAAATTCGAATTTCGCAATAAAAAACCCTTCTGTACCGTGAACATTAGGGTAAAACCTAACGACCCTCATCCACACCTTACTCTTTTTATAACCGTAATTAGTCTCACTTAAGTAAATCGGTACTAGCCACTTCTCATATTTTTCTACAAGGTACTCCCCCTCTTCGGGGAATAAAGAACATGTGGAGAAAACAGTAGGTTTACCTAACTTCTTAGTCTCCTCTAATATCTCACGTTGAATTCTTACAAGCCTTAATAAGTCCCTTTTAGTTAATCTCAAGAATAGGGACGGATCTGAAGTAATTGTACCACTGTTACTGCAAGGAGCATCGATCAAGACTTTATCCACATTCTTAACCGGTAAATTAGCCCCATCAGCGTTTAACAAGTCAACGTTTTCTACCCCTAGCCTTTTCATTAATTCTCTCTGTAATTTTAACCTCTTCCATGAGACGTCTAAGGCTATGACATAAGAGGAGTTGTTCGTCAACTGCTGAATTAACGAAGTCTTCATTCCCGGTGCACTACCAACTTCTAAAATCCTCTCATTCGGTTTAGGGTTTAAGAAAATTACGGGGTAAATACTGGCCTTATCTTGGATTACTATTTCCCCTTTCTTAAACTCCTCCAAATCTGAAATCCTAACTGAACTCTTGACAACGCGGAAGAGAAAAGGAAATGAGTCATTAACTAACTCTACTCCTTTCCTCTCTAACTTGCTCACAACCTCCTCAATATCGGCTTTTAGAGTATTCACCCTTATCCACTGTTGTTTTAATGTTAATGGTGTTAAGTCCTCGAGTCCGGTAACTGCCTTTAACCTCTCCTCAGCCCACAGTGGTGGTTTAAAGGGTAAATCCTCTCTTTCAGCAATCTTCACAAGTTCTTCCACACTCCTCTCTGGGTAGACGAAAGACGCGTAATAAAAACCTTTAACTACTTTTAAGAACTCTTGAAATAATTCCTTTCTGTCTCCCTTACACTTCAGCTTTTTAAACGCTAAGTCAAAAGCCCTTTCTGGTGAGGTCTTCTTAGCTATGATAATCTTAATAGCCAATGCAAAAAGTTTCTCCTTCATCTCAGATCTTTAGCCACATAGGGGTATAAATTATAATACCCTTTCTTTCTATAATATTCCCTAGCACCAATACCAGAAAGGACTAAAATCCTTTTGGCATCAAATTCCTCAACTGAAATCCTCTCAGCCTCTTCTAAAAGCCTCGAACCGTAACCCTTATGTTGAAAGGAGAAGTCATCCCACAAACCTACCGGGGTTTCTGGGCCATATATGTGCAATTCCCTAACGATTGTGGTCTTTGAGTTAATCTCTTTTCTATGGGCAAGTTCTGAAGGGTATCTAAGCCTTAAATAACCTATTAGAGTCCCGTCATCGTATTCATAAGAGAGGAAAAACTCAACCCCTCTACTCGCTTCGTATTCAATCTTCTTTAACTTAGGTTCTCCCTCTGGAAGTTTACCCGTATGTAGCCATCTAATCCCGACTTCTCTACTCCTAATTTCCTTAATTTCAATACCCTTCTCTTTAGCCCTCTTTTCAACTAGTTCCCTTAAGTTACCCTTCTTATTACCGTCAAGTATTATATTTGCCGGTATGTCTCTTTGAACCCTCATCACCCTTACCCATGGTGGGATATACCTATACATTTCTGATATTAATTCAATTAAGGTCTCAGTATCATAAGGCCTATATAAGCCCCTCTTCCATAATTCAGCAAGCGGTGCAGTCTCTACAACTAGGGTGGGATAAATTTTCAACATATCTGGCATGAAGTCTGGGTCTGAGAAAAGCCTCTTAAACCCCTCTAAGTCCTTGTCTGGGTCAGAACCCGGTAAGCCTGACATGATGTGGTAAACTACTTTGAAACCAGCGTCCTTCAAAATTCTAGTTGACTCTATACTGTCCTTAACCGTATGCCCCCTATTGCTCTTCTTTAGAAGATCATCATAAACCGTCTGCACTCCTAACTCTACTTTAGTAACTCCTAACCTTAGCATTTGATCAGCTTGCTCTTCCTTACCCCAATCCGGTTTAGTCTCAACTGTCATCCCCACACATCTTACGTTAGCGGTCTCATTCCTCAGTTGGGCGTCTTCAAGGTATACAAAGCCTCTTTTCTTAGTACTTGGGTATACGTTCATAGCTTCTAATGCTTGTGTCACAAACCACTCTTGGTAATCTATAGGGGTTGCGAGAAAAGTTCCCCCCATTATAATTAATTCCACTTTACTTGGTATATGGCCGTTAGCCTCGTATTGTTTTAACCTAGAATGGACTTGATAAAAGGGATCGTAGTTGTTCTCTATAGCCCTCATCAAAGTAGGCTCATTGCCGTAATAACTTTGAGGAGTATTGTACTCAACACCGCCCGGACAGAAGATACATTTACCGTGAGGGCATCTGTGAGGGTGGGTCATAATGGAGACGATCGTCACTCCCGAAAGCATCCTAACGGGCTTTTTGATCAACATATTTCTCAATTTAAATTTTAACCTAATAACAGTACTCACAAATTTTTAATTCTGAGTATTTACTAATTCATATCATGAAACTCACATGGCGTAGCGTGTTAATCTCTGGGATGGGAGTTTTCACTGACGGCTACAACCTATACTCCTTATCCTTAGTAATTTACTTAATAGCTAACGTTATACAACTCAATAAGATTACTGAAGGTCTACTTGTTGCAAGTTCATATTTCGGGGCCGCAATATCTGCCTTAATTTTCGGTATAGTTTCAGACTTTGAGGGAAGGAAAAGGCTTTATGGCATAGACGTCACCTTAATGACAATAGGTGCTCTACTTCAGGCTTTCTCCTATAATTATGAAGAACTCTTCATATCAAGGTTAATAACCGGTATAGGAATAGGAGCTGATTACGTGCTTTCCCCAGTGATAGTAGCTGAAAATTCTGAAAAAGAGAATAGGGGAAGGGCAATGGTGATAACTTTTGCAGTAATGTGGGGGTTAGGCGCGGTAGTTGCGGCGTTCGTAGACCAAGTCTCTTCACTTTTCTTACCAGTCCAGCTTGTGTGGAGAATAGTACTAGGGCTTGGTGCAATCCCTGCCGCGAGTGTTATAATTGCTAGGAGAAAGTTAACGGAAACCATATTGTTTATCTCGAAGGTAAAGCCAATAAAAGAGGAAATAGACAGCATAAAAGGAGAGGGAATAAGCCTTGTGGTAAACTTAGATAGAGTAAGTTTTAAGCAAAGACTTAAGACATCGACACCCTTCATAATAATAGCATCAATTTTATGGCTACTTTACGATATTTATTCTTCGACCTTTGCAATTTACGGTCCAATCACAATTGCCGAAAACTTAGGACTAACACCTATAACTTTCACTTACGTGGCACAGTTTTTTGCAGGGATCCCCGGACAGTTAATATGCATATCCTTGATAGACAAGTTAGGAAGGAAACCGCTGATAGTAGTTGGTTATATCGGGGTTGCAGTTTGGTTAGCCATGTATTCTTTGTTACTCACTCAGCCATCAATTTTCGGATTACCTAAAACTACAACATTGGTCGGGAAAGCTGCAGAACTCGGGATGACGTTTTATATGTTAAACTATCTCTTTTCCGCATTAGGCCCCGCATCAATAATAGGTTCTGGGATGGTTGCGCCGGAACTAGTAATAACCAAGGTTAGAGCTACTTCACAAGCCATAAACGTTGCAATAGATAGGATTGCATCAGCTACTGTGATCTCATTATTTCCCTCGATAGTTTCAATAATAGGCTTAGGTGCTACGGTAGGAATTTATGCTGTAGTTGCATTAAGCTCGAGTATAATAACACTTCTACTCGTACCGGAAATGAAAGGAAAAGAATTGGCTTAAACCACTTTTCTTGCAGTATATGTAATCAGTTCGTTAGTTGCAGGGTGTTGGTCGGCGAAGTTAGCTAAATCTCTAGCAGTCAGACCGTTAGCTACAGCTTGCCCAATTTCATTTATTATATATCCAGCATGTACACCCACTACCCAGCCTCCCAGAACCCTAAGACTCCCTCTCTCGAAATACAATTTTACGATACCTTCCATTTCATCATACATCTGTGCCATTGCGTCTCTCTTCATGTCATACGATGCCTCAACATAGGGAATCCCAAGCCTTTTCAGATCACTGGGCATGAAACCAACATATGCTGCTGGGGGGATAGTGAAAATTGTAACCGGGATGGACTTAAAGTCGACAAAATCTGTGGGTGAACTACCGGCCATTATATTGTATGCAGCGGCCATAGACATCCTAACTGCAGCGTGGAAGAACGGAGCTTTACCGTTAACGTCCCCAGTAGCATAAACGTTGGGAATGTTTGTTCTCATAGCCTCATCAACTACTATATGCCCCTTCACGTCGATTGAAAGACCTATGTTTTCAACCCCCTCTGGCAATACCGGTTTCCTACCCGTTGCAAGCATTACGAGCCCGGCATTTAAGCTCTTCTTGCTACCGTCTTTGGAAGCATAAATTACTTCATATTCATCTTCCTTAACTTTTTTAACCTCAAGTAGTGGGGAGTTATACATTATTTTAAGGTTTAATAAGGGAAGGAGCGTAGAAACTATTTCTGGTTCAAACCCCTTTAACACTTTATCCCCCCTAACCAATACTGTGACATCATAGCCGAGGGTTAAAAGTATTGAAGCGGTTTCTAAAGCGATATACCCACCGCCCACGATAATAATTTTCTCCGGTAACTTCCTTAAAGGAGTCTTATACCCAAATAAATCATCACTGGTTATACAGTATTGTGAACCCGGAAAGTTAGGCCTTATCGGTTCGCTTCCGGTTGCAATTACCATATATTTACCCTCAATTTCGTTACCATCAAGTATAACCCTCTGGTTATCCTTTATCTTTGCCTTTGCCTTGAAAAAGGTCACATTAGGGTTTTCTTTTAACTCCTCTCTGTGTTGTAAGAATCTAGTCTCTTGGACTTTATCTTTATAATCTTGTATAAGGGAAAAGTCCGTCTTTATATCGGTTTTTAGTATTCTCTTTACTCTCCATACCATCTGTGCTATTTCTCTTACTGTTTTAGAAGGTATGCATCCGGAAAAAAGGCAATTCCCTCCCAATTCCCCTTTAGGGTCTATCAGAGCTACCTTATAACCAGATCTCGCTAGACGAAAAGCTCCTGGGTACCCTCCACCACCAGCACCTATTATAATTACGTCGAATTTCATACAATTAAATATATTTTAGGATATATAAGCTAAAATTATGAAGCTAGGCTTTTCTATCTCACCCTTTCAATTTGAGGAATTAAATACGAATTCTGATTGGTATAGATGGTTAACGGATGAAATAAACATCAGCATAGGGAAAGTTAACGGAGAACTACCAGACAAGAACTTCTACTTATCAAAATATAAGTTAGTTCATGAGATCGCGGAAAAGACAGGGGCAGAGATCTGGAGGATGGGGGTGAGTTGGGGTAGGATATTTAAAAGGAGGGACGAGATCGACCAGAACGCTTTGAGTTTGTATAAGGAGATTTTAAAAGACTTAAAGGACAGGGGGATTGAAGTCATAATATGCCTCAACCATTTTGACTTGCCTTTATGGGTTCACGACCCGATTATCGCTAGAGATTCCATGTTAACTGAAGGTGCCTTAGGTTGGTATAGTGAGAATACCGTTAAAGAGTTCTTGAAATTCTCTAAAACTGTAAGGGATGCACTTGGAGAATATGTTGACTTGTGGTGTACTTTTAACGAGCCAAACGTTTATTTAAACTTCGCATATTTATCGGGAATATTTCCCCCTGGGATAACCAGTAGGAAGGCTTATGAGAAAGCTCTCTTAAACCTAGTGACAGCAAATAACTTAGTCTATGAAGAATTCAAGGGGGAGAAAATCGGGGTTGTTTATAACTTTCCATATGTCAATGATGACGAAATGGAAAAAGTATTAATCTGGGATTTACTTTATAAACTCAAGTTTGACTGGATAGGTGTTAATTATTATTCTAGGATAGTGTTTGAAAACAAGAAGGTGAAAAGGGGCTACGGGATGTTTTGTAACCCTAATTCCTTCTCCCTTGAAGGTAATCCCACTTCGGATTACGGTTGGGAAGTTTACCCCAACGGTTTAAAGGAGGTTTTAATTAAGGTCAGTAGAAGGTATGAGGGTAAGAAAATATACATTACGGAAAACGGTATAGCTGATTCTAGGGACTACATAAGGCCTTACTTCATCCTCTCTCACATAAATGCCATCAAGGAGTCAAGGGTTAACGTTGAAGCATACATGTATTGGTCTCTGGTCGATAACTTTGAGTGGAATTTCGGTTATGAAATGAAGTTCGGGCTATATGATATAAACTTAAAACCTAGAAGTAGCGCACTCCTCTTTAAAAACCTGAAAAACTTTTAGGATATGATTAAAGAAAAGTTCATGTAATAGACTTGGATTGTACCAAAACTGCTCTTAATTTCCAAATAATTAGTGTAACCGGAGAGGGTTAAGGGGGAAAGGGTTGTTGAAACATTAACGGTTACATAATTCCCATTAAATAAAAATATGTAGTATATTTTAACGTTTGAAGGTAAGTTCACTAATTGGATTTTAGCTTGAGTTGCGTTAAAGCTAATTATTTTTAACTTGACGCCGTAAATGTTATAAGTTATATTTCCAATGACGTACTGTGTGGAATAAACTGTAGTTATGTAAGTGTGTATTTGCGTAACGGTAGTAGTATTATATACCGTCCTCGTAATATAAACTGGTTTTGGAGGGTACACGATAAAGTAGAGGCTTGAAAAAGCTAAGCCTATTACAATTACTAGAGCAAATATCAACCCTATACTTAGTTTATCCACATATAACTACTTTGCCAATAATTTATAAAATCATATCAAACTTCTCTTTTTACACTCTTCTGAGACCCTCTCATCAATAATACTGTAACGCTTGCACAGTTCTTCCTTATAGCGTCTATCAGCCTTACCTACAATTAGGTAGTAAACCTTATCCCTAAAAGAAAAATCAGTAGATGGTGGAACTAGTAAGACGGCGTTCACAAATCTGTCCAGGTTTTCATTAGCTATAAACGCCTTTTGAATTTCAACCGCTTGTGCTAGATTATTTAATCCATATCTCTTAAACTCTTGTTCAGCAAAATTCAAGGTCTTTTCCGCACTTTTAACTATCTTTTCCTTCTGCTCTATGTTAAATTTCTTATCCTTCTCTATTTTTCTAACGAATTCTGTAAATTCTCTCGAGGCAAAGTAAAGGTCAAAGGCCGTGTATTGCATTAGCAGTACATGTTCACTTAGCTTCTTTACAATATCTTCTAAGAAGGGAATTATATCGTATGTTATAAAATTTGTAATCTTAGCCTTTTCCTCACCATAGGAATTGTTGACTAAAAGGATATAGTAGTCTGCTAAATCGAAGAATGGTTGGTAGTAAGTCGTGAGTTGGTGCTCAACAGTCTTATAATATTCCTCAATTAGTTTCTTATGCTCCCTATCTAAATCCCTTATAGCAAAGGCTTTGTAAAAATCAAAAACTTTTATATGAGGGGCAAGCCTAATCGCTTCATTTATTTCGCTAATAGCATATTCATTCCCGAAATCTACTACGTAATCGGTTATCGAATTTAATTCTGATGCCATAGTGATAATTGACAAAAGAGCGTGCTTCCAAGGGTCGTTCTGATAGAACGTTGTCTCAATAAGTTTATTCAAGTTCGTTAAACACTTAGGGTCACTCATTTTGTGAACGTAAAGGGAGTAAGGGTTTATGAAGGGGGAATCCCTAACGCTCTGTAAAAAATATGTTGCATGGGCCAAATTCCCTAGACAAGCCGATCTATAAGCTATCAAGAAACTGTATAAAGGCTTGAGCTCGGGGACCACTTGCTGAAGTATACTATATGCATCACCAGTTTGATTTAACGCATAAAGTGCTGGTAAGTAATTTACCATGAAAAAACTTACTTAAAAGGAATAAAAAAGAGTGTCTTTAAACATTTAATCCTTTATACTCTCTATAAAATCCTGAAGTAATAAATTCCTAATCGACTCCTCAAATGCGTCGTCAATGCTTATTCCTTGGCTCATAGCAATGATTTCTATTTGTCTTAACAGTTCATCATCCAACGTAAGCGTGATTTGTGCCTTCATCAAATTTCATCTCTCAGTTTAAATATAAGGATTTAACTATTCACGTGCTATTGCAGTTTCGAACCTCTACCTAATAAGCTCAAACCTAATCCTATCAGCATTTTTCACATGTTTTTTAGCCATTAACTCAAATCCCGAGATTTGGCTTAAAGAGTGTAAAATTAGACTTTACTACTGCCTAAGAAATCATTACTTCATTTTTCGAATATATTATTGCGGTATTAGAACTGTAAATAATAAAGCAAATAGACATTTTTAACCACGAAAACTTTGTAAGATTTTCTCCTCCACAAAGGGGGTAATTATTACTGTATATTCTGATTACCCAACTTGAAGAACCAACGGAAAATATAAGTTTAAAGACGTAAGAAAGTTTTTAAGAGAGTAGTCAAAAACCGCAATATGAAATTCGTTAGAGAATCAACGGGTCTAGTAAAAGAGTTCGGTACCTTCGACGTATTTGCACTTAACTTCTCATTCTTAGGGCCTGCCGCAGGGATTGCTTACCCGCTTTTTATATCTGCATTCCTTCCTAACTCTAATTGGATATTAGCTGTGATTATCTCCTCCCTACTAATGTTACCATTGACCATAAATTACTATATACTCTCGACTAACATACCTAGATCAGCTGGGGATTACATCTACGTTTCTAGGGCTTTAGGACCAAGAATAGGGATAATGGTGGGGATGTCATTAATAACTGCATTCTCAATGGGTTTCCCAGTACTTGCAATGCTAGAAGTTATTATGGTAATTATCCCCGCATTACAACTCATAGGTTATTACTTAAACAATAACTCCATCATAAGTTTAGCTAACGTAATCATGAATTCAAACGTTTATCTTTTCGCGTTAACTACAGTCTTCATAATAGTTTCATTTTTACTCTCCTTCAAGGGCAAGGTTTACGCTAAGAGCGTGAGCTACCTCACAATCCTCCAGTTAATAGGTGGAATAATTTCGTTAATTGGCTTATTCATGATGAAGGGGAAAAGTATAACCGATATAACAGTCCCACAACTTAATGGGCAGACGTTCGCGTTAGCATCGGTCTTTGCCCTCTCACTTTTCGCATTTTCTAATGCCCCCTCATTTTTCGCCGGAGAAGTGAAAAGGAAGAGAAATATCTTTTTCATAGGATATATTCTTTCTTATGCGATCGCTACACTTTTCACACTTCTCTTCGTTCTGGCAATTGAATACGGTATAGGAAAAGATGAGTATATAACGTACACACTACAAGGCTGGAATCTACCCATCTACACTGGCTCCACGCTCAGCTTTTTAGCTCTACCATTTCTTAAGTCTCCGTTATTATTTCTAGTAATTGCTAGTGGTTTAACGTGGTATCTGTTATACGCTATGATAAACGTCAGTGCATCCTCAAGACTATTATTTTCAATTTCATTTGATAGAGTGTTACCGGCATTTTTGAGCGAGGTTAGGAATGGTATCCCAGTTAACGCATTGCTATTAACGTTATTATCTTCTATGCTGTTTAATTTTATCGAAGTGTATCTGGGGTTGTCAGTGAGTTTTGCCATAGACGGTCTTTGGTTTTTAACCTGGAACTATTTAGTAGTATCAATAGCCTCATTAAAATTGGCCAATCTTGATAGGAGATTGTTAATCACGGCACCACTCTCAATTCTAGGGCTTTCAACAGTAATAATATCAACAATATTCTATGTATTAACTTACCCTACTTTCGGGAACGTCATACTCCAGGGTAACGTTCCTTTCGACATCTTCACCGTGATCCTACCACCACTAATAGGACTTATAACATATGAGGTCTCCAGGATAGAGAGGAAAAAAGAAGGAATAGAATTAGAGTTGATATACAAAGAAATTCAGCCTGAATGAACTAGTTTTTCACACTCCACACCCTTTACCAATTCTTTACATACTACTGTATTGTCGTCATAGGCATTTAGTATATATACGATCTTGTCGCTCACGTTATCAATATTAAAAAACTTGTAACCTAATGATTCAAACATTTTCATCGCGGGTTTATTCCAGCTTCTAGTTGAAGCTAAGGAAAACTCTAGGCCTTTCTCTCTGAAAACGTTCTCAGCCCTTAATACTAGTTTCTTTCCTATCCCTCTTCCTCTAAATTTTGGCAGAACTCCTAGATAGAAAATTATGCCTATTTTGCCCCATCGCTTTAACTCTGCAAACCCTATTGGCTCTCCTTTAATATATTCCAGTATTAGTTGAGAGTTCTTTAAATTTTTTAATGCATAATATGAATCGAATTCGGAAAGAGAGGAGGAGATTAAATCTCTAATACTCATGCTCTCTTATCCTTTTTCCCATCAATCTCTTCTGTCTTTTGATTAATAAAGTTTTGGTATTATTTTCGTATTTTATTTTTTAAAACAACCAACAAAATAATGCCTATTATATCATCTATCGGTATGCCGTAAATTACTGGGTAAAACCAAGCCCACTGCCTAGGCACTTCTGAGCCTATTACCCAGTAAAATATATCCTCAACAGTTGAGGCGTAGATGAAATACCATAACGTCTCCCAGCTAATGAGCTTACCAGTAATCGAGTAGACTATTGATAGAAAGAGCCCGTCATATATCACTCTATAAAAATAAAGGGAGATTGTTGAATTAAACAAATTCCTCATCCAGGCGGGTGAGTTCAAACACTGTGATGGGTCCCAATTCATTCCTAGTTCTAATAAAGCATAAAAGAATGCGAACATTGTGAGGATTACTATTGCTCTTTTCCTTATGCTCATCATTAAATCCCCTTACATTAAATTAACGATCTCGTCCACGGTATCAATCAAGTACGCCTTCGGTACAAATCCGCCTTGATCGATAGATGGCACGTATTCTATCGCGTCCCTAGTCTTTACCTCAACACCTTTTAGTTTGAAAAGGATTGAAGGGTTTTGGAGGTCTTCCTTCCATACATGAATATGAAAACCACGTTTAGTAGTCATTACTAGACGAGCTTTTATACCGTTCAACCCCTCAATAATTTCCCTACTTTTTGAATCTATGTCGATCATAAAGATTTTAAAATCAATACTTTTCGCTAATGCTGAATGAAAAACCTTTTCAATATCTGGTTTTTTCTCACACTGTTCAAAAAACTTTAGTGCGGTTAACTTTGAGGCTTTAGAAACGTTAATGGGATTTAATACATGCATGATTTTTATCCACTCTCTCCTTAATTTGATACCTTTGACTTCGAACTCTACACCGTCCCTAATTGCCTTGAGTATCTCTACAGCTTTTAAAGGTTCCTTGCTCTTAATCCTAAAGAGTATTTTATCAATTTTAATTCCCATCTTTTCCTTAACCTCTCTATCCCTAGCGATAAGGTAAATTAAATAGGACTCGTCTTCAGTTAGCTTAGGCAGATAAGAGGAAAAATATTCGTCAAGTGAAAGTTCTTTCACACAATAGACTCTCATAGGCGGATTAAACAATTTTCGCGGAAACACAGAAATGATTTTTTTCTCTAACAAAAACTATATAAACGTAAAAAGAAAAGATCATATTATGCAAAAGAGGTTTGAAGGCGTAAATGTGAACTTACAAGCCTTAGCTGTACAACTTTTCCAATGGTTCAGTTTTAAGGGTTACCAATCACAGTATTTTGGTGCCGGAAATTATTACATAGTTCAAGCGAAGAAGGAGGGCTTTTTAAGGCATCTGTTCGCTGCAGATAGAGCATTTACTGTTAAACTTTTGGGCGGCCCAGGTTTTTTAGAAGTCAACACCGGTGTGGCTAACTGGGTTAAAGCAGAGGATGTAACTGAAGCTTTTTTAGCTGACCTAGTGCTAGGCCCTATTGGGCTGTTAGTCGAAGCTGGTGAAGGACTGTGGAACTTAGAAATTGAACATGAAGTTATGAAACAGATCGAGGATTTGATAAACAGTGGTGCTGTTACCCAGGGATATTATCAACCTTACTACCAACAGCCACAGATGTACCAACCTATGGGTTATTATCAACAAGCGGGTTATTATCAGCAGAAGGTTTGTAGAGTTTGTGGTTTTCCAAATCCACCTAACGCAAGATTCTGTTCAAATTGTGGAAACCCATTATAATAATTAAGTTTATTTTATTTTTCTTTTTTGAGAAAAATAAAATCTAATTAAAAAAGTTTTCACCTTTCTCATGCAGAAACTACATTTACTGGATATTGAATTACAGTACCTCCAACATCTATAAATAAGACTATTCTATACATTTTCCCTTGAATTAGTTGTAAAGGTGGGAAGTAAACTGTAATATTATTCACACCGGGGCTAAGAAATTGCGGATTAACGTTTATACTATTAAGCCTATAATCGTCTAATACAGCGTACAACACCTTCCCTTGTTGATAAAAGTTGACTTGTAACACGGCTACACCATTACTATAAATAGTACCTTGTGACTGTGAAGGTTGTAATGGCTGTTGAGGATAAGGCTGATATTGTGGTTGGGCATAAGCTGGTTGCGTATACATTTGGCTAATGGGTTGAAGTTGACCACTTTGTAACTTATTCTTAACAGAACCAGCTCCTATTATGCTAAGTATTACACCAATTAAGGAGATAACTAACGTGGCAATCAATATACCCCCCACCTTAAGCAGACCTTCATTATACCTAGAACCCAAGGAATAAATCCCGATCCCTACCAAGATTAAGGCTATTGCAGTGAGAAGTCCTCCTATCGCTTCACCTATGATTATTGAAATTGAAGCAAAATTTATCATCCCGGTAACCGAACTTAAAGTACCGCCAGAGCTTAAGGTTAAGTAGACTATAACGAGTAGTGCTGTAGCGGCAACGAACGCTACAATTTGTATTAATGCCCCTATTTTACCCACTAAACCGCCTATAGATCCTAAGGTCATGTTAGGTAATTCCTTAAAACCAGTACGAAAACTACCGAAACTTAGAAGAAATAAAAAATCGGCAATTATGAACGCAATAAATATCAAGGCAAAAAACAATGCAGCCGAGGCACTAGCAATACTAGCTACTCCCGAAAAAGATGTTATTGATAGTGGGGTTGAAGCTATGGATGGGCCTATCAGCGAAACTGCTATAATTGTCATTACGAATTCACTTATGATTAAAACTATTGGGGCAATCAATAACCAGATAGCACCTTTTCTCACGTTTTTGATTCCATCAATTTCTAGTGCGGACATTAATTGTACTCTCTACTTTTGTAAGGATATAAAGTTATTGTTTAGATAGAGCAAACCCGTAGTAAATAATCACGTTTTTAGAATTGTCATTTACAAAAATTATATTTTCTTCGTCTAGCTAAATCTGATATCTTTATAAGTTAAGAGATAAAAGATATATCTTTTATACGATAGGACTACCTTAATTTATCATGTAATATTTTAAACATAATATCCGTCATCTACTCTACTTTAGATTTCCCAATGCCTATATCCGCAATATTTATTATCTGGAGTAAAAGAGATTGATTTGATGAAAAATGCTAAATCCAGAAGTTAAAGCAATACAGGATTTGCGATCAGGATCATTATTTGCAATAATAGCTACAATATTAGTTAGTATCGCAATTATACTCCTTTTTATTTCAATAACCTCTATTGTAACTAGTTTGATAAGTCCATCTTCCTCATCATCATTAATAGGATCATTAATAGGAGTTATAATCTTAGAGATAATTGCGTTAGTATTTACTATAATTTCTGTGTTAAAATTACGTTCTGGATTTCGTGGATTAGAAACCGTAGGTAAGGATGTAGGTGGGGTTACAGGTACTACATTATGGATTATAGGACTAGTCCTATCAATAATACCACTTATTGATATCATTGGCGCAATTTTATTAATAATAGGACTTATTTTAATAGGATTAGCAATTAGGAGAGTAGGACAAATTTATAATGTAGGAAACATAAGGAATGGTGGAATTCTCATAGCCATAGGATCAATAGTCCCATTCGCAGGATTTATAGGATTTATACTCACGTACTTAGGATTAGGGAAGTTATTGAATATGATGGGAATGGGCGGTCAACCTATGGGTGGCACCTATATGGGGACTCCAACAACTCCTTACCCAATGCAAGGCACTATGCCAACTCAACAACTTCCAATATATCAAACTGGGCAAGGGTATATTTACAATAATAACGGTACGGCAGTAGTACAGTTATATTCTACACAACCAGCCCAACTACTTTCAGCTAGGATTGAGGGGACAACATACACTACATCAAACTTTAATCCGAATTACCTACAGCCGAACACCACTACTCAAGTTACAATTAACTTCGGCCCCTTAATGCTAACAGTGGGACAAACATATAGGATTATTATAACTACACTTGTAGGAAGTCAAACACTCGAAATACCGGTATATGTGACAGTAACATAATCGTACTGGTTTTTACATGAGAATAACCTTTTTTAACCTTATAATGATGTTAAAAATTCCCTTACTCCACACTTTTCTCTTCAATAAACAAAATATGAATGAGCATACATTTTTTATATTATGTGGTGTTTTTAACGCAAGATTTATATTTTGAGTAAATTACTAATATTTAATGTATCCACCCCAGTTCGGCTATTATCGACCTACATCCCTCGCTGATGCTTTAGATTTCTTAGCCGGTGGAAACGTTAAACCCCTTGCTGGAGGGCAGAGTTTAATACCAATGCTTAAGTTCAGATTGCTACAACCAAAGTTTCTTTTAGATCTAAACCCATTAAAAGAACTCTCCCACATTTCAATATCTGAGGATAAGGTAATAATAGGGGCAACAACAAGACACGAGGAACTAGTAAAGAGCGGGATAGTGAGGAGGGACTTACCGCTACTTCACCAATCCGCCATGAAAGTCGGGGACATGCAAGTTAGAAATATGGGTACTATAGGGGGTTCATTGGCTAACGCAGACCCTTCAGCTGATTACCCTGCTGTGGTTCTAGCATATGAGGCAAACCTAAGACTAGTATCCTCAAAAGGAGAGAGAGTAGTGAACGCGAAGGACTTCTTTAAAGGACCTTTTACTACGGAGTTAAGGGAGGATGAACTCCTTTATGAAATAGAGTTCCCTAAACTTGAAGGTTACAAGTACAAATATTCTAAGGTTGTTAGAAGAGCTGGAGACTTTGCGTTAGTTGGTATGGCAGTACTAGCTAAGGTTGATGGGGAGATAAAGGACATAAGGGTTAGCTATACTGGAGTTTCAGATAAACCCTTTAGACCCTTCGAGTTAGAGAAGACGATAATAGGTAGTAAACCATCACTCGAACTGATCAATAAGTTCGCAGAGCAAGTCATAACATTGGTAAAACCCCCCTCAGACTCGAGGGGATCGTCTGAATATAGAAGGAAAGTTATGAAAATTTTAACAATAAACACGCTTAAGGAGGTGTTAGGTGTTGTTAGTTAGACCAGGTGAAAAAGTAAAAATTAGGGTTAAGGTAAACAACGTGTGGTACGAAAGGGAAGTAGAGCCTAGAATGTTATTAGTCCACTTCTTAAGGGACGAACTAGGGCTTACTGGAACTAAAATAGGGTGTGATACTTCAACTTGCGGAGCTTGTACAGTGATCATGAACGGAAAATCCGTTAAGTCTTGCACAGTGCTAGCTGTTCAGGCTGACGGTGCGGAAATATTGACAATTGAAGGTTTGTCACAAGACGGGAAATTGCACCCAATACAAGAGGCATTTAAGGAGAATTATGCCTTACAGTGCGGGTACTGTACACCAGGTATGATAATGCAAACATATTATTTGCTCAAGGATAACCCCTCCCCCTCAGAAGAGGAGATAAGAGATGGGTTACACGGTAATATATGTAGGTGTACCGGTTATCAGAATATTATAAAAGCCGTAAAAGACGCCTCTCAGAGGTTGAGAAAATGACTTATGTAGGTAAACCAGTTAAAAGGCTATACGACGATAAGTTTGTAACCGGTAAATCTACTTACGTAGATGATATACAAATCTCAGCACTATATGCTGGCTTTGTAAGAAGCCCTTATGCACATGCTATCATAAAGTCGATTAGCTTAGAAGATGCCTTGAAAGTACCCGGGATTGTGGCAATATATACGTATAAGGATTTAGAACCGCTTATAAAGCAAGGCATAGGAATATGGCTTACTTATGAAGACCCCAAGTTATGGAAATTTATACCTAGGAAACCTCTAGCCGATAAAAAAGTCAGATACGCTGGAGAACCGGTGGCAATGGTTATAGGGACTGATAAGTACGCTGTAAAGGACGCAATAGACAAGGTCACCGTAGATTACGAGAAATTACCAGCTGTAATTAAAATGGAGGAAGCTTTGGAGGATAAAGTCATAGTACATGAAGAATTAAAGACTAACGTAGCTTTCGACCAGAGTTACTCTGCGGGAAATGTAGATGAGGCCTTCAAGAACGCAGATAAAATCATAAGTGTCGAGATTACTAACAAGAGGTTAATCCCCAACCCCATGGAACCTAGGGGTATAATTTCCAGATATGAGGGCGGTAGTTTAGCAATATGGTACTCAACTCAAGTACCTCATACTGCGAGGTTCGAATTCTCAAAGATTTTCGGCATGCCGACATCAAAAATCAGGGTGACAATGCCAGATGTAGGTGGAGCCTTCGGAAGTAAAGTTAACATCTTACCAGAGGACGTTTCAGTAGTTGCGGCTTCAATAAAGTTAGGGAGAGCTGTGAGATGGACTGCTACAAGAAGTGAAGAAATGATTTCCTCTGAGGCTAGGCATAACACCTTCAAGGGTGAAGTGGCAGTAAAGAACGACGGTACGGTATTAGGAATAAGGGGAGAATTATTGGTAGACCTTGGTGCATATTTAACGTATACTGCACCGCTACAACCAGCAATAATCCCCCTAATGATACCTGGGCCTTACAAGATTAGGAACCTACATATAAGGAGTAGGGCGGTTTATACAAATACTCCACCAATAACTATGTATAGGGGAGCCAGCAGACCTGAGGCTACTTTCATAATAGAGAGAATAATGAGCAATGTGGCTGACGAGTTAGGGTTAGATGACGTAACTGTTAGGGAGAGGAATTTAATAAGGGCGAATGAAATGCCGTACACTAACCCATTCGGGCTAAAATATGATTCCGGGGACTACTTGGCATTACTTCACGAGGGGTTAGAGAAGTTAAGGTATAAACAGTTAAAAGAGTGGGCAAGGGCTGAGAGGGAAAAGGGGAGAAAAATAGGTGTAGGGATGGCATTCTATCTAGAAATCAGCGGTTTCGGGCCTTGGGAGTTTGGAGAAGTAAGGGTTAGTGAGACTGGAGACGTTTTAGTAATTACTGGTGGGACTCCTCACGGACAAGGAAGTGAAACTGCAATAGCACAAGTAGTAGCTGATGAGCTTCAAATAGACATAAATAGGGTAAAAGTTGTTTGGGGAGACACGGAAACCGTAGCATCTAGTATGGGAACATATGGCTCTAGGACGGCAGCTGCAGCTGCGAGTGCAACTAAAGTTGCTGCCAGTGAGGTACTGAAGAAGATGAAGAGCATAGCTGCAAAAATGCTTAAAGCGGATGTTGAGGAGATCGAGTATAAGGAAGGGGTATTCAGAGTAAAGGGAAGCGAAAAGAGCGTAAGTTGGGATGAAATTGCGAATTATGCTTATAGCAGTAATGAACCCGGAATTTACGCTCAAGTTACCCTACCCGGAGATGTGACGTTCCCCTACGGAGTTCACGTGGCAATAGTTGAGGTAGACGATTATGGGATAGCTAGAGTTTTAGATTATAAGGCTTATGATGATATAGGGGTTGTAATTAACCCACCTCTAGCTGAAGGACAAATACACGGCGGAGCCACTCAAGCTGTTGGACAAGCGTTATATGAGGAGGCGATGATTAACGATGATGGCCAATTAGTTGTGACTTATGCTGATTACTTCATACCTACTCCCGTGGAAGCACCTAAATTTGAATCGTATTTCGCTGAAAAACCACACGTCTCAGCATATCCTACTGGAGCTAAGGGGGTAGGTGAGGCAGCATTAATAGTAGGTCCTGCCGTAATAATAAGAGCTTTAGAAGACGCGGTAGGCAAGAGGTTTAACCACACACCAGTTAAGCCTGAAGAGATATTAGGTTAATCAGATAATTTTTCTTTTCCCTCTTCTCTCTATTGTATTGACTTGTCACGTTTTACTTAGAAAGAACATAACGTTAAGTTTACAATCCTCTTCTCCTTAAAGGTCACTGGATAATTAAAGGAAATGGGGCTTTGCGGTTTATTTTTCCGACTTTAAGTACGAGCATGTAGATATCCGCGACTTTCACAATTCCTAGAAGAGTTAATCGATATATTTCCGTAGAACCTTTTTAACACTCTACCTTGCATACTAGCCCAATGTTTAAGGGCTGAATCCTTTTTCGTGTTAATAGAAATCTTTTTGTCTGTTTATAACGAATTTTTGTTGATAAATGATGATCTCTCACGCCGATGTGGGCAAAAGGGTGGGGGAGATTACGGAGATGTGAGCCCCGTGCCGTTGGAGTCCCATGACCCACCTGTGGTTGAGGGCTAAGTCCCTACACTCGACCATGAATGAAGATAAAATGAGTGAAATGAAAGTGTAGGGACAAACGGGTCTGTTCTATGCCGATAAGGACTTTTTCACCAAGCGCTGAGGATGAGGAGTATATGTCTGTAACACGTTTACGTAACTATTCGTTATTTTTAATTACTTCTAATCCCTTTAATGCTATTAAGCAGTTTTTATGAACTTTTCCGTTAACGTTAAATTGGAGGGTGCCACTGTGAAGTCTATGAGCAGTCGCGAGGTGGAGGAGGGCACCCAATGAAACTCCCCATGTCCTTGAAGGGAGTGGTTTAACTACCGCTCCCGTAGACGGCGTGGGGGGTGATGAGGCCGAGTGATTAATAGTCACGAAAAGTGACTATTAGTCACGATGAAGGCCGAACTCTATTTTATGAAAGATTATTATTTTTAAAAAAGAACTTTAACTTCACGAAACAGTGTAAAAAACAAATCATTGGAGTTTTATGCTCTTCATTGGAGACATTGGGCTAGTACACCAAGGAATTGGACTGAGGAAACTGAAAATTCAGAATCATATATCTGTCCTCTTAAATGCTAAATATCCTATTACTAGAGGGACAACTATCCACAATATAGTAGATAACAACTCTAACCCCACGTTGACGCTTATGGTAGCTCCCTCCAAATAAGACGCTATTGCCTGGGATATTGAACCTGGGACTATGTAACCCTCTATTAAAGTATAATTAACGCTATACCCGATCGCTGATATCACTTGAATAATAATATATGTACCTATCCCCAACCCTAATGTTATCCAACCGGATTTTATTAATGAAGCGTACATATAAGTTATTGATAAGTAAGTAAGGAGTGACGTCATAGGGATTATTGAAGCTAATAATATAAACTTCGGAGATAAATACAACCCCGCTTTTAATATGAAAGCCACATAAGGGGATAAATTGATCAAAAACGATGCAATTATTACCGTTATAGCATTTGCGGAAAACCTGGTCATATACAGTTCACCCTTAGTAATTGGTCTTGCTAGGATAAACTCCAACGCGCCAGTATCTCTAGGCTTAGCGAACATCGCATAAGCTAAATAAATTACCACAAATGGGAAGTAAAATAAGAACAACCCCATGGCAGAAAAATAACTGGCTACAATATTTGTATACAGTATTGGTGATTGTGAATAAGGTATTGGTGATTGTGAATAAGGATTATTAGTCATGCTTGAGTTATACAATATTCTTACATAATTAGCTTCAGAGGGTACCTCTATTGTAGTATATACAGGGATAAACGGCTTTAACGAGAAATTATACTCCTTCAAAACCTTAGCACCCGAAACACCACTGGAGTCAACAGTTTGTCCATTTGAATTATTTTGAAGGAAGCTTAAGCTAACATTTAGCCTCTCGTAAGTAAACATAACTAGGTGGTTATGATTCATAATGGTAATGAACATTGGAACATAATAAAGATAAGGATAAGGATATGGAACACCTAAATCGTAAAACGTTGATGTGTTGGTAAACAAAACTACGTGAGTAACCCAGCCTGTAGACCCGCCAAAAAGGCTAACATTCCTTACCATACCGTCATATTTCACAATTGCATATAAGCTATTTGAAGCAATTGCATACAAGTTATTTGAAGCATAGAACATATTTGAATACGGAATTGAGAGGTTAAATAAACCTTCACTTGAAGTAGTAGTATTCATTACTCCCCCACTATAATGAACACAAATAGTGGCACCACTAACTGGTTGTCCCATGTTATTAAACACTATACCGTAAACTTGTATTGTACCTAGAGACCTAATTATAGAAAACCCCGCGACGTTAAGATTTTCGTATGCTGAAGGATTAATACCATAATTATGGAATACAGCATTTGATATCCCAATACCACCCAATATGAACAGGAAGAGAAGTAATAGGACTGATAGCCTAAGAAATGACCTCTTGAAGTCGTATAATACGGACCTCATCACAACTCACCTCTTATGACTTTAAAGAAAACCTCCTCTAGATTTCCCCCTAACTTACTAATTTCAAGTACACCATAAGGTGTGAGTTTGGAAACTAAAACTGACATATTACCGTTAAAGTCGTGGATTAGTAAAGTGTTCCCAGAAAGTTCTGGTTTACCGAACGCTTGGGCTATTTGAACTACGTTTTCATTAACCTGATTAAGGACTACTTTAACGTCATTTGACTTTATTAAATTCCTTATCTCATTCATACTCATAACCTTCAGAATCTTACCCTGGTGAATGAAAACTACCTTATCTGCTATTGCCTCAACTTCAGTCAATATGTGTGAGGAGAAAAGTATTGCTTTCCCCTCCTTCTTCATCTTTAATGCTAAGTCCCTAAAGAAATGAATCCCTTGAGGGTCTAGCCCGTTAAATACCTCATCAAATAAGAAGTTCTTGGGGTTTGAAATCAAAGAGACCGCTAAGGCAAACCTCTTCTTCATACCTTGAGAATAGGTCTTTAACATATCCCTTTCCCTCCCACTTAGCCCAACTTCCTCAAACAACTGCTTACCCAACTTCAGTGCCTCGTCTTTAGAAATCCCGTAATAACCGGCGAGGTAAACAAAATAATCTAAAGCCCTAGCGTCCATTTCAAAAATCGGTAACTCCGGAACCCAGCCCACGTTTTTGGAAGCCTCTTTTTTCTCCTTTACTATACTCTTCCCATCAATTAAAGCATCACCAGAATTAGGCTTAAGTACTCCTACAATCGTCCTAATAGTGGTAGTTTTCCCAGAACCATTCAATCCTACAAACCCTACTATTTCACCATCTTTTACCTCAAAACTGACATTATCTAGTGCTTTCCTACTACCGAAATATTTAGTTATTCCTTCTACTACTATCATCGTATTTCAGACGTAATTTTAAATTTAAAAAACTTTTCCAACTAAACTGTAAATAGGAAGATTTATAAACTTAACTTAAGTTAAGTTAAGTTGAGTAAAATGGAGATACCCCCAGACAAGATAAAAGATAAGGCAAAAGAGTTCTTAAATAAAGGGTTTAAGATGGAAATATTAAATGAAGTAGGAATAGGGAGTTATAAAATACGAGTTTCCAAAATAAATGAAAATAAAACAATCAGCATAATGGACGGAAATAGTGGATATTCGGCTACGATAGACAGCCAAGGAAAACTAGTAAGACTAATACTATATACTTTAGAAACTCCTTCGGAGGACGAAAGGATAGGGAAGTCACTAATAATAAACATAGACAAGAATAACGCTATCTACACAGAAGGTAAAGTCGTTCTTGATAAAGGAAAGATAGGGATTGAGGCTATTAAGTCTATTGAAATAATAAAAAATGAGGAGGTAAATCTTGAAAAGGGATAAGGTTCTTGAGAATTTAATCTTACCAAAGTCTTTCACTGAATTAAAAGAGATCACAGGTTTAAGTGACGCTGGGTTATACAAGGCCCTAAAGAAATTCACAGAGGAAGGATTAGTCCAAAAGATGGAAGACGGGAGGTACGTAATTACTGAAGAGGGTTTACGAAGGTTAAGGAACATTAAGGGAAAGTATTTTAGCGGTATGTGGGTCGAGTATTACGGTTTAGATGAGGATAAAGTTAACGAGGTGCTGAAAGTGTTAAGCAACGTTAATCGTGAGTTTTACATTAAAGTTCAAAGAAAACCTCTAAACTTAACAGAGGACTTACTGATGATAGTTTTAGCCTCAATAATAGAGGATGAAATATCAAGGAAGGAGGGAAACCCAAAGTGAATCATAACATTGAATAACTCATACCTATACCTTTTTCTAAATTTTTAAAACCACAGTCCTACTTATAGTTATGATACTTGCAACTTTAGGATCAAACAAACTGGTTACTACTTTAGACGCAATAATGACTGAACTGTTCACTGGCATAAAGCCAGATAAAATATTAATACTGAGGGAGGACAGTAATATAACTCAGCTTAACCTCTCGCCAGTACTTGAAACTCTAGGCCTGAAGAGCGAGGTGGAGATAAAGGTTTTAGGTGAGGGAATAAAGAGTTGGAGGGAGGGGTTAAAAGGGGTTAATATAGATGTTGCGGACATCACCCCCGGTAGGAAATATATGGCAATAGCGGTTCTAAATTATTCAAACGCTAAAGAAATAAGGTACGCCTATCTAAGGGAGGAAGACAAAGGATATCACATATTCGGTTACGTACCATTATCGGAAATAACAGTTTACGACATTAGGACTGGTGAATCAGTAAACTATGAGGCGTTAAAGACAGTAAAGGGGGAAAAGGAGGTGACCCTTCAAGTCGACTCCTTACAAGCCCTATTGAATCTTTATAGGCTTTTAGGAAAGGTGGAATTTGATTATAACGTTTCCCAAGACGTAGAAGAGATGTGCGAGTTTAGAGCGGGGATTAAGAGGTTCGCTGAGGAGGAAGAGATTAAGTCACTAGTCGACGATTACCTCTTCTTAGCAGATACTAACGTTTACATGGAGTTAGGGGATAGGATTAGAGGGTTAACGTGGAGTAAGGAAAAAGGTGCTAGATTATTACCTTCTAAAGCAGTTTATAATGAACTTTTAGGGCATACGATTTCCACCCAGAAAGGTGTTGAGGATTTAAAATTTCACATAGCCATGGGTAGTTTCAGAAGAATACATAAACAACCGCCGGTCTCTGAAATAAGAAAAAGCGGAGACGTTGGAATTATAGAGGAAGCTAAAGCGCTAAAAAGAGAGTTAATGGAAGCATTGGCAATAATTACAGCGGACGAGAAACTCTCTATCGCAGCTCAATCTCAAGGAGTTAAGAGCATACTCTTGCATAAGATACGTAATGGGAAGGGCTATGAGGGTGAGTTCTTATACTGTTTATCAACATATAACAAAGTCAGCATATTGGTTGACGGAAAAGAATATTCTTTCCTCCCTAAGCACGAGTTTGTCGTAGATAAAATGGTAAAGGTTATTAACATCAATAAGGACTACAATTACGCGTATCTCCTCAACAAACTAGAGGGTATTTTACATCAAAAGAGTTTTTAACTAGGTAATACCGCGATAATTGGAAAAGGAAGTGTAAGGAATAGGTAAGCACGGTGAATGATTTCCAGCATGTAAAGCACTGAAAAAATCAAAGGCTTTATGAGACCGCTTGTAAACAGAGTCTGTTGGCCTCGACTATGTATAAAAACTGATGCAAAAGCTAATAATTAGTTTTAGCCTACTAAGATAGAACTGGTAAACGAAAATGCTTGGTTATATGATAAATTCATAACTTCCAATATACTTAAAATGTTAAGGTATTAGTTTTTCACTTTTAATAGTATAGCCTATTACAATAGTTAATAGTATAGCTATTAGCAGTATTGTTATACCTGCATATAACATAAGATTTTGAATTCCTATGGCAGAATTAATTATACTCCCTAAGTATATATACGAAAGAAGTATAGTAATGCCTATATATGTTCCTAATGGAGCCCTGGAAGACCCAGCTGTCTTCTGCAGATATGAAAGATATAAAGAAGGCGGTATAATCACCCAAGAAATTCCTATAGAGTTAATTAAAATTAATATCATATAATATAAATTTCTAACAAGTAACCCCAAAATTACTGAAACTATCACTGTAATGGGAATTGAAATTAAAAGAAATGCAAGAACATATTCATAATATATTTTTCTAGGTTTTATTCCTTCTGCAATAAAGAATTCTAGGAGACCGTTTTGTCTATCGTCTATGAATAAAGATACTGTAAGAGAAGAGAACATTATTCCGAAGATAGAAGGACTCATTAATAGCGATATCAATATAAATGGAAGTATAATTTTTATTGTAACTATTTCATAAATATCGATAATAAGAAAAATAATTGAGGCTATCAAATAATATATTGTTGTACTATAACTTCTTTTTATCATTCTTTTTAGGAATAGGAACGAAATCATTTCTTCACCTCAAAAGATCTTCTAGGGGATTTCTCATTTCTCTAATTTCAAATATTTTGATATTCCTTCTCATTAGCTCTTGGATTATAGAATTAACTTCTGCAGGATCTTTAAGATTTATTACAAAATAGTCTCCTTGATATTCACCCTTAAGAATTTTAGACAAATCTTCTGATGCTCTAATCCCTATTGTATATTCTCTTAATTTTATTTCGTTTATAGGTTTGAATAATGAAATTCTTCCTTTGTCTATAACTATAACATAATTTCCTATTTCTCTAGCTTCATACAGATTGTGGGAAGTATATATTATAATCTTGCTCTTGGATAAAGATACTATCAATTTTCTTATTTCTGAAGCTAAGATAGGGTCTAGATTTTCTGTAGGTTCATCTAAAAGATATATATCATAATCTTTAAGAAATAGCTTAGCTAATGACAATTTCTTCTTCTGACCTTGGGATAAACTCAATATTCTCTTATCCAATATATCTTCCAAATGGAATCTACCTATAACGTTATTCGGATCTCCTCCAATTATTTTAGAGAAAAATTCTAACGCTTCCCTTACTGACATTTCTTGAGGCAAAGCAAAAGAATGAGAAAGATACCCTATTTTGCCTTCCTTCTTTATCTTACCTTTAAAAGGTGGAAGAATACCAGCTATCACCCTCAAAGTAGTCGTCTTACCTGCTCCGTTCCTACCAAGAAGTATATAGATTCCATTCTCCTTTATTTCAAAAGATACGTCGTGTAAAACCTCAGTTTTCCCATATCCAGCACTAACCTCATACAGACCCAACATATTACCACCTTCTTCTTCTAGGAAAGAAAACTAAGGAAAAAACTGAGACAAAAAATCCTATAAAAAATAATGCAAGCTTTCCTAGAATAAAACTTAATATGATTAAAAATATTCCAATACCTAATAAGGAAAAACCTATTACTAAATTAGGTTTAATTTTTACAATATATACTAACAATATTATAAAAACTAAGAGAACTAATGGAAAAATAACATAAAAATCTGATGTAATTGACATTTATAACACCTATCCTAACATAGAATCTCACACACTGAAGCCGCAGCTGCTTCCGCTGCACATTTTTCTCCACAAGTAAATGAGTCGGTTAAAACTCTACATGGATCTCCAGCGCATTGCAAGTTTATGCATGCATCAAATACTTCAAGGCCTAATTCTGGCAAACTCAACTCACCTCCTCTATTTTTAAGAATGATAGTCCTTCATTTTTATTTTTTCTGCGAATAAGGGGTAGTTATAAGCAGAGCGCCGGCGGATTATAACGTTAGGGCTGATTTAAGGGAAGGAATAATCTTCATGATTGCACGCACTTTTATTGAAAGAAGTTAGTAATTGATAATTTAGCAAAACCGCTAAAATAAATGTGGATATAAAAGAATTAGCTTATAAATTCACAATAGAAAACATTTTCCTTGGAGTGAGGGCGTTATAATTCAAGGAGGACTTTAGCTAATTCTTCATGGCCCTTCTTACATTTCAGCACATGCTTCTTTAGTTGCTCGTAACTGCCTCCCTTAATGGGAGAATTACATACTGGACACTTATTTATATTGGCCTTACTTAGGTGGATCCTTAGAGCATGAGATGACTCGAATACCTCCCCATGGTGTATTGGACATGAACGCATAGCTTTGGGCTAAGAAGTAAAGGGCCCGCATCATCGATCTATCTATTGTTAAAGACTTTAATAAAGATTACTCTCCGTAATACTTCGTAGACTCTATCGGTAACACTAATTAGCCTAACACTTTTCGTTAGCGGTTTAATTTTAATTGAACAATACTCAGATATTAAACAAATGACTAAACGAAAGGGCCTTGAGCTCATTGTCATTAGGATTAATGAAGAGTTTGAGGGAAAAGGGTATGTAGCTTTAGATCTAATAACCATGTCAAAATTAGGTTTAGTACAAGGTGAAGCGATTGAGATCAAGGGCAGTAGGACAACAGTTGCTAATGTAAGAAGTTTAACCCAAGCAGAGTCGGAGTTCTTAATAAAACATGGCGTAGATGTTACGAGAATTATAGTCATGAATGAAATACAGATGAAGAACGCCGGCGTAAAGGACGGAGAAACAGTAATTGTCAAGCCTATACAACCGCTTAAGGCTGAAGTCGTTTACCTACTACCGGTAGACTTCCAAGGTAATCCAATAAATATAAGCGTTGATGAAAATGCTTTCTCACTCTATGTTAGAAAAGTATTAAAAGGAATTGCGATTAGTACTAACGACTTACTGAGGTTCGATTTCCCTACACAAAACGGCAAAATGGCGTTTTATTTCATCGTTAATAGGAAGAGTCCCGCTGGGGTAGTTTATATTGACTTAGACACCGAAATAAAGCTTTCGAGTAGAAGGTCGACCAGGAAAATACCGGAACTTGAAAACTGGGATCCCAAAGTATGGATAGGGAAAAGGATGGGTAGTTACACCATAACTGACTATATTGGTGAGGGAGGAAATGGTTATGTAATGAAAGCCGAGTATAAGGGACAAGAGTTCGTGATAAAGATTTTAAAGATGAACCAAGGGAGGAGCGTTAACGGGGTAACTTTGGACCTTCACTCATACTTTACTGATTTAGCAAAAGAGGCGTCTAACCTCATCTTACTGTCAAACCATCCCTCAATAGTCAAAATGTTTGGAATTTACATTGACCAAAACATATTAGAAGAGATACTTAACGGTAATTCGAGAAAATACTTCTCAGACCCACCGAGAATAGTAATGGAGTTCATGAAGGGAGGAAGCATTTATGATCTGCTGAAGGACGATAAGTTTTATTATTCCTCATACTGGACTAGGTGGGTTTATAGGGTAATTAAAGACGTCTCTTTAGCGTTAAAACATATTCACTCTAATGGTTATGTGCATTCCGATATAAAACCGCAAAACATTTTCCTAACTTCTAAGCCCCAAAGAGTTGAGGACTTACAAGGGATAGGGGTAAAACTAGGCGATCTGGGTAGTGCAGTGAGAGTGGGAGGGCGAATAAACCAGTTAACAATAGAATACGCACCTCCAGAGGCTTTTGTAACAACTGCAAAACCCATTTTTGACATCTTTTCCTTAGGAATTACTATGTATGTTTTGCTAAATAGGAGCATTGACAGACCAGATTATGACGAGATGAATAGGGCTTTCGATTGCTACGTTAATGGTGATATGAAATGCGTAAATGAAATGGTGGAAAAGGCTAAAGTAAAGCTAGCTAACTGGAATTTAAGAGTTCCTAAAGAGGTTGAGCCCTTAATTGAGCTTATGCTTTCTCCAAACTATAACCAAAGACCTACAGCGGAAGAAGTTTATAAATATCTTTCCTCTTTCACATAAATAGTGTCTTCTTGCCCTTAAAGGACGAGGGTTCCCTCCCAAGGACTTATTTTAATTCAAGACTGTAACTCTTTTACGTAACCGCTCGTTATTTTTAATCACTTCTAAATATCGTTTTGACAAGTCCTGTTTATATAGTATTACTGAAATAGTTTTTACTGATGATCCCCCCTAACTGGTGACGGGCTCTGCTCACGAGGCACTACATGCTGACGCCTCTAACAAACCTATTGGGATAACGAGTCTAGCGCGTCTCCCACGTCGAAGTCCTTGGCATTAACTTCCTTACCCCTAGGAATCCTAAAACTCTTCTTGACAACTCCCTTGTAAACACCGTCCT